>Ga0315282_10007949_pt1 | contig 17288 bp, 10 predicted proteins | sample YL17G07_20_MG_FD_203693 | JGI IMG/M metagenome (GOLD analysis project Ga0315282, IMG submission 203693) | Sediment microbial communities from Yellowstone Lake, YNP, Wyoming, USA - YL17G07_20 | ecosystem: Environmental > Aquatic > Freshwater > Lake > Sediment | place: USA: Wyoming | collected... | reverse complement strand
GGCGCGACCCTCTGCGCCCCAGCCTCTTGGAGCCCAACCCTCACGGCGTCCCGTCGGAGGTTCCGGCAGTGGCTCGCGTACGCGGTGGGCTTGCCGCGGAGGCCCATCTCGCTGAGCCGAACGAGCGCGTTCTCCGGTCCGAGAGGCGGGTCGGTCGCGGCGACGAACCTGGCCGCCTCGCGGTAGTCGCCGAGCTCCGCGAGCACCCACCAGCGGGCCTCCTGCCACCACGCGTCGGCACGCCACGGCGCGCGACACCACTCCTCGAAGGACCGCAGCATCCTCTCGGCGCCATCCGCGTCTCCGCCGCCCAGCGCGGCCCATGCGAGGTCGAGGTGCCCGACATGGATCACCGACCGACCGTCCTCCTCCATCGCGGCGTGGAGTTGGCGATCCGCGGCGGGGGCAAGTGCGGTGTACGCCCCCGCGCTCGCCTCCCCGAGAGCGTGGACGCCTCTCAGGAACGCGCGAGCCGCCTCGCGGCGCTGCCCCCGGCTCGCCGCCGCTTCAGATAACTGGAGCAGCCGGCGCCCATCCGCCTCCGATAGTGTGGGGTGGGCCTGCGACCAGGCGGCCGCTATCCGCTGTCCCAATGGCGTTAGCCGCCCGCCTAGGCCGGCGGGCCCGAAGTGCGTCTCAATGAACTCAGCGTTCGCCAGCCACAGCCGCGTAGCCGCAGGGACCCAGCGGAGCTGGTCGGCCGCGAGCTCGCAGGCAAGCGCGGCTCGCGCGTACGCCAGGGCGGCCTGCCGTTCACGCTCCCGGGCTCGCGGGATCCGTCGCAGGAGATCCGCGCGCACGGCCGCCTCCAGGTCCTTGGCCAGAATCGTCAGGAAGCAGAGGGAGATGGAGCCCCGAGCGCGGTGCTGACGCTCGCATGCGCTCCGCGCCAGCCCCTCGACACCCGGCAGGTCAGCGAAGCTCACATCCTCGCACAGACCTTCGTAGCGCCACGCCCCGCACGCGGCCAGAACGACCTCGCGGAACTGGCGCACGTGACCCTCGGTCAGGCCGTGCTTGCGCATGACACGCTCGAGCGCGAGGAGCTGCGCGGTCGTTCGCGGTGGCTGTCCGCGTTCCCAGGCATAGGCCATGTCGCCCGTTACAGTCTCGCCAGGGCATTGCGACCCCACCGCGCCGGCCAGCACCGCGCGACTCAGGCCGGCCCACTCCGCCCGCCACGTGCGAAGAAAGACCCCCATCACCCGAGCCGGGCTCACGTTCATCGTACGCTCCGGTTCCCTCCGCCGCGCCACCCAGCATGTCGGCACGGATCGTGCCGCGCACCGCAGCCCGTGGACCAGACTGCGGAGGCACTCCACACATCGGTTCGTAACACGATCCGAAACCCCTTGGTCCGGCGTCCGGGCAGTGTAATGCTGGACAGCGGGGCCCGCCTGTGGCAGGCGGCCTGCCCACGGGTGCGCTGGGTCTGTACTGGGGGCCGAGAAGGAGTCGGACGTGCGGGCTCACGCGCTTCCAGCGTCTTGCTTGCTATGGCTGATCTGCGCGGTCGCTGTGGCCGCCCAGACGCCCGACCGCCCGGCCGCTCCTCCCCACAGTGGCGGGCTCTACTTCGGAGCGCGCCACTGCGTCCGGGTGCCCGCCCGATACGATCTCGTGCCCATCACCGTAGAGCTGTGGGTGGCCCCGGCGGCCCTTCAGCCGTGGGCCGGGCGACCCGGCCGTCAAGCCGGGCTGGTCGCCTACGGCACCAGGGATTGTGTCTGGGACGTTAGGTTGCAGGGACATGTGGAGAACGGAATCCTGCAGCGCAGTTGGGTGGTTGCCACGATCAACCTCCCGGTTGGCCAGTTACTGCTGCCGGCCTTGCGTGAGCTGTGGAGCTCCGTGGACATCACCCTCGACCAGTGGCACCACATAGCCTTCACCTACGACGGCAGGGCTGCCGCACTGTGCGTCGACGGTCAGCTTGACACAACGCAGGTCTGGGACATACCCCTACGCACCGTCGAGGGGGCGTTCCTCTCCGTCGGCGACGACTACCCGTGGACGGACGAGCACCTCACCGGAACCATCAGTGAGCTTCGGATCTGGAGCGTCGCGCGCACGCTCGAGGAGATCCGCCGCGACATAGACCGACGCCTCACGGGCGGGGAGCCCGGCCTGGCGGGCTACTGGCCATTCGACGAGGGCGAGGGGCAGGTCGTCCGCGACGCCTCGCCTGCCGGGCATAACGGGTACCTGGGCACGTCGCCGACGCCCGACGATGCCGACCCGGCGTGGGTCCACACTGCGCCGCAGGGAGGAGCCGGGGTGCCACCTGTGCAGCCTCGCCTGTACCGTCTCACCACGTTCCCCGGCGAGCACCTTAACCCGCAGTGGTCTCCTGATGGCAAGAAGATCGCCTTCCGCAGCGATCGCGACGGCAAGTTCCAGATCTACGTTATGAACGCCGACGGCTCGAACCTGACTCGGCTTACCACGACCCCGGGCGACAACATGGTCCCCAACTGGTCGCCGGATGGCACGCAGCTTGCGTTCCACTCCAACCGCGACGGCAACTGGGAGATCTACGTAATGGATGCGGACGGCTCGAACCAGCGACGGTTAGCCGCGAACCCGGCCGAGGACTCACACCCCGTGTGGTCACCCGACGGACGCAGACTCGCCTTCCACAGCAACCGCGACGGTGACTACGACGTGTACGTGATGAACGCCGACGGCACCGGAGTCACTGCCCTTACCCGCAACCAGGCGGACGACGCGTGGGCCGCGTGGTCGCCTGACGGGCGGCAGATCGCCTTCAGCAGCACCGCGGCAGGTTCATGGGACATCTGGGTGATGAACGCCGACGGCTCGGGGCTTACCAACCTTACACAAGGTGCAGCCCCCTTTCCGCCTGGGCCGCACCCCGTGTCACGAAGCCTGATCTTCAACTGGGCCCTGCGGCGTGACCCCGCACAGCCCGCTTCGAACATCGTTCCGACGTGGTCGCCTGACGGGAGCCGCATCGCGTTCATGAGCAACCGGGACGGCCTTTACGATATATACCTGATGAACGCCGATGGCACGGGGCCGATGGACCTCACGCAGACCGACCTCTGCCCGGAGGTAGCGCCGTCATGGTCACCAGATGGCTCCAAGATTGCGTTCGACCTCCATGGTGACATCTGCACCATGGACGTCTCGGCAGCGCAACCGGGCTCCGCCAGGTAGCACCCCACAGGCGTGCCTGATGCTCTGACTGCACCACACCATGGGGGCAGGTCAGCCGCTCACGCCCTCCCGTATCTCCTCGCCAAACATACCAACAACAGTGCCATCAGGAAGACTCCCGTCAACGCCTGCACCGCCGCCAGTATCTGCCCCAATCCCGGCGAGGGCACATAGTCCCCATACCCGGTAGCGGTGAAGGTCATTACACTGAAGTAGCAGGCGTCGATGACGCTGTCAAGTGTCGGCCGACCGACTCCAGGCCGAGCCGTAGTCCGGGAGGCTCCCTGACTCCGCGAACTCCGGGCGACTCGACAGCAATGCGGCCACCGACTCGACGTTGACCCCGATGGCGTCGTGCGGTCCGCGATCGCGAGATCGATCGCCGCGAGCGTGGCGGAGACGTCTCCTGCTTCTCCGCGTCCCGGCTCGCCCGAGCAACGGCTCAGGAGAAGCGGAACAGAGGAGGCACCCGAGACCACCGTGGAGAGCAGGCCCCAGCGCCGCTTAGCGCACTTCCACATGCCGGCATCGCCTTTCCGGGGCCGGCCGTCAGGTCCGCGGACGTGACCCAACACAGCGAGCGGCTCGCCTCGTCGGTCTGCAGCCCGCACCTCCACGCCGCTCTGCGGCCGGAGCTGGATCAGGGGGGCATGGCCGCCTGCCCGGGGGCAGCATAGGCTGCCGGGTGCACGAGGGGGGCGCGCTAGTCAGAGCGAACCGGTACGCCAGGGCTTGCAGACGCACAGTGGGGAGAGCTCGCGGTGGACCTCCCATCCGGCGTAGTGACGTTCCTGATGACCGACATCGAGGGCTCCACCCGCCTGTGGGCGGAAGCCCCGGACGCGATGCGGGAGGCTCTGGCTCGATACGATGCGATCGCGGCCGATGTGATCGCAGAGCATGCGGGCTTCCTCATCAAACCGCGATGCGAGGGCGATAGCACGTTCTCAGTCTTCAGGAGGCCCACGGGCGCGGTGGAGGCGGCCTGTGCACTTCAGCAAGCACTGACGGCCGAGCCATGGCCCGAAGGTGCCCTCCTGCGGGTGTGGCGGTCGGGGGTGCCGTGGGTGTCGAAGGGTTCGCGGGCAAGCACAACTCGCGGGGACGGCCCGGTCGGCTCGCATGCCAGACTCGCTGTGCCCTGGCGCCGGCTCACCCGGCTGCAACGCGAGGGCGGTGAGTGTCGCCACCTTTGGCCAGCAGAGGCGGGTGCTCCTGGAATAGGCTCACAAACGCCTGAAGGACCTCCGGGGCGAAGTCGTCACGCATCTCCGCGACCATGGTCTGCAGACCTGCGTACGTAGGCAGGGCGTGCCGGTAGCACCGCTCCGTGGTCAGCGCGTCGAACACGTCGGCCACGGCGCATATGGTGGCCTCGTAGGCGATCGCCGCTCCGCTCAGACCTGCCGGGTACCCCGATCCGGTGTGCCGTTCGTGGTGCTGCTTCACGACGTTCAGAAGGATGGGATCCACCTCCCCGCACGACTGCAGAATGGCCGCTCCGTGGTCGGGGTGCTGCCGCATCTGGGCCCACTCCTCCTCGGATAGCTTGCCAGGGCAGTTCACGACCTCCCGCGGCACGCGGACCTTCCCGATGTCGTGCAGGAACAGGCCCTGTATCACACTGGACGTCCAGGCCTCATGCTCTCCCAATGCCAATGCGAGCGCTGTGCCGAACACTCCGACGTTCATGGAGTGGTTGTAGGTGTACGTGTCGAGGCGTGTGAGGCGCATCAGCACGATGGCGGCCATGGGCTCGCGCATCGCGAGCTTGGTGGTGGTTCGGACCCCACGCTGGAGGTCACCTATGGTCTGAGCTCTGGGGTCGGCGAACACACGATCGAGGCTGAAGCTCACCGCCTGCCTCGCAACGCGCGCCTTCCGGGCGCACGGAGCCTTCCGCTCCTCAACTATCCGGTCGAGGCTGCCCAGGATGTGCTCCGAGAATAGGTCGGAGTCACCTGCGCGGATGTACAGCCTACGCACTCTTGAGGTATGGAGATCCTTCTTGAGCGCGCCGGTCATCAATGACCGGGCGGCGAGGAACAGCACGTGGGACCATGGTGGCCGGAATAGGAACAGGTCGCAGAGCGCGGCCTCTCCTGCGTCAAGGAAGTCCGCATCCACCGGTACGAAGTCAGAAGGCAGCACCAGCAGGCCTCCCCGCGCTACGTCCGGCGTCAGAACGCGCGCTGCCACGCGGATGTTCATCGGCGGAGGCGGGGCGCGAACACAGGGGCGCGCCGGCCGCGACGAGGCCGGGCGGCCGAGGGCTTACGCTTCGGCGATCTCAGCGCTCCTTAGCCGACACTCACCCGCAAGGCCATGTCAGTTTGGCGCTTGCTATGCGACATGCGCTGTGGCACAATCCCGCCGTGTTTGGTGATCAGCCTGTGCAGGCAACCGGTCCTCTGTACGCTGAGTGGGGCTTCAGCCACGGGTTCCGTCCGGATGCGCCAAGGGGCGATCGCGATGCTAGAGGTGCCGCCGGGCCTACCCGGGAGACACCCGGCCCGCGACCATCCGCAGGTACCGTCACCAGCGCATAGTGGCTCTGTGCGCCTGAGAGTTGAGGAGGGGAGCGCCGTGGCGGAAGTGCAGAAGGCGACGGCTGGCAAGAGGCCATTCGTCAGGCCGGTGTTGGTGGACTACGGCACGCTCGAGCGCATCACCATGCAGAGCGGGGATTACGGCGGGCCCGATCACACAGCCGCCGGGGGATACTTCGGTTTCGGCAACAAGAAGATCATCGTGAAGGGGCGTGGCTAAGATGGCGGGTGCTTGCCGTCCATGCGCGGCCACGGCGATCCTCGGTCTGGTGTGTGCCGCCGGCTTGTTCTCCTGTGGCGGCACCACAGGCAGTCCGTCGTCCGCTGGGGTGTTTCGCACAGCCGTTCTATCGCTCACTCCCCCCGTGGCCGAGGCCGTGTCAGTCGCCGCGGCGCAGTCCACCACATCGGATATAGACACTTTGCTGGCGAGCATGCAGCCACGTGTCATCGACGAGCACGGTAACCCGGCCGACCCCAACAGCGTGCCCGTTGCCCAACTCGCTAACGACCTGGAGCTTGGGGCAGGCACGCTGTGGATCGGCAATGACGCGTACGCGCACATCGCTGGGGATACGACTCTTCACGGGTACGTGCTGTTCGTCCACAACGACAATGCGAGCGCCGTGAACGTGCACGACGTGCGGGCTCGGGTCAAGAAGGCGTACTACAAGCCCCACTCAACCATGTACTGGGCGGCGGTCCTGATCCGCCAGTATGCCGGCCCGGGGTCCCCCGGCCATGAGGACGTTGAGGGATACTCGACAGACGACGCGGGCGGCGCCGAAGGAGCGTCTCGCTACGACGGCCGTTGGGGCGACAAGGGCGACATGTCCGAGCAGAGCTACCAGTCGTGGCCGATCCGCTTCAACAGGTCGACCGAGGCCCTCTACCTCGTTCCAGGCGCGGGGCAGCCGGGATGGTTGGCGGGCCCGCCGGCCGATCCACGGCTGGGTGCGGTTGACGACTTCGAGGCGTTCGCCGGGCTGAGATTCGGTATGAATGTGCCTCCGGGCGGCAACTACTCCACAGGCACGTTCCACTTCCATCTCGAGGTAGGCTGGTACGAGCACTCTGGCTAACGAGGAACGCGGCCGACCTCACAGCCGGATCGCGGAGGGTCGGCATTCCTGCTGTTGTGGCTACATCCACCCTCACCGCCCGGCGCGGTGCAGGTCGTGGTTCCGGGCGGGCCCCCTGTGCCGGGAGTGTGACCCGCCAAAGCGGCTGATGCTCAGCCCCTTCCCGATCCCAGGCGCGCACATCGGGCATGACGACGTATCGGTAACTGCTGGAGCCGGCGCCTTGACTTTTGGCGCCCGTAGCGTGACCATCCCCCGCTGGACTGCTTCTACGGACGTTCGTCTGGAGCGTCGGGGCCCAAGTTCATCCCCCGAAGGATGGCTCTGTCAGCACGGAGGTGGCGGTACTGGGTTACAGTGTTGCTGAGACGCAAGAGGAGGATGGCTTCGCGCCCGTTGACACGCGCTTCCTGGAGGAAGAGGCAACCCTGGCGTGCGATCTCTACCGCCGAATACCGGGTCGCGGGTACGCGCTGTTCCTGTCCGGACAATGCCCCCTCGCACCCGAGCTATGGGCTTCGCTGCGCCGCTCGCACATCCGCCGCCTCTACGTCAAACGTGAGGACACGGTCGCTTTCGTGCCATACGTCCTGGCCCGACTTCAGGTTGCGCTCTCGAAGTTGGAGACACCTGTCGCCGACCGGGCCGGCGTTGCGCTGGAGAGCGTCACGTTCCTCATTGAGAACCTGATGGGACGGCCGCAGCCCGAGATGATGGGTGCGCTGAAGGACGTTGTCGGGGCGACCCTGGATCTGGCCGTCCAGGATGCGGGTGCTCTGCACATCCTCATGCAGCACACGAGGGACGAGCGCTACGCACCCAACCACTCACTGAACGTCGGTATCTGGGGAACAGCCCTGGCGCTCATGGTCCACCGCAGGGGCGCTGGCGACCGTACGCAAGAGGCGGACGACTGGCTTGTCAGCGTCGGGCATGGGCTGTTCCTGCACGACATAGGCAAGGTCCTGGTGCCCGCGGAGGTGCTGTACTACCCTGGCAAGTACCGGCCGCAGCACTGGGCCATCATGCGGCAGCACCCGGAGTTCGGGATCAGGGTCTTGCAGGAGACCGGTCTGGCTGATCCCATCGTCCACAGCATCGTCCTTCAGCATCACGAACGCAACGACGGATCCGGGTATCCGAGGGGCTTGCGCTCGGAACGGATCTCCTTCGAGGCCAAGATCTGCACGGTCGTTGATGTCTTCGACGCCCTCACGAGCAAGCGACCCTACCGCGAGCCGTGTCAGACTTATGATGCGCTGCGAACCATGATCGACGAGATGAGACAGGAGTTCGACCCGCTGTTGTTCGAGACGTTCATCAGGCTGTTCGAAGGTGCGACCTGGTATGAGCCTCGTGCCGAAGCCGGAGAGGCACCCTCGATCATGGAGATATGGGAGCAGGGCGCTGCCGGCCCGGAGTCTCCGCCGCCGGGCTAGCGCGCTGACCGGCGATGGTTGAGAGGGAACGTCGCGCTCGGCGGCAGCGCGCCGCGTCGCCCCCGGCCCCATGGGCGGCAACGTAAGCTCGGGACAAGGCGTTACCACTCCGCTCATCCCGAGTAGGAACGAGCGTAGTGTGCAAGTGACGTAACGAGGGATGCGCCCGGTTGCACATAGGGGGAACGCAGTGGTCCCTCGTTACGCCGCACAGAGCTCAGCTACTCGAGATGAGCGGTTCAGTGGGAGCCCGCTCAGGGGGCAAGCTACCGTCTATGCCGCCCGGCCCCCTCCGCGCGCGGCCAGGGGCGCGACCACCACGGTAACGCCGGCGGTGCAACCCAGGCAACGCTGTTGACATTCGCTCGCCGGCGAGGCAGAATAGCAGGCGGCGATCGGCGGATGGCAAGTCTGGTGCCAGTCCCCGACTACCCAAGAGCCAATCAGCGCCGAATCGAAGCCACTGCGCGTGCAGGGAATCCCGACGGCAGCGCCTAACAGGGAAGTAGTAGTTAGGCTCGCGCCGCTGGGGCCCTCACCGTTGAGCGAATAGTCCGGACGTCCGGACTATTCGGGCCATAGCCCGGGCAGCCGTCCGTTGAGGCGAGGACAGGCTGGAGGCTATGCACACTAGGGACCTCGACGACGAGGGAGTCTGGCGTCGAGGGCAAAGGGGGAAGGGGAGCGTGGCCAGCGCAGTCGCGGTTCAACCGCCGGGGGGCACGCCTGACCAGCATCTGCAAGAGGCACTGCTGATCGAGGGCGCGGTATCGCGCATCAACAGCATCACGGGCGACATGATGCTGAAGGCTCATGCCATCGGACGCTTTGTGCTGGAGCACGTCATGGAGCAGGGGAGGGGAACCTACGGGGCGAGGTTGGTCGCCCGTCTCGCGAGTCACCCGAGGCTTGCCATATCGAGGAGCACGCTCTACAACTACATCGCGTTTGCCAGGGCCTACCCCGAGCTTGGCTCAGGCTCAGTCCCGGATCGCCTGAAGGCCTTCAGCGCATCCCACCTGTTCATACTCGGCCGCATCGACAATCCGGACGATCGGGCGTGGTTCGAGCACAGGGCCGCCAAGAGGGGCTGGTCTGTCCGCAAGCTTGAGCAGTTCTGTGCCAGCCACTGCTATCGCCGACCCATCGACGAGACCCAGGCCCCACCTGAGGACGAGCCCCCAAGACATGCCAAGCACGCGCTGGTTCGGATAGGCGCCGGCGCGCAGCGGGTCTCCGATCTGCAGGAGAAACTCGAGGCGTTCGGCCCGGCGTCGTTCCGCGTCGCCCCGGCGTACGGTCGAACCGGGAGATGGTACACCGTCGCCGTCGACCACTCGATCGCGCAGCTTCGCATCGAGCACCTGTGCTTGCTGCGCGCGTTTGTTGAGCTCGCGTCAGTTCGGAGGCTGGCCGAAGTCACGATCGAGGTGAGCGAAGCTACGGGCGAGATGTCGGTGAGCGCGGACAACATCACGTTGCGGCTGACGGTCGCCCATCACGTAGACGTCCCCTGCCTGACCCGAACCATTGACGAAGGGTAGAGCGGTGTTGCCCAGGACGGGCAACGGACATACGAGCGACAACGACAGCAGGCCCTGGCGAGCCATCATCCGTAGCCGCCTGGGCCTGCTCGCGCTTGTGACAGCCGACATGGTGGCCGTGTTGGCCGCCAACGTGCTCGCCGTCGTGCTTCACTTCGACACGGTGTCGGGCACCGAGGTCTACTCGCACCTGTCTCCTTACGGCCTCAGTCTGGCCCTCTCGCTGGGCGTGTACGTGGTCGCCTTCCAGCGCTTCCGGCTCTATCGCTACGCATGGCGCTTCGCGAGCTTGGGGACCATGCGTTCGGTGTTGTTCGGCTGTACGGCCGGCCTGGCCGGCCTGGTGCTCCTCCAGTTCGCTTTGGGTCACGGGCATGTCTATCGTCCGTCGCTCGTGGTCATGGTCTGGCTCCTCAGTGTCGTGCTGGTGGGTGGCCTCCGCGTTCTCCTCCGTCTGAGCACCATAGCGCGCAAGCGTATCTGGCCCAGCCTCAGCATCCTCCGGCGCGATGCGCCTCCCAGACGGGCGCTGATACTCGGCGGCGGACCTGACGGCGCCCGTCTTCTTTCGGTCCTCTCTGAGGAGATGGAGCCCACGTACGAGGTCGTCGGCTTCCTCGATGACGATCGCGACAGGCAAGGCACTTACATACGCAGCGTCCGGGTGCTGGGGCCGTACTCGATGGCGGAGGAGCTCGTCGAACAGGGGAGGGCTGACGAGGTCATCGTTGCGGCTGCCGACCTCCAGTCCGAGGGCCTCAAAGACGCGATCATGACCTGCCGAAGGCATGAGCTTCCCGTGAAGATCGTCCCCCAGATCAAGGCGATGCTCGACAGCCGAAGCCAGCTCAGGATGTGGGACGTGAGCGTGGAGGATCTGCTGCGGCGCGCGCCTGTTGAGACCGACAACGGGCACTCGCTGGACTACGTCGTCGGTGCCCGCGTGCTGGTGACCGGAGCGGGCGGCTCAATCGGGTCAGAGCTGTGTAGGCAGATCATGGCCCTGGGGCCGTCGCAACTGGCGCTGCTTGGCCACGGCGAGAACTCCATACACAGGGTCCACGGGGAGCTCGCGGCGGCATTCCCGGGCGCCAGAGACCGCCTGCACATGGTGATCGCCTCCGTGGTCGACCGGCTCCGAATGCGCGAGGTGCTCGAGGAGTTCCGCCCCCAGATCGTGTTCCACGCGGCTGCCCACAAGCACGTCCCGATCATGGAGACGAACGCGCGCGAGGCGATCCAGAACAACCTGTTCGGCACGCGGAACGTGGCCGAGGCATGTGGCGAGAGCGCCGTCGAGCTGATGGTGCAGATCTCGACCGACAAGGCCGTCTACCCCACGAGCGTGATGGGGGCCACGAAGTACCTGGCCGAGCAAGCCGTCCGGGCCCTCGCGGGCGCCTACCCCGAGACGCGGTTCATCACCGTCCGCTTTGGGAACGTGCTCGGCAGCCGCGGGAGCGTTGTGCCGCTCTTCAAGGGCCAGATCGAGCGCGGCGGACCGATCACCGTCACACACCCGGACGTGACCCGCTACTTCATGACCATACCGGAAGCCGTCCACCTCGTGCTCCAGGCGGGCGCCATCGGCCGGACCGGCGACCTGTTCATCCTCAACATGGGCCAGCCCATCAGGATCATCGACCTCGCCAAGGACATGATCCGGCTCAGTGGCGGCCGCTACAACGAGAGCATACAGATCGTCTTCACCGGTCTGCGCCCGGGTGAGCGACTCCACGAGCAGCTATCCACCGACGACGAGGTGCTTGAGGAGGCCGAGCGCGACGGGCTGCGACGCGTCACCAGGAGTCCGGGGGTCGCGGATGACGAGATGCGCCGGCTGCTCGAGCGGCTGTCCGAGCTGCGTCTCCACGGAACCCTCGCGGAGCTGCTGACCTTCATAGCCGCCGTCGTGCCCTCTCGACCTGGCGAGGGCCTGATCGCCGCCCGCGAGGCACAGACGGGCAGGCGCACCTGGGACCCGCCCAAGGTGGGCCGATCGATCGCGGTGACCAAGTGACGAGGCCGGCTCTGGCGGCTCGACCAGTCCGGCGCGGGCCTTTGCACACACGGGCACATAGGCACTCGTCCCTGCCGGCGGGCTCTGTACACAAGGAACACCCGCACTCGCGGCCGCGGCTGGCCGATGCCGACCTCGCACCCGCCGGCCCTTCGACCCTTGTGCAAGCTCAGGGCTCAGCTCTGCTCCCCCTCTCCGTTGGCGGAGAGGGGCTGGTCACGGCGCAGCCAGTGACCGGGGGTGAGGTTGGCTTGTCCATCGACGTGAGCAAGTGACGATGCCATATCTCGCGATCCGGTGCGTGCGGGGGTCGCTTCCACAAAGAGCCGGCGTCCCTGCCGGCGGGCCCTTCCACACACGGCTACATGGGCACTCGTCCCTGCCGGCGGGCTCTGTACACAAGGAACACCCGCACTCGCGGCCGCGGCTGGCCGATGCCGACCTCGCACCCGCCGGCCCTTCGACCCTTGTGCAAGCTCAGGGCTCAGCTCCGCTCCCCCTCTCCGCTGGCGGAGAGGGGGAGGTCACTGGCGCAGCCAGGGACCGGGGGTGAGGTTGGCTTGTCCATCGACGTGAGCAAGTGACGATGCCATATCTCGCGATCCGGTGCGTGCGGGGGTCGCTTCCACAAAGAGCCGGCGTCCCTGCCGGCGGGCCTTTCCACACAGGGGCATATGGGCACTCGTCCCTGCCGGCGGGCCTTTCCACACAGGGGCATATGGGCACTCGTCCCTGCCGGCGGGCTATGCACACAAGGAACACCGGCACTCGCGGCCGCGGCTGGCCGATGCCGACCTCGCACCCCCCGGCCCTTCGACCCTTGTGCAAGCTCAGGGCTCAGCTCCGTTCCCCCTCTCCGTTGGCGGAGAGGGGCTGGTCACGGCGCAGCCAGTGACCGGGGGTGAGGTCGTCACGAGGCCGCAGAGCGATAGCGAGATGCCGCTGCAACCAGGACGCCTGCGGCGCGGGCCTTTCCACACAGGGGCACATAGGCACTCGTCCCTGCCGGCGGGCTCTCACCCCAACCCTCCATAGCGTCAACGTGGACCCCAAGGAGGGGCCGCATAGGGGGAACCGGCCGCGGGCCGGTGGGACCCTATCCGGCCCAGACCGCGTGGTACAGCCTGTTTCGTGCGGGCCGGATGGGGCCCCGGCGCTTCGCGCCGCCCCATGCGGCCCCTCCAAAGCCCCCATACTAACGCCTATGCCCCAACCCTCTTCCGGGGGGAGAGGGGCCCCCCGGAAGGTCCCCCCCTTCCCTCACCTGTATATGGATTCGCTGAGCCGAATCACCGGACCGTGCGTTGTGTTCAACGGATGAATGAGGGCTAACCATGACCCACGGCCAGACAACATTCCGAGCGGCGACGCCTAACGGCGCGCGCGTGTTGCTCGCCGCGGCGCTGTCTGCCACACTCGCCTGCGGCTGGGCCCTCGGTCAAGCGCCGACCGCGGGCACGCCCGAGGTCGCCCCCTACGTGCTCGGGTTGGGCGACGTGATCCAGGTGGTCGTCACCGGCGAGCCCGAGCTGAGCCGCACCGCGCCGGGGCTGGTCATCGGCCCCGATGGCCGAATCGCCTACCCGCCCCTCGGCATGATCGAGGCTACGGGCAAGACCTGCGAGCAGCTTGCCGAGACGATCCGCGCGGGCCTGATACGCATCGACTGGCTCAAGGATCCCCAGGTCACCGTCGGCGTCGCGGAGTACAACGCCCACAAGGTCAACGTCATTGGCGCCGTCAAGAACCCCGGCAGCTTCCCGCACCGCCCGGGGCTGCGAGTGCGGGACGCCATCGCCCTCGCCGGCGATGTCGTGGTGGCCGCCCTGGGCGGCGCCTCGACGGTCAGGGCGCGAATCGTGCACAACGACGGCACCTCATCGCCCGTGCGCCTTGACCACGCCCTGGAGGGCTATGGCGAGGACGGCGCTCTTGAGCTCCAGCCCGGCGACACGCTCGTGGTCGAGCGCCAGGCCAGGATCTCCGTTCTCGGCTATGTCCGGAACCCCGGCTACTTCGAGGTCAGCGACAGCGCGAGCCTGTCCGAGGTGCTGGCCATGGCCGGCGGCGTCACACCGGACGGCGACCTGCGGCAGATAGTCATCAACCGCAGCTTCGGGCTGACGGAGCAGGTGGACTTGCAGGGGGCCCTGACCGGCGGCAAGCAGCTTGACCCGGCTATCTCCGCGGGAGACGTCATCTTCGTGTCGCGCTTGCGCAAGGAGGTCAGCGTCCTCGGCTACGTGGGCAACCCGGGGCAGTACGCCTTCAACGAGGGCGACAGAGTTAGCGACCTGATCGCTAAGGCCGGGGGCGGGGAGAAGCGATCCAGCGGTGGCGGCACGACGCGTTACAGCGCGGGCGACCTCACGAAAGTGACTCTGACCCGGAGCGACGGGACCGTCATCACCCTCGATGTCGCGGCGGTGCTTGGCGGTAAGCAGCCGTCGGACGCGACCGTCGACCCGCTGGTCCAAGCCGGCGACACGATCTTCATCCCCGAGGAGCGCTATGAGATCGTCATCCTCGGTCACGTGCAGAACCCCGGTCGCTACGTGCTCCTGCCGGGCGACAAGGTCTCCGACGCCATTGCGATGGCCGGCGGGCCCCTGCGCCCCACGGAGATCCCTGCTCGCACGACCAGCGCGGACCTCGCTCACACGACCCTCTACCGCGCGTCCGGTGAGAAGATCGCGCTCGACCTGAGCGCTCTGCCGTCCGGCTCCAAGGAGTTCGACAACCCCGAGCTCCTCCCCGGTGACACTCTCGTGATCCCCGAGGCCTCGAACCGCGTGTCAGTCGCGGGCTATGTTCGCGCGCCGGGCTACTACGAGTTCCGCCCCGGTGAGACCGTGACGGCCGCCATCGCGATGGCCGGCGGAGTGGTGCCCAACGTAGGCTCAGCGGCGAAGGTGCGCGTCCGGCACAGCGGAGGCGCGGCCGAGGACGTTAGCATCGTCGACACCGACCCGGCACTGCAACCGGGGGACGAGATCATCGTCCCGTTCGCCCGGAACCGCGTCGCGGTCATCGGCTACGTGAACGCCGCAGGGCTCTACGAATGGCACGAGGGCGACAGGGTGCTCGACATGATCGCCCAGGCCGGCGGCGCCATCCCAACCTCGCGCACCGCGAAGGGTGGGAACATGTTCCACGCCCTGGTGGTTCGGCGGGTCGATGGGGAGGAGCAGTACCTCGACATCGACCTCAGCAAGTACTACGACAAGAAAGACCCGGCGGTGAACATCCTCCTGCAGCCGGATGATGTTGTCTACGTGCCGCGCGAGGACGGCGTGAACTACGTTAACTGGCTCAGCAACATCCGCGAGATGCTCACCATCAAGAACCTGATAGACATCGTGTTCTAAGAGGCCGACACCAATTGGACGCGTTCCCGCAGACAGCTCAGGCTCTTCCCGGCGAGGCCACGGTCGATGTCAGAGCCGTGAAGGCGATCATCAGCCGCCGGGGAGTGCTCGCCGTGAGCGTGTTCGGCCTCGTGTTCGGCGCTGTTGTCGCGGTCACTTGGACGCAGCGACCCACCTACCAAGCAGAGGTGGCGCTGCTGGTCAACAAGGAGACCAGGCCGGCGGGCGCGGTGGAGATACCCGGCCTTGAGGAGATGGCCACCTTCGGCCCGCGCACCGTCGAGACCCAGAGCCGGCTCCTCGCCAACCCCGACCTATACCAACAGGCGGCGGCCGACATCGGCGCTGAGCCGGCCGCAATCGGTCTCCAATGGCGAGTGGACAACCCCAAGAACACAGACACGCTGGTCCTTCAGGTCCAGGCCGACAACCCCCAGGCGGCCGCCGACATCGCCAACAAAGCCGCGGAGCTGCACATAGAGAAGATGCAGACCGGCTCCCAGAACGCCACCCACCGGGCCGTGGTGTTCATCGAGGGGCAGCTTGAGCAGGTCCGCGAGCAGCTTACCCAGACCGAGGAGGCGCTCCAGGTCTACAAGGAAGCCCACGGCGTCGCCGACGTGCCTGCGGAGATCGTCAACCGCACGAACGCGGTGTCCGCCCTATCGTCCCAGGCCGCGACCGCCTCGGCCGAACGCGCCGGGGCGTCCACCCTGGCCGCGAACTACCGCCAGCAGCTTGCGGGGCAGGAGGAGACGCGGATCGAGTCCTCCACTATCGCCCGGAACCCGATCGTCCAGCAGATGGAGTCGGAGCTCGCGACCCTCGAGCTCCAGCGCGCACAGCAGATCACAACGCGCGGCGACGCTCACCCCGAGGTCAGGCAGCTTGACGACCGCATAGCGGAGGCGCGCAAGAAGCTCAGCGACGCGATGGCCACGGTGATCTCAGCGGAAGTGAAGACCACCAATCCGCTCTACCTCGACATCGCCACCGCCCTCGCGACTGCCGAGGCCAACGCCCGGGCAGCCCAGGCGCGGGAGAGCGCACTGAACTCGGTCGTGGCGCGCGAGCGCTCGCAGCTTGGGCAGATGCCGGCCGTCGAGACGGACTTCTCCCGACTGCAGCGCGACGCGTCCGTCACGCAGGACACCTACACGACGCTGCTGCAGAAGTGCAACGAGATGCGGATCCAGGAGGCGATGATCCCTCCGATCGTCGAGGTGGTCACATCGGCCGACCCGCCGACCTCGCCCTCGAAGCCTCGCAAGTCGCTGAACCTGGCCATCGGACTCGTCCTCGGCATCATCCTAGCGGCGATGGCCGTCGGCGCCGCGGAGGTCATGGACGACGCGATCCGCACCTCGTGGCAGGCCCAGGCGGCCCTCGATCTGCCGTCTCTGGGGGTCATCCCGAAGGTCGCCCGCGGGCAAGAGCTCCTGACCGCCGACAGACCCAACCCGCGGCTCGCGGACGCCTTCCGCACCCTCCGAACGAACCTGCGCTTCTCCGCGCCCGGCGGGATGCCGAAGGTGATCCTCGTCACGAGCCCGCGGCGGGGTGACGGGAAGACGACGGTCGTGGCGAACCTCGGTGCGGCGCTAGCGCAGACGGGGCTTCGCACGCTGATCGTTGACGCCGACATGCGCAAGGCCGAGCTACACGAGAGGGTGGGGGTGCCGAACGAGACCGGCCTCTCCAACATCCTCACCGGCCAGGCCAACCCGATGGTTTGCATCCGCGAGACCGGCGTGCCGAACCTGCTCGTCTGTCCCGCCGGCCCCGAGCCGCCGAACCCGGTGGACCTCCTTGATTCAGAGATGATGAAAAACACGCTTGGGGCCTTGCGCGATCAGTTCGATGCTGTTATCATCGACACAAGTTCGTGTGACTATCACGCGGATCCCGTCGTGCTTGCCCCCTTCTGTGATGCCTATTCACTTGTCGTACAGGTGGGCGCCACCTCGATCCGCGTCGCGCGCGGCGCGGTCGCCAAGCTCGACCGCACGGAGTGCCGCGCAGCGGGCATGATCGCGAACGGCATCAAGCTGCCCAAACGTCAGTAACGCCTCCCCCCGCCCACGGGGGGAGGCGGCACCCGTAGGG
>Ga0315282_10007948_pt1 | contig 17289 bp, 15 predicted proteins | sample YL17G07_20_MG_FD_203693 | JGI IMG/M metagenome (GOLD analysis project Ga0315282, IMG submission 203693) | Sediment microbial communities from Yellowstone Lake, YNP, Wyoming, USA - YL17G07_20 | ecosystem: Environmental > Aquatic > Freshwater > Lake > Sediment | place: USA: Wyoming | collected... | reverse complement strand
TCAAGAATTAGCTAAATAAAAATTCTAGGTCTTGACACTGGTGATTTTGGACATTTAAATAACAGGAATGCAAAAAGCGGTTGAAAAAGCGGGCGCGGACAAGGCCGGGTCTGGAATCGCGGTCAGATGCCACAAGCTGAAGAAATATTATGGCCCGGTCAAGGCGGTTGACGAGGTGGAGCTCCTGGTTCGGGAGGGGGAGTGCTTCGGCCTGCTCGGGCCGAACGGCGCGGGAAAGACCAGCCTGGTGGAGATTATCGAGGGGCTGACCCGGCCGGACAACGGGGTGGTTGAGGTCCTGGGCTATCGCTGGGGCACCGGGGATGACCGGGCCTTCCGGGAGAGGATTGCGGTCCAGCTTCAGGAGACGCAGCTGGCGGACAAGCTCACGGTGGAAGAAACCCTGCGCCTGTTCCGGAGTTTTTTCCGGAGGGGCCGGAGCGTGGACGAGGTGATTCTGGCTGCGGAGCTTTCGGAAAAAAGGCGCGAAAAAGTCTTCAAGCTTTCCGGAGGGACCAGGCAGCGGCTGGCCCTGGCCTGCGCCCTGGTGAGCGACCCTGAACTATTGTTCCTGGACGAGCCGACCACAGGTCTTGACCCCCAGGCCCGGTACCGGGTCTGGGAGCTGGTGGATGATTTCAAGCGCCGGAAGGGCACCATCATGCTGACCACGCACTATATGGAGGAAGCCGCTCGCCTTTGCGACCGGGTGGCAATCATGGACCACGGAAAATTTCTGGCCTTGGGCAGCCCGCGGGAGTTGGTGGAATCGCTCGGAGGCCGGGAAATCATCGAGGTCAACATTCAGGGCGGTCTGGACGAGGGAATGCTTCGCGCTCTTGCCGGCGTGAAATCCGTGAGCGGCAAGAACCGCGGATACACGCTCAAGGTTGTGTCCATTGACGAGACCCTGCCCGCGCTGCTGGAACTGGTGGAGCGGCAGCGCGTAAAAATCGTGAAGCTGGTGACGCGTCCTGCGACCCTGGAGGATGTTTTCATGGCCCTGGCCGGAGGCCGGCTGCATGAAGAATGACCAGCCCCCGCATCCCCTGTTCGAGCTGACCCTGGCCCGGATACGCGAGACGCTCCGCGAGCCGGAAGTCATTTTCTGGGTGTTCGTGTTCCCGGTTCTGCTCGCCATCGCCCTGGGCATTGCCTTCCGCGAGAAGCCCGCGGACCGGCTGCGCATCGCGGTGGAAGGCGGGAAAGCCGCGGAGCAAACCGCGCGGCTGCTTGCCCAAAGCCCGAACCTGGAGCCCGGGATTTTCAGCCCCGAGCAGGCTTTCCAGGAGCTTCGAGCCGGCAAGGTGGATATGATTGTCAAGCCGGGCGCCGAGCTGGTCTTCATCTATGACCCGACCCGGTCCCAGAGCGAGCTGGCCAGGCTCATTGCCCGGGACGCGATTGAGCGGGGCTTGGGCCGGCAGGACCTGGCGGCAATCAAGGATGAGGAAGTGACTGCTCCGGGCGCGCGCTACATCGACTTTTTCCTGCCCGGACTCATCGGCATGAACCTGATGGGAAGCGGAATGTGGGGAGTGGGATTCGCCGTGGTCCTGGCCCGCACCCGCAAGCTCTTAAAAAGGCTCGCGGCCACGCCCATGAGGAGGTCCCATTACCTGCTCGCCTTCATGCTCTCGCGCATGATTTTTCTCATCCCCGAGGTCGCGGCCCTGGTGATTTTCGGTTGGGTGGTCTTCGGTGTCAAGGTCTTCGGCTCGCTTATGGATTTGGCCGTGGTCTCCGGACTCGGCTCCCTCACCTTCTCCGGACTCGGACTGCTCGTGGCCTCCCGCTCTAAAACCATTGAGGCCGCAAGCGGCTGGATGAATTTCATCATGATGCCCATGTATGTCTTGAGCGGAGCGTTCTTTTCCTATGACAGGTTCCCAAAAATCTTCATCCCCTTCATCCGCGCCCTTCCGCTCACCGCGCTCAACGACGCCCTGCGCGCGGTGATGAACCAAGGCAAGCCCCTGGCCGGCTCCTGGCTGGAGCTGGGAGTGCTGCTCGCCTGGGGACTGGTCAGCTTCGGAGTGGCGCTCAAGATCTTCCGCTGGCAATAAAAGCGTTTCCAGTTTTCTTGTTTCTCGCTTCGCGGATTCCGGGCAAGCGACTTCCTGCTTCGTCCCCTGCTTCGCTGGACTACGCAGGACAAGTTGCTCCCGATTCCATTCATTGCGCGTGGAGATTAAGTTTGACTTGCCTGCGCTTTACTCATAGAATTTATGGCGATGTGCAAGGCCGGCGCGAGAATGGCGTGGATTCTGCCGCTGTTTCTGCTTATGACGGCCGCGGGCAGGGGCAAGCCCCCGAAGGAAATCAGGGTGCTGATTGGAGAGGCCAGTCAAGCGCTCTTGCTCGAGGGGACCGGCCTGAAGGCGCAGTCCTCCCGGCGGAAAATTTCCGCGCGCTCCGGGAAAATCGAGCTGACCGTGAGCAAGGGCAAGCTGGTTTACAAGGGAAAGGATTTGGGCGCTTCGGTGAAAGTGACCGGCTCCGGGCCTGTCTCGCTTAATGGTCACAGCTATCCGGGTATGCTCCGGATTGAGAAGAGCGGGGACAAGTTTTTAATTGTCAATGTCCTTTCGGTGGAGTCCTACCTCGAAGGCGTGGTCAGGAACGAGATGTCCGTGAAATGGCCGCTCGAGGCGCTCAAGGCCCAGACCGTGCTCGCCCGCACCTATGCGCTGGAAAAAATCTCCCAGCCGCGCTCGGAAAAATACGACCTGGTGGCAAGCGTGGAGGACCAGGTCTACACCGGCGTGGCCGAGCGCGACCCGGCCAGCCAGCAGGCCATCAGGGAAACCGAGGGCGAGGTCTTGTATTACCGGTCGGAGCTGGCCGAGGTTTTTTACCACTCGTGCTGCGGAGGCCAGACCGAGTCCGCGGAATATGTCTGGACCGGGGTGGGCCGGCCCTATCTGCAGTCAATCAAATGCGACCATTGCCAGGAATGCCCGTATTTCTTCTGGAGGTTCCCGGACACCGGCGTGCTCGGCCCGGAAGAGCTGGCCGCCAGGCTCGGATACCAGGGAGAGGCGGTGGAAGAAATAAGCATTGCCGAGACCAGCCCGAGTCAGCGGGCGCTCAAGCTCAAGGTCAGGTTCAAGGGCGGGCACATTGAGGAAATTTCCGGGAGCGATTTTCGTTTGCGGCTGGGCCGGGAGGGAGTTCGCAGCACCTTTTTCCGGGTTCAGAAGGAGCCGTCCGGGTTCATCATTTTCGGTTCCGGCTCCGGGCACGGCGTGGGCCTGTGCCAGTGGGGCGCCAAGGGAATGGCCGAGCAGGGAAAAAAATACCGCGAGCTCCTGGAATTTTATTTCCCGGGCACGGAGCTGAAAAAAATCTGCCAGGAGCGGCGATGAGCGAACTGGAAAGACTGAAGAAAGAGGTTCAGCGGCTGATTGGCGAGAATGTTCGTTTGGAGGAAGCGAATCAGAAGCTGAATGAGCGACTCATCGAGCTTTATATCCTCTACCAGCTCACGCGCCAGTTGAGCTTGAGCCTGAACATCAACGAGCTGTTCGAGCGGACCATGACCCTGATTCAGGAGATGCTGCACCTGGACGAGTATTCCATCATGCTTTTGAGCGAGGAAACCGGCCTGCTCGAAATTCGCGCGAGCAAGGGCCTAAGCGACGAGGTCATCACGCGCTGCCAGGCCCGTCCGGGCGAGGGCTTGAGCGGCAAGGTTGCGGCGCTTTCCGAGCCGGTGCTGGTGGCCGACCTCTCGCTGGTGAAGGACCACATCTACTATCCGGAAAGCGGTTATGAAAAAGGCTCCTACCTGGGAGTGCCGCTCCGGGCCAAGGACGGGAGGATGCTGGGCGTGATCAATTTCCACAACCCGGAGCCGGCCAGCTTCAACGAGCGCGACCTCAAGCTCTTCGAGGCGGTGTCCGAGCAGATTTCCATCTCGCTCGACAACGCGCTCACCTACCAGCTCACCAAGGAGCTGACCAACCGAGACGAGCTGACCAAGCTTTACAACCGGCGCTACTTTTTCGACCGGATGGAGCGAGAGGTTGAGCGCGCCAAGAGATACAACCGCAAGCTGTCCCTGCTTATGGTCGACATCGACCATTTCAAAAATTACAACGACACCTACGGCCATCTCCACGGCGACGAGGTGCTGCGCCAGCTCGCCTCCGCGCTGGAAAAAACCCTGCGCAAGGTGGACATCGTGGCCAGATACGGCGGCGAGGAGTTCCTGGTCCTGCTCCCGGAAACCGACAAGCGCTCGGCCCAGCGCGTGGCCGAGAAGCTGCGCAAGGCCGTGGAAAAGCATGACTTCCACCACCGCACCCCCGCGCTCGGACCGGGAAAGGTCACGGTCACGGCCGGGGTAAGCTCCTTCCCGCAAGACACCGAGGATTCCTTTGAACTGCTCGACCTCGCGGACAAGGCCATGTATTTCGGCAAGGCCCAGGGCAGAAACCGCGTGTGCGCGGAAATCCCCTCCGAGCAATGACCATTTCCCCGCCTCCGGCTTCGTCCCAGCTAAGATTATCAAGAAGAGAATTCGCAGGACAAGGAGGAGCATCCAGCCTTCGCAGCCCCGCTGCCAGCGGGACGGACCAGGCGAGCACGCGAAGGAATTTAACCGGCTTGAAATATGCTCAAAAAAATCCTTGAAAACCTTTGCGCTCTTTGAACATTTGCGGTAATAATAAATAACCCTAAATGAAAATCTCCGAATTTGATTATCAGCTCCCGAAATCGGCCATCGCCCAGCATCCGCTGAAAGAACGAGACCAGTCCCGGCTCTTGATTCTCAACCGCGCAACCGGCGAAATTCAGGACCGGAAATTTATCGAGCTGCCCGAATACCTGTCCCCGGAAGATGCCCTGGTGGTCAACAACTGCCGGGTGATTCCCGGCCGCATCTTCGCAAGGCGCAAGACCGGTGCACGGCTGGAGATAACTCTGCTCAAGAAGACCGCCGGCCGGGAATGGGAATGCCTGGTCAAGGGCAAGAAGCCGAAAGCCGGCGAGGAGGTTGAAATAGGCGAGGGCATGAGCCTGGTTTTCAGGAAAGAAAAGGACCTGGACCAGGCTGCGGGTCTTCGGGGAGGACTCTGGCAAATCGAGTTCAGCGCGGATGATAATGCGGTCCTGGAAAAACTGGGAGTGGCTCCGCTCCCGCCTTACATCAAGCGCGGCTCTCCGGAGGAATACGCTGAGGACCGGAACCGGTACCAGACCGTTTTCGCCTCGGAGAACGGGGCTGTGGCAGCCCCCACCGCCGGCCTGCATTTTACCGAGAAGCTGCTCCAAAAAATCAAGGCCCAAGGCATTGACCTGGTTGAGATAACCCTGGAGGTCAGCTACGGAACCTTTGCCCCGGTGCGGGTGGAGAAAATCGAAGACCACAAAATGTTCTCGGAAAAATTCCGGGTGAGCGAGAAGGCCGCGGAAAAGGTCAACCGCGCCCGGGAAAAGGGCAGGAGAGTGGTCGCAGCCGGCACCACCGTGGCGCGAACCCTGGAAGCAGTGAGCGACGGGAGCGGAAAAATTTTGCCCCAGGAGGGAGAGACCGACCTTTTCATCTTTCCCGGCTATGGCTTCAAGGCAATTGACGCCCTGCTCACCAATTTCCACATGCCCCGCTCCAGCCTGCTCATGCTCGTCTCCGCCTTCGCCTCCCTTGACCTCATCAAAAAAGCCTACCAGCATGCGCTCCAGAAAAATTACCGCTTCTTGAGCTACGGAGACTGTATGATAATCATTTAGCGGAGAAAGAGGAGAGGAAAAAGGAATCGGGACTAAAGTCCCTCGCACAGAAAAAATGAGTTTTGAGTTTAAGGTCATAGCGAAAGATGGGAACGCGAGAGCCGGGGTGATGAGAACCGCTCGCGGGGAGGTGCGGACTCCTGCGTTCATGCCGGTGGGCACTTTGGGCACGGTCAAGGCGATGAGTCCGGAGGAGTTGAAGGAGATAGGCTATGAGCTTATTCTTGCGAACGCTTATCATCTTTATCTTCGTCCGGGCCACGCGCTTTTGAAGAAGATGGGAGGCCTGCATAGATTCATGGGCTGGGATCGGGCCATTCTCACGGACTCCGGCGGGTTCCAGGTCTACTCCCTGGCCACGCTCCGCAAAATCACGGAAGAGGGCGTGGAGTTCCAGTCGCATCTTGACGGCTCGCGCCATTTTTTCTCGCCGGAAAAGGTGAGCGAAATTCAGGAAGCGCTCGGCTCGGACATCATCATGCCTCTGGACGACTGCCCGGCATTGCCCGCGAGCCGGACCAGGCTTGAGCAATCAGTTGCGCGCACCACGCTCTGGGCGAAAAAGAGCAAGGCAGCGAAGACGCGCGAGGACCAGGCGCTTTTCGCCATCATCCAGGGCGGCACTGACCTTGAGCTGCGGCGCAGAAGTCTTGAGGACCTCTCGGAAATGGATTTCGCGGGATACGCCCTGGGCGGGCTTGCGGTCGGCGAAGAGCCGGGCCAGAGGTCAGAGGTGGTCGCCTCGCTCGGCCCGCTTCTTCCGGAAGACAAGCCGCGATACCTCATGGGCGTAGGCCCGCTTGAGGAATGCCTGGACGCGGTTCGCCTGGGCATCGATTTGTTTGACTGCGTGCTTCCCACCCGCAACGCCCGCAACGGCCAGCTCTTCACGAGCGCGGGCAAGTTGAACATCAAGAACGCGGAGCACGCCGCTCTTGATTCGCCTCCTGACCCGGAATGTCAATGCTATGTCTGCAGGCATTTCTCGCGCGCCTACCTGCGGCATCTTTACATAAGCGGCGAAATCCTGGGCACGCGTTTGAATACCTGGCATAATCTGTATTATTATAATGAACTCTTCAGGAAGGCGCGGCTTTCGATAACCGAGGGCAGGTTTGAGGAATTTTGCCGGAGCGAAAAGTCGCGCGCGAGGAGCATGGAGGAAAAATGATGGATTGGCTGATTCCCGCGGCGCAGGCCGCGGGGCCGTTGCCGGCGAGTCCGGGCACCGGGCAATACCTCACGCTCGTCCCTTTTGTGCTGGGCATGATCGTCCTCTATTACTTCCTGATTGCCATGCCCCAGCGCAAGCGGCAGCGGGAGCGGGACGGCATGCTCAAGAATATGAAGCGGGGGGATGAGGTGCTGACTAGCGGCGGGATTTACGGTAAGATAACCGGAGTGGCGGACCAGAGCGTGAACCTGGAGATAGCGCCCAAGGTGCGGGTCAAGGTTAACAAGAGTTCGATCACCCAGGTGACGGCCGCGGCGCAGGCGGAAGAGGAGACCAAGGAGTAAGGAATCAGGAGTTAGGAATTAGGAATCGCGGCTGACTTGTCCTGCGAAGTCCCGCTAAAGCGGGAGGAAGCAGGAAGCCGCTCGCAGAGATTAGTTTGGAGGAGGCGATAAATGCCGTCGAATTTGAGGTGGAAAATAATCCTGATCGCGGTTCTGACCGCGCTCGGAATATTCCTCTGCGTGCCCAGCCTGATGTGGGATTATTCCAGCAACACAAGCCGGATGCCGGACTGGTGGCATGACGCCAAGGTGCTGCCCCGGCGCGCGGTGGTTCTGGGCCTGGATTTGCAGGGAGGAATGCACCTGGTGGTGAGCGTGGACACGGAGGAGGCGGTGAGGAACGACCTGACGCAGATTAAGGATTACATCAAGGACGCTCTGCGGCAGGAAAAAATCGTGGTTGAGGACATCCAGACCACGCCGGACAACAAGATTCAAATCGATTTTTCGGATTCGGCCAACCTGGACAAAGGCTCGACCTGGGTCAGAAAATTTTACGGGAGGGTGCTGCAGGAGTCTGCGCCGTCCACGCTCCGCCGGGTCTATACCCTGGACGATACCCAGGCCAATGAATACCGCAACAACGCGGTCAAGCAGGTAATGGAAACCCTGACCTCCAGAATCGATGAGTTCGGAGTGTCCGAGCCGAGCATCCAGAAGCAGAGCCGCAACCGCATCGTGCTCCAGCTCCCGGGCATCAAGGAGGAAGACCGCAACCGGGTTCTGAACATCATCCAGCGCACGGCCAAGCTGGAGTTCCTGCTGGTGGACGATGTGGCTTCGAGCAAGGAAGCCCTGCTCGCCAGGAGCAACGGCAATGTGCCTCCGGGGAAAATCATCCTGCCCGAGGTTGACGAGAAGACCGGGAAGGTCAGCGCCTGGTACCTCTTGAAGACCGAGCCGAAGATGACCGGCTCTTACCTGGTGGATGCGCGCATGAACACCGGCGGCAAGATGGACCTGGGCGGCGGATACAATGTGGACTTCCAGTTCAACCTCGAAGGCGCCCGGCTCTTCAGCAGGATAACCGGCGAGAACATCGGCAAGAACCTGGCGATTGTGCTGGAGGACAAGGTGAAGAGCGCGCCGGTAATCAAGGCGCGGATTTTTGACCGGGGAGTGATTGAAGGCAGGTTCTCGCTGGAAGAGGCGCGGGACCTGGCGATTGTGTTGAGAGCCGGAGCCCTGCCGGTGGGGATCCGGGTTGAGGAAGAGCGAACGGTTGGCCCGACCCTGGGCAAAGATTTAATCGCCCGGGGACAGCTTGCGGCGCTGACTGCGGTCGCCGCGGTGCTCCTGTTTATGGTGACTTATTACAGCGCCGGAGGATTGATCGCGGACCTGGCGGTTTTCCTCAATCTGCTCTTCATCTTCGCCGGACTGGCCAGCCTGCGAGCCACCCTCACCCTCCCGGGCATCGCGGGAATCGCCCTCACCGTGGGCATGGCGGTGGACGCCAATGTCATCATCTTCGAGCGGATGCGGGAGGAGATACGCGCGGGCAAGACCATGCGCGCGGCCATTGACGCCGGATACCAGCGCTCGCTCTGGACCATCCTGGATTCCAATATCACCACCCTCATTGCCGCGGCCATTCTTTTCCAGGTGGGCACCGGCCCGATTCGCGGATTCGCGGTGACTTTGACCATCGGTCTGGTCAGCAGCGTCTTCACCTCCGTGGTGGCGACCAGGACCATTTATGACCTCTGGTATTTATACACGGGCAAAAGCGGCAAATTGCGGATCGGCCTTAAATCCGCAGATTGAGGAGTGGTTGAAATGCAATGGATTAAACCGGGAACCAAAATCGATTTTGTGGGCAAGCGGATTTATTTCTTTATCGCGTCCCTCACCGCAATTGTCTTGAGCCTGCTTTCCTTCCTCTGGCCCAAGCCCAACTGGGGACTTGACTTCAAGGGCGGCAGCGAGTTGCGGGTGAGGTTTGCCAAGGAGGTGGAGGTCGGAAAACTGCGCAAGGCGATGGACAGCCTCAATCTCGGCGAGGCGCAAATCCAAAGCATCAAGCCGGGAATTGCCGAGGAAAAAGGGCACGAGGATTTTATTATCCGGGTGGAGTTGCAGCAGGCCAAAGAAGACCAGAAAACGGTTCAAGCGAGCAAGCTTATCAGCGACAAGCTGGCCGAGACCTTCGGCGCTGATTCCTTCCAGGTGCTTTCCATCAACTTTGTCGGCCCCAAGGTGGGCAAGGAACTCCGGGTGCACGGGGTGCAGGCCCTGGTCTATGCCATGATCGGCATCCTGGTCTATGTCTCGGTCAGGTTCGAGTTCAGATACGCCTTGGGAGCGGTGCTCGCCCTGCTCCACGATTCCATCATCAGCGCCGGGTTTTACAATGTCATCCAGCGCGAGTGGAGCCTGACCATCATCGCGGCCCTGCTCACCATCATAGGTTATTCGGTCAATGACACCATCGTGGTTTATGACCGCATCCGGGAAAATGTGCGCAAGGCCCGGAGGGGAACCCTTGGTGAAATAATCAACCAGAGCTTGAACGAAACCCTGTCCAGAACCATTCTCACCTCCTTCGCCACCATGCTCGCAGTGCTCTTCCTGGCCATCTTCGGCACCGGGGTGATTCGCGACTTTTCCATCATCATGCTCTTCGGCATCGTGGTCGGAACCTATTCCTCAATCTACATTGCCAGCTCGCTCGTGCTCCTCTATGATGACATCAGGGGCAGGAGAAGCCTGGACCAGGAGCGAAAAAAGTGAGACGGTTATGAGCGCGCTGCAGATAATCGGAATCATTGTCTTGTGCCTGGCCATGCTCCTCTGCCTGGGGCTGACCGTGTTCAGCGTTCCCGGCAACTGGCTCATCCTGGTCCTGGCCGTTCTCGCCGGTGCCGTTGAGGGGTTCCAGAAAATCAACCTCTTCATCATCCTCGCCCTGCTCGCGCTCGCGCTTCTGGGTGAGCTGCTCGAATATCTGGTCGGATACGCCGGCGCCCGAGCAAAGGGCGCAAGCCGATGGGCCAGCCTCGCCGCTATTATTTCCGGGATCGCCGGAGCCTTTCTGCTCGCCGGATGGATTCCCATTGTCGGCGCCCTGATTGGCGCCTTTGCCGGTGCTTTCCTCGGTGCCTTCCTCGCGGAGTTCATTTCCCGCGGCAAGCCCGGCCAGGCCTACAAGGCCGGGGTCGCGGCCATGTTCGGAAGGCTCGGAGCCATCTTGAGCAAGCTCGCAATGGGCGCCGCCATGATCGCGGTGGTCATCTATCGCCTGGTCTGAATTATGGCCAAGAGCTGGAAGGTCCGCTCCCCGGACAAAAAGCAAATCGAAGAGTTGAGCCGGAGCGCGGGCATCAGCCGGCTGCTCGCCTGGCTCCTGCTCAACCGCGGCATCACCACCGCAGAACAGGCGCGAAAATTCCTGAACCCAAAGCTCGAGGACATGCTCGCGGAGATTGACGCGCCGGCCGGCGGCGCCCAGTTCGCAGCCGCGGCCTCGCTTCTCGCCCAAGCCGTCTCCAGCAAAAAAAAATTCGGCATCCACGGCGATTATGATGTGGACGGCATAACCGCCACGGCCCTGGTGAAGGATTTTTTCAATGCCCTTGGCCTGCCCATCTTCCACTATCTCCCCCACCGGCTGGAAGACGGCTATGGCTTGAGCGAGTCCGGGGTTCAGGAGCTTGCGGAAAAGGGAGTGAATTTCCTCATCGCGGTTGACTGCGGAATCTCGGACCGGGACGCGGTGCAAAAAGCCAAAGACCTCGGAATGCAGGTGCTGGTCATTGACCACCACCGTCCGCCCCGGGAAATCCCACCCGCAGACCTCATCATTGACCCGCATCTAAATGACGCGGACTCAAGCCTGAAAGACCTCTGCTCCGCAGGCCTGGTCTTCTTCCTCCTACTCGTCCTCCGCCGACTGCTCCGCGAACAGGGATTCTTTCAAAAGACACCGGAGCCTAACCTCAAGCGCAGCCTGGACCTGGTCGCGCTCGGCACGGTCGCGGATGTATCCCCGGCCACGGGCTTGAACCGCGTGCTTTTGACCCACGGCCTGAAGGAGGTCGCAGAGACCTCCCGCTTCGGCCTGCGCGTGCTCAAGAAAAGGGCCGGCTGCGATGAGCGCGAAATAGGCTACGGCCAGGTCGCGTTCTTGCTCGCGCCCCGGCTCAATGCCGCAGGAAGAATTGATGAGCCAGACCCCGGCTTTGAGCTGCTGGTCACGAGCGACGCAAAGCAGGCCAACCAGCTTGCCGACGAGTTGGAGAAAAGGAACAGCCTTCGCCAGCAGCTGGAGGAAAAAATTATGGAGGTTGCGGTCAGGCAGGTTGAATCCGCGCCTGATTTTCAAAAGCGGAAAAGCATCGTGGCTTTTGGAAAGGACTGGCATCCGGGCGTGCTCGGGATCGTGGCGCAGAGGCTGCGGGAAAAATATTTCAGGCCCGCGCTGGCCATCAGCCTGTCCGAGAGCATGGGACGCGGCTCGGGAAGGAGCGTGAACGGCCTGGACCTCTACCAGGCGCTTTTCCGCTGCCGGGAGTTCCTGGTTGAATTCGGCGGGCACCGGCTCGCGGCCGGCTTGAGCCTGAAGCAGGAAAACCTGGAGCTTTTCCGCCAGGCGTTTGAGAAAGCGGTTCAAGAGCTTGCGGAAAAGGACGCCTTCGAGCAGGTCCTGGTTTGCGACGCCGAGCTGCCGCTTTTTATGGTCAGCAGCGAACTCGCCGACGAGCTCGACAAGCTCAAGCCTTTTGGCCCGCAGAATTACGAGCCGTTGCTTTGGGCCAAGTCCGTGCTCGTGCTCGATTGCCAGCTGAAGAAGGAGAAGCATCTCTGGCTGCTTTTGCGCGAGCGGGAAACCACCCTCCAGGCCATGTTCTTCCGCGCAGGTATCGAGCCGCTCAAGCCCGGGTCCCTCATTGACCTCGCCTACACCATTGAGCGCAGAACCTGGAACAACAAAACCGAACTCCGCCTCCTCATCCGCGACTTGAAGCAACTAAAATAGGGGACAGCCACCTATTTTTTCCGACCATATTTTGCATAAAAATAAGAGTTGTCCCGTCAATCCCCATATTTTACAGGGGATAGAAGGATTTGCCATTTTTAAATCACTCATTAAAACGAATGGATATTTTCCTGGGATTTTGGGCATTCCGGAAATCTATTTTCTTTATACTGCCCGAAACCCTGCATGAAATAAGGTGTTAGAGGCGATTTTTAAAAAAATAATAGGTGACTGTCCCCTATTTTAGATTATGCTCCGTTATGAGTCGGGCCACCGCCCCACATCAGCCATCCGTCCGCGGACTTGTCCTCAAGGTTGATGCCAATCAGCTGGCCGTCCACAGTGCCGACATAAAGCATGCCCTTGGCCAAGCTGGGCTGGAAGCGCATGGTTGAGCCGAGCTTGATGGTGTCCTGGGTGTGGCCGTTGCTCTGGGAGAGCACGATGATGTCCCCGGTTGAGGTTGCGACATAGAGCTTCTTGCCCGCGGGCGAGGGAGGCGCGGCCAGATGACCGCCGATTCTCTTCAGGTCTCCGGCAATGTCCTTGGTCCAAAGCTCCTCGCCGGAATCCGGGTCCAGGGCCACGACCTGGTCGCCCTGGGTGAGGAACAATTTTCCGTTGACCACGCAGGGCCTTGAGCCTTGGAACTCCCAGAGGCCCTGCACGGTTCCCTGGCCGACATTGGCCGCGGCCTCCGAAGCCTTGGCCGTGGCCGGCGCGGTTCCGAACCCGACCGACGAGTCATTGGCCTTCTGCTTGGCGTAATATTCGGACTTGGCCTGCACCTCCGCGTCCAGGTAAGGCGCGGCCCGCTTGTTCCAGATGCCTTTTTTCTGGTTCTGCACGCCCTTGTCCTTTTCCATGCGCGCCACGCCCTCCATCGGTTTTTGCTCCGCGTTGTTCTCGCGTTTGCTCACGAACACCTGGTCGTTGAAAAGCCAGGGCGCGCTGGTGGCCTGGAAATCCTTCTGCCAGAGCTGCTTGCCGTCTTCCATCCGGAAGCGATAGACCGTGCCGTTGAAGGTTGAGAGGTAAACCGAGTCCTTGTAAATCACTGGCGCGCTGATGATGTCTCCCTCGAGGTCCGCGCTCCATTCATCCTTGCCGTCCTTCAGGTTGAGCCCAATCAGCTTGTGGCCGCCGCTTCCCGGAAAGGCCATGAAAATCTTGTCCTCGGAAATCGCCGGCTGGCTCATCAGCGGGTCGCCCAGCCACCGGCTCCAGAGCTGCCGTCCGGTCTTGGCGTCCACCACGAAGAGCGTGCAGCTCTCGGTGTTGAACGCGACCACCCCGCGCGCGACCACCGCAGCCGTGGGCCCGTCATCGTTCACCCGGATGGCCCAGGCCGGCTTGCCGGTCCTGGCATCAAACGCGTAAAACTCGTAGCTGCCGAAGCCTCCGCCGACATAAACCATCCCGTCCACCACCGCGGGCGTGGCCAGAGGACGGCTCCCGGGAATGGTCATCTTCCAGCCTTCCTTCCCGTCCGTGGTCGTGAATTTTTCAGCCTTGAGATTATCGAGCGGCAGGCGCTCCACCTCGCCTTTTTTGCCGGCGCCGGGATTTTCCGGAGCCTCGATTTCATTCGAGGAAGCTTTTTCGATTTCTGCCTTGTCCACCGATGACTTGGTGACCGAATACTTCTGGTTGAGCTTTTTGGGGCCTGAATCCGAGCCGAGCAAACCCAAGCCTGCGATAACCACGATGCCGAGAACCAGTGAGAACCGAGACCGCACGCGACTTTTCATAGCCTATCCTCCTGTTTTCTTGCCCGTCGCCCTTTCACCGGTTCTTTGGCATACCGACAATTGCCTGGCGGAAAAGTTTCGGGGAAAATTTTTTGAGGGGGGATTTTTTTCAGCCGGCCGAGTTTTCTTGACAGCGCAAAATAGCTTGCTAAGATAATGCTCACCAAATTCGCAAGGGGTGTTTAATGATGAAAAATGTTTCCCCCGGAGTCGAGCGCATCATCCGCGCTCTTTCCGAAACCATCAAGCCGCGCAAGCCCGGCTTTGACCCGGCCATTGACAACGATATTCTGGAGGTTGCCGACGCCTTCATCGGCGCTCTGCCCTCGCACATGAAAATCCTGATGCCGCTTGGTCTGCGCCTGCTCAACCTCGCGGCGTTGATTTTCATGTTCCCCAGGTTCAAGACTTTCGCTTCGCTCGGTCCCGAGGACCGCGAAAAATACATCCTGGGATGGATGGAGAGCTCAATTCCTTTGCGGCGCGACCTGATTAAGGGGTTCAAGGCCATTGTCATGACCGGGTATTACGCGCATCCCCAGGTGCTGGCGCACCTCGGGTATAATCTGGAGGAACATCTGAAGCGGATCAATGTCCAGGACCTTGACACTCCTCCCACGGTTCCCTGCAGCGAGGAAGCCGCGAGGTATTTTTCCGAGCTGGAAAAGAAAAACGCCTGGGGCACGACTGACGGTCTTCCGGGCAGTTGCAAGCGCTATTTCAAGGAAAAGAAGTGAGGTAAAAAAATGATTATAACCGGCGACCAGGTCAACCGGGACCTGGAAGAAAAATGCCAGGTATTGGTCATTGGCTCGGGCGCGGGCGGAGGGGCCATCGCCGCGGAACTGGCCGAGGCCGGTGTGGATGTGATTATTCTGGAGGAAGGCCCGTATCACACGAGCAAGGATTTCAGCGCCAATCCGGCCAAGATGATTCCCATGCTTTACCGCGACGCCGGCACCTCGGTGATTATGGGCAGCCCGAGCATCATCTTCAGCGAGGGCCGCTGCGTGGGAGGCTCCACCGTTATCAACGGAGGCATGTGCTGGAGGACCCCGGAAAAAGTCATCAAGCGCTGGCAGCTGGAATTCGGCCTTGACGAGATAACTCCCAGGGTGATGGAGCCGTTTTACGAGAAGGTGGAAAAAATAATCAGCGTGGAGCCGCAGCATCCGAATTCCTTGAGCAAGGGCGAGATGCTTTTCCACAAAGCCAACCGCGAGCTGGACTATCTCATTCGGCGCAACCACCGGAACCAGAAGAACTGCACCGGCGAGGGGCTTTGCGTTTTCGGCTGTCCCACGGACCGCAAGCGCTCGGTCCTGGTCACCTATATTCCCAAGGCGCTCGCCGCCGGCGCCAGGCTTTACGCGGACTGCAAGGCGGAAAAGCTCATCACGAAAAACGGCAGGGCCGTGGGCGCAAAGGCTTCAGTCCTCAACCGCGAGACCGCGAAGCGCAAGCACATGATGACCATTCACGCCGACCTCGTCATTGTGGCCTGCGGCGCGATTCAGACCCCGGCCTTCCTGCTCGGCTCCAAGGTCGGCAACTCCTTCAAACAGGTCGGAAAAAATTTCCTCTGCCACCCAAACACCAAGGTGGTCGGGATGTTTGAAGAGGAAGTCAAATACTGGGCCGGTGTGCATCAAGGCCACCAGGTCCACGAGTTTTTGGACGAAGGCATTTTGTTCGCGCTCGGGGGAGTGCCGCCGGCGCTGGTATCCCTGTCCTTCCCGTGCTTCGGGCAGAAAAGCCTGGAACTGATGGAGCAGTGGAACCATATGATTGTGGGAGGCATGCTGATTGATGACACCACCTGCGGACGAGTCATCCGCCTGCCCTGGGGAGCGCCGCTGGCATTCTACCAGATCGATAATGTGGAGTTCGAGCGGATGCTCCGAGGCACCGCGCTCTTGAGCGAGCTCTTCTTCGTGGCCGGCGCCAAAAAAGTCCTGCTCCCCTTCTTCCATCTCCAGGAACTGAATTCCATTGACGAAATTAAAAAAATCTACGAATACAAAATCCAGAAGGCGGAGGTCGAGCTGCTCACCGTGCACGCCTTCGGAACCACCAGGATGGCCGCGAATCCCAGCCGCGGCGTGGTCAACCAGTGGGGAGAGGTGCATGACTGCTCGCGCCTGTTCGTGGTTGACGGAGGCATCATCCCGACCTCCCTCGGAGTGAACCCGCAGGAAACCATTATGGCCCTCGCAACCCGCTCCGGCCAATACATCCTGGAGAACAAGCAGAAATTCTTGAGCTGAAAAAGCCGCCATGAGCCGCCAGTCGGCAGCCAGGGAGGAAAATTCAATTCGCAGATTTGAAAAAGGAATTTCCGAAGAGTAAAAATTTAATCAACGGCCTCACAGCAAAGAAAGGAGACGAAATTGCAAATTTTCAGAAAATCAGATTTATTCAAAATCATTCAAAAGTTAAAAGTCAAGCTCTGACCCCGTTTTCACCGTTTTCACCGAAAACCTCATCTTCAACCTCTGCGGGGCCGCACCTTAGCCCAAATAGGGTCAGAACTCTGGTTGGAACTTAATTCCTGGGGGCGGGGAAAAAATCTATTTGGCGGAGAGCTTGTTCAACTGCCGGTTCAAGCGGGAAATATGGCGGCTGCCGGTGTTCTTGTGGATGACGCCCTTGCTAACCGCAGTGGCTACTGAACTCGTTGCGGCCTTGAACGCCTCGGCCGCCCTCGCCTTATCGCCAGAGGCAATCGCCTCCCGACAGGCCTTGACCTGGTCCCGGCAAAAAGTCCGCACCGCCTTGTTCCGGGCCGTGCGCTTGATGGTTTGCCGAACCGCTTTTCTCGCCGACTTGCTGTGAGCCAATTATATCCTCCTGAACTTCCTTGCCCCAATATACTAATCCATTCCCGCCCTTTGTCAACTGCCGCGCACTTTCCATCCGACCTATTTGTTTAGTTTTGGGGGCACTTCTTCAATTTTTAGATAAGTCGCCCGCCAGCCGACCCCACTTTTAACCGCAAAGGCGCAAAGACCGCAAAGAAGAAAATGGGGTCAAAAGAAGGAAATGGGGTCAGACCTACACTTAATAGTTTAACTGCATCGAGCTTTTTATTTCAAAAAATGATTTTGTGAAGAATTGGGGTCAGGCCTTAACATATAAATTAACACTGATTTTGGGGTCAGGTCTCTACTTGGGACTTGACGCGATTTTGGGGTCAGAGCTTGACTTAAGACTTAACGGTTTTAAGAATTTTCTAGCTTTGCGCTGAAAACTGCCGATTCATCTTAACCACAACGGCACAACGAAAAAGATTCTTCGGGGCGCAGA
>Ga0315282_10007947_pt1 | contig 17290 bp, 16 predicted proteins | sample YL17G07_20_MG_FD_203693 | JGI IMG/M metagenome (GOLD analysis project Ga0315282, IMG submission 203693) | Sediment microbial communities from Yellowstone Lake, YNP, Wyoming, USA - YL17G07_20 | ecosystem: Environmental > Aquatic > Freshwater > Lake > Sediment | place: USA: Wyoming | collected... | reverse complement strand
TTTGGACCCTCAGCCAGGCTTGAAAGCGGGAACGTTTTCGCGAGGCTGATAAAGAGGAGCAGGGTTGATGCCGAAGACCTTCGCCAATCGTTGCTGCATCTCCAGGAGATCGGCCTTTGCGAAGCCGTCGCTCACCAGCTCCACGCGCCCGTCCGCGGCAATCAAGAACACCGTGGGGACAAGCTCGAGCCCATAGGCGCGCGAGATCTGGTAGGGATGGCGGTCAATCAGGACCGGGAAGGTGACGCCATACTCCTTCGCGAAGCGCTGAGTGTCGCGAACGTCATCCTGCGAAATGCCGCAGATCTGGACGCCCTGGGCGTGGAACTGCTGGTACAAGCGTTCGACAAAGGGAAACGTGTACTGGCAGGTTGGACACTCTACCTTGAAGAACGCCACCAGCACTGGACCACGCGCCAGCACCTCCTGCAAGGAATACGCCTTGCCTTCCATCGTCTTCAGTTCGAAGCGTGGCGCCTTCTGGCCAACCGTGACCGTGGACATTACACCTCCTCCGCAGAGACCGAGCACCTATTCTAGCAAACCTTCTCTCGGTCGCTAAGGGCACCGCCGCGGGCGGAAGCGAGCAGCGTGCGGGTCAGTCACCCGGGCATGATTTTCGTTGAAATTCGGAGGAGTGAGGACTAGCATCTGGGCCGCAACGCGAAGCGTTTGCGCCACGGTCTGACGATGAATTACCCCGTCTGGGAGCCGCCGCTGCTGGGCGGCGGGCTCGTCATCGGCATTATTGCCATCCTACACGTCTTCGTCTCGCATTTTGCCGTGGGGGGCGGGCTCTTCCTGCCCATCACGGAGCGTAAGGCCTACCGCGAGAACAATGCCGCGCTTCTGGAATACGTGAAATCCCACTCGGCGTTCTTCGTGCTGGTGGTCTTGGTGTTTGGCGCCGTGAGCGGGGTGGGCATCTGGTGGGCGATTGGGCTCGTCAATCCCGAGGCCACGGCTACGCTGCTCCACGTCTTTGTCTGGGGCTGGGCCATCGAGTGGGTCTTCTTCCTCGTGGAGATAGCCGCCGCGTTCATCTATTACTACGGCTGGGATCGGCTGGACCCCAAGACTCACCTCCTGGTGGGCTGGATCTATTTCGTCTCCGCGTGGCTGAGCCTGTTTGTCATCAACGGCATTCTGGCGTTCATGTTGACGCCGGGGAAGTGGATTGAGGCGCCGAGTTTCGCTGCAGCCTTCTTCAATCCCAGCATGTTGCCGTCCTGTTTGATGCGTACCGCAGTCTCGGTGGCGCTGGCCGGTGTCTACGCTCTGGTGACGGCGGCCACCATCCGCGACGTGGCGCTGCGCCTGGAGGTGGTCCGCTACGCTGCCAAGTGGATCCTGGCCGGATCCTCGGTGATCCCGCTGGCCAGCGTCTGGTACATCGCGACGCTGCCCCCCCTGGCGCGCGAGATCCCCATGGGTGCCGCGCCCCCCGTGATGATCTTTGCCGGGCTCTCGATTTTCTTCTCAATGCTGGTGGTGGTTTTCACCTATTTTGGCCCTTATCAGCATCCGCGCTATTTCAACCTGACCTTTGCTTTCCTCATCGCCGTGCTGGCGCTTTCCACCACCGGGGTTACGGAATGGGTGCGCGAGGCGATCCGCAAGCCTTACATCATTTACAACTACATGTACTCCAACACCCTGCGGGTGGCAGACGTGGCAAGAGTGCGCGAGCGAGGGATCTTGAACTCGGCACTTTGGGTCCGCCATCACACGGTGGACCCCGAGAGGCCCGAGTTGAGCGGCGGGGAGATTTTCCGCGTCGTATGCGCGAGCTGCCACACCGTGGACGGTTACAACAGCATGCGGTTTGCCGTGAAGGGCTGGAGCGCGGAGATGATCGACTACCAGCTTCTGCACCTGAATGAGCTGAAGGGTTTCATGCCGCCCTTTGTGGGGACAGATGCCGAGCGTAGGGCGCTGAAGGCGTGGCTGCTGACCTTGAATCCGCAACCGACGATGCGCGAGCCAGTCCACCCCGGAGTGCAGGCTGAGGCCCCGGAGGCTGAGCGCCCGGGAGCGACGAAACCATGAACCCGGTGATTCCCGCACCTGTGCCCATACCGTTGCCCGCACCGCCGTGGCTGGTGCAAATCCTGCTCGTCTTCACCTACGTCCTGCATGTGTTGCCCATGAATCTGCTGGTGGGGGGAGCGGTGATCCTCGCCGTCTCGACGTATCTCGGCCGGCGCGACCGTCGCCACCGGGAGTTGGCACGGCGGGCCGCACGCGTCCTGCCCCCTGTGGTGGCGTTCACGATCACCTTCGGCGTTGCTCCGCTTCTGTTCGTGCAACTTCTCTACGGCCAGCTCTTCTACACTTCCTCGGTGCTGATGGCCTGGCCCTGGCTGGCGGTGGTCTTGTTTTTGCTGGTGGCCTATTACGGGATTTATTGGTTCAACTTCCAGCAGGAGGTTCTGGGCGCGCGCGCGTTCTGGGTGATGCTGCTGACCGCGCTCTTCTTGCTCCACATCATGATGACCTTCACCCAGAACCTGAGCTTGATGCAGCACCCCCAGGATTTCTACGCCAAGTTTCTCCAGACTCCCGTGGGAAATTATCTGGGGTCTTTCGATGTGGGAACCATGGCGCGTTTCGCGCACTTTCTGGTGGCGGCGGTCGCCGTGGCCGGGTTGGGTCTGGCGTTGCTGGCGCGGGCTTGGCGCGAGGAAGCTCCAGAACTGGCGGCCTGGGCGCGCGGATACGGGGCCAAGTGGTTTATGGCCGGCACCGGCATCGAGTTCCTGGTTGGGTTGGGATTTCTTTTCAGCCTTCCGCCGGAAATTCGCAGTTTGTTCCTGGGAGGCGACCGGCTGGCCTCGGCCATCCTCGCCGTCGCCGTGGTGCTGGCGGTCCTGGCGCTAGCGGTCGCGCCGCGGAGTCCGGCTGCCAGTGCGGTGGCCATCATCGGGACTGTAAGCCTGATGGCGGTGGTCCGGCATCTGCTGCGCATTGCTTATCTGCGCCCTTACTTCGATCCGCGGGTGTTGCCCGTGCAAGGGCAGTGGGTCGTGTTCGCCCTTTTTGCAATTCTTCTGCTCGCCGGCGGCGGCGTACTGGGATGGATGCTCTACAAGTTCTTTTGCCCTTCCTCAGCGCGCTCAACCTCTGTCTAGCGTCATGAGAACTCGTCGTGCCGCTTCGATCACCGCCCGTGCGGGGGACTGCGGCCCTAGAGACCGGGCTCTGTGGACGCCACCAAGTTGGAGAATATTCGCAAAGGAGGAATCATGAAGACACGCCATCGCCTTTCTCGCCGAGCGTTTTTGGGTTCGGCCGCTGCCACGGTAGCCGTGGCCAGCGGGGTCAGTTCGCAGGCATCATCTGCGACCGCACGCGGCGGGGCGAGCCTGCCCGTGGCGCCTGCCGAGCGCCGAGCGCGCGCGAATATCCTTACCTTGTACTTAGCGAAACCCATCCCCACCTGGCCCCGCCCGGACTTTGATCCTCAGGACGACATCCGCCGCATCCGCGCCGTCTTGGCGCGTTATGAGGCGCGACCCGAGCCGGCCGTGCAGTTCTTCGGCCACGAACTGCTTCGCGTGCCGGATGACCTGTCCCGCCTTCAGCCGTCGCTCCGGCAGGCGGACGGGCTCTTGGTGTTCAACCTGACCTCGACGGTCATGAATATGATTGAACCACTTAGTGAGGCGGGATTGCCGTTGGTGCTGTTCTCGCAGCCTTACAGTGGCCACGACTGGTCGGAATGGTCGGCGCTGCGGGCGAGAGGCCGGCTTATCGAGGTGGTGGCCAGCAGCGATTTCGCCGACCTGGAGACGCCGCTGCAGGTGATGGCCGCCCGGCAGCAGATGAGGCAAAGCCGCATCTTGTGCGTGAGTCCGCGGAGTGAACACACGGAGTCAAGCCGGGCCCTGGAGGAGAAGTTTGGCACGCCGATCCGCTTCTTGGATTACTCGCGCCTGCAAAGCCTCTACCAGGCGGTCGACCAGGAAGCAGCGCGGCGCGATGCGGCGAAGTTTACGGCTGCCGCGCTGAAGGTCGTGGAGCCGAAACCCGCCGAGGTGGCGGACTCCTTTCGCCTTTACCAGGCGGTGGAAAAGCTGATGGAAGAGGAGCAGGCAAACGCTATCACCATCGACTGCCTGGGAGGCTTCCGGCGCGGGGAATTGCCGGCCTATCCCTGCGTGGCCTGGTCCAAGCTCAATGACCGGGGGCTGCACGGAGTCTGCGAGGGTGATCTGGAAACCACTTTCACCCAGATGCTGTTCGCGTATTATTCGGGGAAACCGGGCTTCGTCAGCGACCCGGTCTTCGACACGGCGACGAATACCGTGATCCATGCACATTGCGTCTCGGCCACGCGGCTGGACGGGCCTCAAGGGCCGGCGGCGCCCTATATCGTCCGGTCGCACATGGAAGACAATAAGGGAGTGTCCATGCAGGTCAACATGCGCGTGGGCCAGGTTGTTACCGTCGCCAAACTGGCGGATGCCAATACGCTGCTCATCTCGACAGGCCGCATCATCGCTACCCCTGACCTGCCTCGTGGGTGCCGCACGAAAGTCGCAACTAAAGTGAAGGACACTGCCAGGATGCTCGAGAATTACGGCGCTGGCCTGCATCGCGTCCTGTTCTACGGCGACCACCTGCGCGCCGCGCACCAGATGGGCCACCTGCTGGGGCTGAAAGTGGAGGAGGAGACCTAGCGGCTGTGCGGCTTTCGGGATTGTCCAAACTCATCAGGAGGTTTCCATGAAGCAGACTGCATTCTCCTTTTGGCTGGTTGTTGGGACCGTGTTTGCCGCTTCTGCGCCTGCCCAGCAATTGCCATTCCGCTCAATGGACGACCTGAACTGGATGGAATTCCGGGAAATCGTTCCGGTGAAGGTGAAGACGGTGCTGCTGACGACGGGGACGGTGGAGGCGCACGGAGTCATCAACAACGGCGCCGACAACCTGGCGCCGGTGAAGATTGCGGAGGCGATTGCGCCCGAAGTAAATGCCCTGATTGCGCCGCACATCCCTTATGGCGTGACGGGCAGCCTGGCGCCGTATCCCGGCGGAACGCACATCCCAGCGGAGGTCTATGCGCCCTACGTGCGGGCGGTGCTGCTGAGTCTGGTGCGCAACGGCTTCAAGAACATTATCATCATCAACGGGCACGGCGGGCCGCAGACCGAGATCCTGAATCGGTTGGCGCAGGAGGCAGCGCTCGAGTATAAGGTCAATACGCTGGTGGTGAATTGGTGGGCTGCCTGTGCGGATGTTACCCAGGAAGTCTTTGGCACGCCCGGCGGGCACGCGGGCGAGAATGAAACGGCATTCATCCAGGCAATCAATCCCAAGCTCGTGAAAAAGGAGCGTCTCTCCGCGGTAACTACCACCCCCATTCCCGCGCCCGGGGAATGGTCGGCGACGCCCTTTCCTTCGCCTATCGAGCTCTACAAGAAAGGTGAAGGCGCGCCGCGCGATTTCGACCAGAAAAAAGCGGACGAATATTTCCGTCGGGTCAACGCTTGCGTCGCCACGCTGGTTAAAGACATGCTGCGCAAGTGGAGCGAGGCGGGATTCAACTAGGGGATGACCTTCCAGGATTTGTTTTACAAAAGGCCGATTGTGGCTTATATTCGGCCCGAGAGGGGATGTTCGAGGTTGGTGCCCGGACGACCGAAGGGTGTGGCTACCTGCGCCTTTAATCATGCGGTCTCCAGGGAGGCAGAATGCGGAAACTTCTCTTTGTGGTGATGGCGGCTTTTGTCCTGCTGTTGACTTCGGCGTCCCGAGCCCCCGCGCAGGACGTTAAAGCCGAGAAGCAGGAATTGAAGGCGCATCAGAAGGCGGAGCGAACGGCGCTGAAGATGAAACAGAGTTTCGCCAAAGAGGCCCTCAAAGCGCAGCCGGTTCCCAAGTCCCAGCGGCTGCAAATGAAGCACCAGATGGAAAGGGAGAGGCGCGAACTCCGCGAGCGCCAGAGAAATGAGTTGCAAGAGCTGGAAGACCGGCAGAGGGTGCTAAAGGAAAGTTAGAAGCAGCTTTGAGCAAAGGGCACCGGCACGGCGCTGGCGTTGACGAGCGCCGGCGGTTTCCTCTCCGCCCCGGCGGGGAAAACCTTCTGGGGCTGCCGCCTGCTTCCTCTCTTGCTGAGATTCGGGTCCCACCAGCGTTCTCCGGCCAGGGCAACTTAGCGACTTCTCCGAGACCAGGACTGAGGGCAGCAGTGCGATTCCGCACAGAGTAGGTGTCTGCTCATATAGTCCTCGCGCTCGCGGCCCGCCTGCTTGCCCGTGCTCTGGCGTGAGCGAGTAGCCCAGAGTTCGGCTTTTTCGAACTCTGCGGTTCTTTCAATCAGGAAAGCCGCAGATTGTGTGAGATGCGGGGCACCGCGCTACCTGCCATGCCTCTCCGCGCGGAGGTTTTTGCGCAGCCACTCATTGACGAGTGTTCCCATATTCGTATTTCTTTTCCTGGCGTGTTCTCGAACTGCTTCGGCGATTTGCGGTTCCAAGTAAACGGGGATGTTCAGTTCGACATCGGGACGGAAAAACTTCCCGCGTTCACCCTTCGAAAAGTCGTATTCCTTTTTCATCGCTAGATCTCCTCGTACTGCCTGGCTTCTCTCTTGTTCGCTTTTCGTGCCGATATGATGCGTATCGTGCGCTCTCCCGCCGAGACCGGCAGAAACGTGTGGATGAGAATCAGGACACTTCCGCGCCTATCCTTCCCCAGGCTCACCCACCGTTCCTCCTGTTCGCTGTGCTCTTCATCAAAGATAGAGATAGCCAGGGGGTCCAGAAAAACCTCGGCAGCGCGATCAAAGCTGATCCGGTGTTTTCGCAGGTTCTCTTTGGCTTTGATCGGATCCCACTCGAAAGTGTAGCGCAAAATTCACCTACTGCCTGCAACAAATAATGCCCACGCTGAGAGGAGCCAACGCATGTTCAGGCTGACCTGGATAAAACCGGGTCCGGTCAGCCTAAGGCGAAACCGCCGGCGGCGCGCCGCGGCGGCGGAGTTGTTCATGGCGCCCCGCTCCAAGAAACTTCTGGCGCTGGAAGATAAGAGTACTTCGACCAAAACCCCCGGTCAACCTGCGAGTGAAGGGCACAGGGCCTCGCCGAACTGGTTTCCTGCCTTGGGTACTAACGAATACCGCCTGTCGCCGGCAATGCCGGATAGAGCTCGCCTAACGCGCCAGTTCTTTCCGGTCCGGCGGCCAACTCCCGAAAAGTCGGCAAACCGGAAACTGGCCCGCTTCCGGATTCTGCGGTGGGCTGTCTTTTCTGGTAGACTGAGGCCATCCGCGATAGGGGAGCGTCTCCCATGAAAGTCAGACACCTCTCGCTGGCGATAGTCCTGGTCGCGGGGCTGGCGGCGTCGCAGCAAGAACAACAAACGCAGGAGCAGCCACCACAGCAGCCGGAGCAACAGCAGCAAGAACAACCGCGCAAGCCGACCCTTGGTCCCGCCCCGGCGCCGTCGCTCTATGGCCCGCGCACTTCGAACACCACCGACGCTCGCAAGCTGATGCGCGTCCGGAGGATCTACGTCGAACGGATCGATAACTTGCTGAGTGAGAAACTGGTGGAGGGCTTCGCGAAGACTCGCCGCTTCCGCATTGTGGCCAGCCGCGGTGAGGCCGATGCAGTGCTGCGCGGAACCTGCGTCAGCCTGCGCCGGATGAAGACAGTACATTCAGAAGTGTATCTCAACGATATGAACGGGGCGGCGGTCTGGCAGGACAATGTGCGCCGGCCCTACAATCCCCCCACCCTCGAGGCCGCGGTGAGCGAAACCGTCACCTTGATCGTCACACACCTCACGGAAAGCGCCATGGAGGCTGAGCACCGGTAGCATAACTAAAGAGGGCCGGGGAAGCCGTGGCGCGGGAAAACCCGCGACGCCTTCTGTTTCTCCCGGGAGCAGTGAGCTGCGGCCCGCTTGTCATTTTCCACCCCGTGGCTGTAGACTGCTGCCTCTACTATGCAGGATTACCGCCAGGAGTTTCCCGACTTTGCTCCCACCATTTATCTGGATTGTGCCTACCAGGGTCCATTTCCTCGCACCACGGTGGCACGTCTCCAGGAAGCCATCGAGCTGAAGTGCCATCCGGAGCGGCTGGAGGCGCCGGAATACTTTCGCCTGCCGGAACGGGTGCGTGGTCGCCTGGCGAACCTGGTCGGTGCCGACCCCTCGGAGATTGCGCTGACGAACAGCGCCACGCAAGGCATCGGAATCGTGGCGGCCGGATTGGGGCTGGCGGCAGGCGATGAAGTGGTGATCGCCAGCCGTAATTTCCCGGCGAATCTTTTCACCTGGCTTCATTTGCGGCGGCTCGGCGTGCGCGTCCAGGTTCTCAAACCTGCGGGGGACCGCGTGCGCGTGGAAGACGTCGTCGGAGTCCTCACGCCGCGCACCCGTGTGCTGGCGCTCGATTGGGTTGGCTATGCCAGTGGTGCGCGCATCGACCTCGCCACCCTCGGTGAATTGGTCCATCGCCAAGGCGGCATTTTCGTGGTGGACGGCACGCAGGGCGTAGGGGCTCTAGAGATAGACGTGCGCCAGTTGCCGGTGGATGTGCTGGCGGTAGCCGCGTACAAGTGGCTGTTGGGACCCTACGGCACGGGATTTGTTTTTCTGCGCTCCGAAGTTCAAGACCGTCTGGAATTGCCCGTGGTGAACTGGATGAGTGTGGAGGGGAGCGAGGATTTTGACGCGCTGCCCACGGAGGAGTTCACCTTGCCGCGCGCCGCGCGCATTTTCGATGTGCCGGAAACATCGAACTTTCTGAACCTCAATGCCCTGGAAGCTTCGCTTGAATTTGTCGAGCGCGCGGGCGTGCGGACGGTTGCCGAACATTGCGCGCGCCTGCTTGACCGACTGGCGGAGGGGCTCGAGAGGAAGGGCTATCGTCTTAGGGACTGGACCGACGCGGAGCAGCATTCAACGATCCTCGGTTTCCAGACGGATTCGCGGGAAGCCACCACCCAGCTGCATCAGAAGCTCCGGGCAAATAATGTGGCGGTAAGCCTGCGTCACGGCACCATCCGGGTCTCGCCGTACCTGTACAACACCGAGGCCGATATCGAGAAACTGCTGTCCGTGGTCGGTGACTCGTCGTAGGTTCTTTCGCCCGCTCGCGCCTTGACTGGGAAGAAAGTCTGCGCCCCAGCGAGGCTTGGTTTCACGAAGTAGGAATACTCTAGCCAGTGACGCATGACCAGTGACGACCTGCAAGGCTCGCCGGTCCGACGCGTCACGTGTCACTCGTCACTTGCAGCTGCTCCCATGCACCTTCGCTCTTTCCGTCCTGCCGACCTCCAAACCCTCTACGAGATCGATCAGGCGTGTTTCCCGCCGGGGGTTTCGTATTCTCGCGAGGAAATAGCGCGCTTCATCGCCAAGCAGGGGTCCCGAACCTGGGTGGCGGAAGCGGAGGACGAAATCGTGGGGTTCTTGACTGCCGACCGGCATCCCACGATGCTCCTGGGGCACGTCATCACTGTTGATGTTGTGGAGGGCTGGCGACGGCGAGGCGTGGGCAGCGCCTTGATGGACGCGGCAGAGGAGTGGGCCCGGCAGGAGGGTTTCGTAGCGATCTCCCTGGAGACAGGAGAGAATAACCTCGCAGCCCAGGCGTTCTACGAGGCGCGCGGTTACTCGCGGTACGAAAAGCTCGAGCGGTACTATGCCAACGGCGAGGCGGCCTGGATTATGGTCAAGTGGCTGAAGGAGGGGCACAGTGCTCAGCCGCGAGCGGCCCCGAGAAGCCGAAAGCGGACAGACAAGAGGTGAAGGATGACGGATGCAGAGCAACAGGCTCCACAGGGCAACTAACGACTGACAACTGGCAACTGGCAACTGATAACTGCTCTTATTCAATGAGGATGTCATGTCCATCAAGCTGACCCCGCGCGATTACAGACTCATCGTCATCGCTGTGGCGGTGATGGTTGTGTCGCTGGCGATAGGCGTCAAGTATTTCTGGCGAGCGTTCCCCGAGGCGGCCATCGAGTTTCGTGTGAATCGGGATAGTTCCTTGTCCATCGCCGCGAAGTTCCTCGCCGAGCGCGGCATTCACGTGGAGGGTTACCGGCACGCGGCAATTTTCGATTATGACGACCAGGCCAAAGTCTATCTGGAGCGCACGCAAGGCCTGGAGCGCATGAACGCCCTGACGCGTGGCCCTCTGCGGCTCTGGCGATGGTCCCACCGCTGGTTCCGGCCGCAGCAGCAGGAGGAATTCCGCGTGGACGTGACGCCGGCGGGCGAGGTTGTGGGCTTCGCGCACGAGATCCCCGAAGCCGCACCCGGCGCCAACCTCGATCCAGCCTCTGCCCGCGCCATCGCTGAGAAGTTCTTGCACGAGGTGGTGAAGCGCGACCTGGGCGACCTGGAGTTTGTCGAACCGGCGACAGAGAAGCACCCCGCGCGGACCGACCATTCTTTCACCTGGAAACAGAAGGGCGTGAATCTCGGCGACGGCAACGCGCGGATCGAGGTGGAGGTTGATGGCGATCAGGTGGCGGGCTACGCGGAATTTGTGAAGATTCCCGAGCAGTGGACCCGCGAGTACGAAAAGCTCCGCTCGCGCAACCGGTCAGCGCAACTCATGGCGGAAGTCCTACTGATCATGCTGAGTATCGCCATGCTAGTCATTTTGGTTCAACGCCTGCGCGACCGCGACGTGCCGGTGAAGCTGGCGCTCGGATTCGGCCTCGTGGCCGCGGTCCTGTATTTTCTCGGCCAGCTGAACACCTTTGCCTTGCAGGAGTTTGACTATCGGACCACGGATTCCTATTCCAGTTTCATTACCGGCTACCTGCGTGACAGCCTGCTGTTTTCACTGGGTATCGGCGCTCTGATTTTTCTCCTGGTGGCAAGCTCCGAACCTGTCTATCGCGAGGGCTTCCCACGTCTGGTATCGCTGCGGCGCTACCTGACCTGGCAAGGTCTGCGCTCGCGGTCGTTTTTCCTGGCCAACGTGATTGGCATCAGCCTCACGTTTTTCTTCTTCGCTTATCAGACTGTCTTCTACCTCCTCGCCGACAAGCTCGGAGCCTGGGCGCCGGCCGACGTTCCGTTTTCGAACCTGCTCAACACGCGCATCCCCTGGGTGTCGGTGCTCTTCATTGGCTTCTTTCCCGCGGTCTCGGAGGAGATGCAGTTCCGCGCCTTCGCCATCCCTTTCTTGGGGAAGGCCCTGCGTTCGAGGCCGGTGGCGCTGGTGCTGGCCGCCTTCATCTGGGGCTTCCTCCACGCCGCCTATCCCAACCAGCCGTTTTTCATCCGTGGGGTCGAGGTCGGCCTGGGCGGCATCGTGGTTGGCCTTATCATGCTGCGCTTTGGCATCCTGGCTGTCCTGATCTGGCATTACTCGGTGGATGCGCTTTACACCGCCTTCCTTCTTCTGCGCTCTCCCAATCATTACCTGATGATTTCCGGCGCTCTCACGGCGGGAATCATGCTCCTCCCGCTGATTGCGGCGCTGATTGCCTACTGGCGAACGGGCACGTTTGCAGAGGAAACGGCACTGGCGAATGCGAGCGTGGGGATTTCGCGGGCACCGAGGAAAGAGGAAGTTGTCGAGCCTGCGTCGCCGCTCACGTATCAGCCCCTCAGCCGACGGCGGCTGGCCCTGGCTGCGGTGCTGGTGGCGGCTTTTCTTGCCCTGACGTTGCTGCCCGTCCACCGTTTCGGGGAGGGGATAGGGCTTCGCCTGACCCGCGAGGAGGCAATCCGCGCGGCGGACGAGTATCTCCAGCAGAGGCAGGTGGACCCCGGGCGCTATCACCGCGTCGCCGGGCTGCGAGAAAACGTAGACCCGCTGGCGGTGAAGTACATCCTGGAACATCGCTCCGTGGAGGAGACCGACCACATCTACCGCCAGGCCACACGGCTCCTCCTGTGGGACGTGCGTTACTTCCGTCCGCTCGAGAAGGAGGAACATCTGGTCTTTGTTGATGCGGCGGCAGGCGGGGTTTTTGCCTATCGTCACCTTCTCGATGAGGACGCCCCGGGCGCAACGCTTTCCACCGAGGAGGCGCGGGCCCGCACGGCGGTGTTCCTCGAACAACAGGGCTACCGGATAGCCGACTTCGAGCTCCAGGATACCAAGGTTAAGAAACGCAAGGCGCGCACCGACTACACGCTGGTCTGGCAGGCGAAGCCGAGCAAGCCAGGTTCCTATATGCAGGTTGGCGATGCCTACCTGCGGCTGGAAGTGACGATGGCCGGTGAGGAAGTGACCGGCCTCTCTCGCCATTTCAAGCTTCCTGAGGAATGGGAGCGCCGAGAGAGCGCCGTCACGCTGCCCAACGCACTCCTGCTTGGCGCTCTGACCCTGGTGGTGGCGGGAATGTTTGCAGGCGGCTTGGTGCTGTTTGTCAAACAGGTGCGGAGCGGGGAAATCCAGTGGCGACGCTCGGCCGCGTTTGGCGCAGCCGTCGTGGGTGTGGTTGGCCTCGCGGAGCTGAACCAGCTTTCCCGGCTGTATCACGCATACAGCACTTCGGAATCATTGGCAACCTTCTGGATTTCCAGCCTGACGGGCCTCGTGGTTTTCCCGGTGTTTCTGGGACTGGTGGGTTGGCCGCTGATGGGGCTTGCCGCTAGCCTCTACCCGAATGCCTGGCAGGTCTTTCGCGGCGCGGCCCGGCGGGTGTGGCGTCGCGACGCGGCCATGGCGATTGTGGTCAGCTTGGCTGCGGCGGTAGGACTGAGTCAACTAAACGCCCTGGTCGCCGCGCGCTTCCACGCTTATGCCCCGGTCCAGATCGATCTTGTGCCTGATCTCTTCGACGCGTCATGGCCGGGCGCGGGTTTTGTGCTTCGGAGTGTCCTCTCCTGTTGTTTTGTTCCTGCGATTGCCGCAGTGCTCATTTACTTGTTCCGCTATGGTTGGGCGCGGCGAGCATGGTGGCTGTGGGTGGCAACACCATTTCTCGTTGTGGCCCTGAGTCCGCCGCTGGCCCATTCGCGGCCGGAGTTTCTGGTAGGCTGGACGATGCGTTTTGTCGCGCTCATGGTGGTGGCGGGAGTGGTGGCGAGCTTTTTCCGGGACAACGTGCTTGCCTACCTCGGCGCCGCGTTCTGTTTGCCTCTGGCTCAGCCCCTTTTCGAATTGCTCATCCAACCGGCGGCCTTCTTCCAGTGGAACGGTCTGCTGCTTGCGCTCCTCGCGCTTGTTTGCGTGGGATGGATGCTGTCCGGGGGCAGAGAGGCGTCCTCGGCGCCTTGAGGAGAAATTTCGCCGGCAGGGCATGGTCAGCTGACAACTGACAACCGGCAACTGGCAACTAGATCAGTACAGCGCCACGGACTCGAGCAACTGGCTTTCACCCTGTCGCCACAGGGCATATTTCAGGCGGTAGCTTTTCTTCATAGCAGCCGCGCCAATCTCGCCGCGATTGTTGATGGCGATGACGCAGACGTCTCCCGCGCGATTGTCGGGATCGGTCTTTACCATGTGCTCGAGAAGCTCCGTGCAAGCGTCTTGCGGGGATGCGCCGCGCCCCATGTTGTGAACAATCGAGATGCTGGTGCAGTAGTTGCTCATCAGGTCGCCGTTGCCGGTGGCTGAAGCCGCGCCCACGTTGTCGTCAGCATATACGCCACAACCGATCAGGGGCGAATCACCCACGCGCCCGGGAATCTTCCACGCCAAGCCGGATGTTGAGCATCCCGAAACCACGTGGCCCTTGCCGTCGGTGGCCACCATGCCAATCGTGTCGTGATTATCGGCGGGATTCAGCCAGAAGGTTTTCCGCTGAGGATTGGCTTTCCACTCCAGCCACTTCTTCAAGCTCTCCGGCGTCAGCAATTGCTCAGGACGGAATCCCATTTGGAGCGCAAAGCGGAGCGCGCCTTCGCCCGCCAGGGTGGTGTGCTGGGTCTTCTCCAACACCAGGCGCGCCACAGAGATGGGGTTCTTGATCTCGCAGAGACTGCAAACCGCCCCGGCACGGTGCCGTGTGCCGTCCATGATGGCGGCATCGAGCTCGACCACACCCTGGGCATTCGGCAGCCCGCCGTAGCCAACGCTCGTGACGTTTGGGTCGTTCTCGGCAACGTTGATGCCCTTTTCCACCGCGTTGAGCAGATTGCCGCCCGCCTTGAAGACCTCCGCCGCGCGCTCGTTGGCAGGCTTGCCATGCACCCAGGTGGAAAGGAAAACCGGGCTGCCCTCGTATGCGGTGGTTCTTGCGCTGTCTGCCGCTACCAGGGCCGCAGCTCCCGCCACGGACTTCATGAAACTCCGCCGATCGATAGGTTCCATCATGCCTCCTTAGGAGTGCGGCAGCTTTATGCCGCTTGGACACCGCACGGGCCTCGGCCCTACTTACCCCAACCGCCGCCCCCGGGCGTCTCGATTCTCAGGATACTTCCCTGGGGAGCTTCGAAGACCGTCTTCGAAGGCAGGGGCACGACGCGCCCCCTTAGCACTAACTGATTTCTTCCCGCCTTGCCCGGCTTCCCGCCCGCGAGGCCGTAAGGTCGGAAGCGGCGGCGGTCGGAAAGGATACTGCCGCGGACATCCGTCAGAAACTCAATTTCACGAATGATGCCGTCGCCGCCACGATAGCGCCCCACGCCGCCCGAGCCCCGGCGGAGGGAATAGCGCCGCACGCGCACGGGATAAGCTGACTCCAGCGCCTCAATCGGCGTGTTGAGCGAATTGGTCATGTGCGTGTGCACGCCGCTCAAACCGTCAGCATTGGGCCGGGCGCCCATGCCGCCCGCCACAGTCTCGTAATAGGCGAAGGATTCGCGCGTGCGCGGATCAAGGCCGCCGAAAGAGAGATTGTTCATCGTCCCAGAACTGGCCGCGGGAATGCGCGCCGGAAGCGCGCGCGCCAAGGCCTTCAGCAGCACGTCGACGATCCGCTGCGAGGTCTCGACGTTCCCGGCGGCCACGGCGGCTGGCGCGCGCGCATTCACCACGCTCCCTTCCGGCGCGTGCACCTCGATGGGATCCATCAGCCCGGCACAGGCGGGCACGTCCTCTCCGAGCAGGCAGCGGAAAACGTAAAAGACCGCGGAGGTGGTGATGGCCAGAACGCAGTTTACGCCACCCCGGCAGGCTGGTGAACTGCCGGCGAAATCTATGATCGCCCGGCCGCGCTGAATGCGGACTTGCACGCGCAGGCGCACCGGGTTGGTTGTGTAGCCATCGTCGTCGAGGAAATCTTGGGCGCGATAGACGCCGTCGGGAAGACGCCCGAGCGCGGCGCGCATCAGCCGGGCTGAGTAACGCTGCAAGGCTTCGAGGTAGAAAGAGATTTTCGGGACCCTGTATTTGTTGACTAACTCCTGCAAGCGACGTTCACCCAGGCGGCAGGCCGCTACCTGCGCGGTTAGATCGCCTTCGCGCTCCCGCGGTGTGCGGACGTTTGCCAGCAGCATTGCCAGCACGTCGCGTTGCATTGTCCCCTGACGGGCCAGGAGCACAGGCGGCACCCGCAATCCCTCCTGGAAAATCTCCTCACTCAATCCCATGGAGGCCGGCTGCGCGCCACCGATGTCCGAGTGGTGAGCGCGATTGGCCACGTAGAACATCGGCCTTCGGCTGTAGCGGCGGTCAATGACCGCCGGCACGCGTTGATTGCGCGCGCGTCGTTTCCGGGTGGTTACACTGGCGAAGACCGGCATCACCAGCGTGATATCCGGCAGGTGAGTCCCGCCCGCATAGGGGTCATTCAACATGGCGATATCGCCCGGGCCAAGTCCGAGTGCCGCAATGGCGGCCGCCACGGACATGGGCATCGAGCCGAGGTGGACCGGCATGTGGTCGCCCATCGCCACCACGCGGCCTTTCCCGTCGAACACGGCGCAGGAATAATCCCGGCGTTCTTTGATGTTGGGGGAAAAGGCAGAACGGCGCAGCGCTGCGCCCATCTCCTCCGCCACCGAATGGAAGAGGTTCTTGAAGATTTCAAGTTCCGCCGCGTCAACGCGCATGATGTGACAACACCAGGTTCAGGTATCCATCCACACGACATTCGAAATCGGGTGGGACAACGGTGGTCGAGCTGTATTCGACGACTACGGCCGGCCCTGTGAGGCGGGCTCCCGGTCGTAAGTGCTCGCGAGCGTAGAACGGCGTTCTCCAGAAGCGATTCTCAAACCAGACCGGCTTCCGCCTCACCATCGCGGCGCCTGCATCGGTTGCCGTGCCGGCTGGCCGCGGTCGGATCAGCGGTTTGGGTGTGGCGACCACCAGCCGCAAGCGTAGATTCACGATTTCCAGTGGTCGGCCGCGGTCCGCGTAGCCATAAGCCCTCTCGTGTGCGCGGTGAAAGTGGCGCGGAAACGTCGCAGTGAAGGGAACTGAGAGTTCGTAGGCTTGCCCCACATAGCGGACATCAAGCCGTCGTTCAGCCTGTGCCAATCGCGCGGGGAAATGGTCTTGGGCCAGCTCCTGCCCCCCCTTCTGCTCAAGCTGAGCGAACTGACGCGTGATTTCCCGATAGAGCTTTTGGAATTCCGGGGAGCGCGCGGAGTTCGTCGCGGGGACGGGCAGCAGCACGGACCGCGAGGTGTCCTTGACTACATCGGCGAGCAGAATCCCCAGCGCGGAAAACGCTCCGGGATTAGGCGGCACGATGACTCGCTCCAGGCCGAGGGAGCGGGCGAGATCTGCGGCGTGCAATCCGCCCGCACCGCCGAAGCAGATAAGGGTGAACTCGCGCGGATCATGCCCTCGCTCAACAGAGATCACGCGCAGGGCCTTTTCCATGTTGGCGTTCGAGACTGCTACAATCCCGCGCGCGAGGTCCAAAGGAGTCTTGAAGCTCAGGCTTACGGAACCAGTCGCCTTGTGGTGGCGGCGCAGGAATTCGGCGAAGCGTTTCTCGACCGCGTCGGCATCCAGTTGAAATGTTCCGCCCAGGAAATGATCTGGATCGAGGCGGCCCAGGAGCAGATTGGCGTCGGTTACCGTGGGGCGCGTGCCTCCCCGGTCGTAGCAGATGGGCCCCGGCGCGGCGCCAGCGCTTTCCGGCCCGACGCGCAACGCGCCTCCGGCGTCGAGGCGGGCGAGCGACCCTCCTCCCGCGCCCACAGAATGAACATCCAGCACCGGTACAGCAATGGGCAAGCCGCCCAACGTGGTTTCGCTGGTCACGCGCGGGCGGCCTTCGATGAGGCAAACGTCCGTCGAGGTGCCTCCCATATCAAAGCTGAGGGCACGCGGGATTTTCAATCGCCCTGCAAGCCACGCGGCGGCCACTACCCCGCCCGCGGGTCCGGAGAGAATCGTGCGGACCGGCTCGCGAGCGGCGCGCGACGCCGTCGTAATCCCGCCGCTCGACTGCAT
>Ga0315282_10007946_pt1 | contig 17294 bp, 13 predicted proteins | sample YL17G07_20_MG_FD_203693 | JGI IMG/M metagenome (GOLD analysis project Ga0315282, IMG submission 203693) | Sediment microbial communities from Yellowstone Lake, YNP, Wyoming, USA - YL17G07_20 | ecosystem: Environmental > Aquatic > Freshwater > Lake > Sediment | place: USA: Wyoming | collected... | reverse complement strand
CTAAAGTCTTGCACTTTTTAATGTGTGTATAAAAAAGGCTGTTATCCTATAATAGGCTAAAGAAAGCGCGAACTTAGTTTAGCCCAGAAGGGAGAACAGCCCATGAAAATCCAAAATGCCAAACAAGATATCCAAAAATTATTATCCTGTTTCTCAGAAGTTTTTTCAAGACCTTCTTTCAAGATTTTTTCCTCTTTTATCACTGGCTTTATCCAACTGGGCAAAGAACCTCACACTTCCTCGATGGTTCAGTCCCTTACCTATCCCTTCCTGCACCGCTCTCTCTCCAGTTTCACCCGTTTCTTGGGACAAAACATCTGGGCCCTCGAAGAGGTTGCACAAATCGCTTTGGAGCAGTTCTTTGATACCTTGCACATCAAAACCCACTCTATCCTCTTTCTTATCATCGATGATACCATTGCTCAAAAGAGTGGCAAGAAGATTCCAGGATGCTCTTGGTACAAAGATCATGCTCACAATATGGCTAATGTCTTTGGCCACCAATGGGTGCTTTCGGCCTTGCTTTATAAAGATTTTCTCTTGCCCCTTTGGGCCAAGCTCTATCACCCTAAAGGGGCGAGGGGTTGTGGACGCTTTCAGACCAAGATCACTCTGGCCAAAGGGATCATCAGAGCCCTTCGACTTCCTATCCCGTGCAAACTCTATATTTTGGTGGACAGTTGGTATTGGGCGAAAGAATTGGCTCAGTGTTGTCGGAAGTACGGTTACCATATGATTTCCCAACTCAAATCCACGTCCGTCCTCTGGATGGATGGTAAAAAAGCCAAGGTGACTACCCTTTCCACCCTCGATTCTGCTTATCGGGAGGTCTCCCTTTTCTTGTATGGTAAGAACAAAACCCTTAAGATTGCCCGATTTGTCGGGACCATCAAAGGGTTGGGCAAAGTGGCCGTGGTCGTGGTGAAAGAAAAACGAAAGAAGACCTCTTATCTTGTTTCTACGAATCTTCATCTCTCCGCCATAGATATCATCAAATATTATGCTAAGCGCTGGAAGATTGAACAGATGATCAAAGACCTCAAACAACGATTAGGATTGGGAGATTATCAAGTTCGGAATCTTCAAGCCATCCAGCGCCATGCGGCTTTATCACTGTTGAGCTATACTCTCTTAATCCTTTTGAAGATTCTCCAATGGTTAAGAGACCAAACGGTCTCCTTGGATATATCCATTCGGCTTTTGGCCTTCCAGGTCCGAAGGCATATTTTGCTGAAACATATTACGCTTACTTTAAATCGGATGAAAATTGAATTTAACCAAAGCTTTCTCGATACTTACTTCGAAAAATTATGGGCCTAAAAAAGTGCAAAACTTTAGTTTATTAATTACCTTTTGCCCCCCTTTATTAAAGGGGGGGTAAGGGGGGATTATAAAAATAAAATTATATGTTACTTTATAATACTAAATTTAAAAAATACTCTCAAGAACTCAGAAAAAATATGACAGACGCAGAAAGACTTTTATGGTCAAAACTGCGGAGAAAACAACTGAAAAGCCTCCAGATTTATAGACAGAGGATTATAGGCAATTATATAGTTGATTTTTATTGTCCCAAGGCTAATTTGATAATTGAGATCGATGGTGGCCAACACTATTCCGTAGAAGGAATTAGAGAAGACAAAATTCGAGATGATTATATGAGAAATAAAGGATTTAAGGTCTTAAGGTTTTCTGATAAAGAGGTCTTTGAGAATCTTAATGGTGTTATTGAAAAAATATATGAGGATATATAATCTCCCCTTACCCCTCTTTAGAAAAGAGGGGATGAACCTGAAAAAAGGGTCAAAGAAACTACTGAGATTTATCCGGTTTATGGCAACCGTCCTTTTATCCGGTAGTCTCTTGTTTTGCTCCGGTTCAGATAACGGGGCCAGAATTGAAATCGTTTCCTATGTTGTCAGAGATAGAGTGATACCACTCAATAATATTCAAATGAGATCAATGATCATTGTCGCTTTTAAAATATTACCCAGAATAGATAACTTATCCAATCTCACTGTAAGCGGTGAACTTTATTGCAATGGGAAATTAATATCCAAGGACATGATTTGGAAACTTGACTCCATGGGGGGTAATCTTGGTTTTGATATCCCCTTATCTCAAGGCGCTTTCAATTATGAAAAGACTTACAGTATCCCTGAGGGAAGATATTTGATTCTTATTAATCTATTTGACGCACATCACCAACTCCTCGCTCAGTGCAAGAAAGAGTTAAAAAGAAATCAACTTGGCAGGCTGTTTTTGGGTTTCGACAAAGTCTATGACCCCCCTCGTTATGTGGCCATAGATAACTTCGGAGGAAATTTAGAAACTACACATCAGAAAATAAATGGGCTTAAAGATGAGGACTATATTGTTTTTCAGAAAAGTTACTTAGAAAGGGTCTATCCATATACTGAGCCTGAAACTTCTGAGTGCATTAAAGCAATCTCCACAGAAATCTCCAGAAACGAATACAAACCTCTTACTTTTTCGATAAGAGCCCTTAAAAACTTGGGCAGGGTACAAGTATCAACAACTCCACTTCGAGGCGTGCAAGGCATATTGGGTGATGATTCCATATCAATGGGGGTTGTGGGTCAACTTACTGAAACCACGGAAACGAAAAAGGATAGGAACCCTGTTTACTATCGTTGGGCTCCAAAGATTATTGAAACCAAGGACGCAACGATCCCTCAGGCCCACACCCAGAGGTACTGGCTAACGGTCAAAGCAGGTCCTGCTGCAGTTCCCGGATATTACCATGGTACCATCACAATCAAACCACAATTTGGCCGCAAGACTGAAATCCCTATCCGTGTTAGGGTTCTTCCCTTGCGGCTTACCGATACAGATATCCAGTACGGAATGATGATGACCTATGCTTTCTACGAGATAGATAATAATGTATGGAACGAGCAAGAGAGATCTTTGATCAAGCAAAGAGGCCTTGAGATTTACAAAGATCTCAGAGAGCATGGGATGACATTAATTTATCCACATTCCTATTTCTTTCTTAAATTTGACAATTACGGTCAACCAATAATCCACAGCCTAAAAGCCAGCCTTGAGGCTTATAAAAAGCTCGCATTTCCTGGGCCTTTTTGCTGGTACCTGGGACATCTTCTCCAGACGGCAAAGCCTTTTCATCCTGGAAGTATCATCAATTATGATGCTCAGGTTTCGAAAAAAAGACTCTATGAACTGCTCTCACGTTTTGAAATGATGGCAAAGGAACTGGGTATACCGAAAGAGAAGCTAATTGTGCAACTCGTAGACGAAGCTGACGATAGAGATAGGGTAGCGGCCGGGAAAGAACTAAATGAAATGGCCCACCAAATGGGCTTCAAGACTTTGGTGACTAGAATATGGCCGGAGGTGGATGTTATCTGTACTAGCATACCAAGTGATGACAAAGAGGCAAATCAAATAAGACGAATAGGAAAACAATGGTGGATCTACCCCAACATTGCATTAAGTAGCAGAAACATGACTTATGTTCGTTATATTTTTGGTTTCGGTGCCTGGAAATGGGGAGTGGATGGCGTCGTTCCTTGGACTTATCAGATGAGCCAAGGGTGTAATGGCAATCCATTTACTGTTTTGGACGGTCCCGAAGTCATGGTGGCTTATCCTGGAATTAACGGGCCTATTCCTACACCTACCTGGGAGGCGATAAGAGAGGGTATTAACGATTATAAGTATATCTATCTCTTAAAAAAATTGATCGCTTCAGAAAAGGCAAAAAGCAATCCTAAAGCCAATCTAATTGAAAGTCAATTACAACAATTTAAACAAAATCTCAGCCGAGCTCCGGGTGAAGAAGAGCATCAATTCGGTGATTGGTTGCCAGAATCCTTTTCGAAAAGCCGAAAACAGGTTATCGAATGGGCACTTGAGCTATATCGAAGCACGCCAGGGATTGTTCCAGATGGTTAATGCTGTAGAGTAAACCCCGTTAGAAATTCCAGCGGGGCATTAAACCCCGCCGGAATTATTCTAAAATCTAACCCCGCTGCTGGCCCAGAGGGAGCAGCGGGGCATTATTTCTAACGGGGTAAACCCTGTATGAAGTGGTCCAAGGTGGGCATTAAGAATGAACGTATCGCAAAGCTATACATGGTGGACTCCAGGCTAATACAAAAACTAACGCCAAATGTCAAAGGTCAAATTTCAAATGAAGTTCAAATTACAAAGCTCAAAATTTAAAAATTCCCCGCCCCCCCTTTAGAAAAAGGGGGGGATTTGAAAACTATTCTCTATCTAATAGTTCCCGAATCGAGATACTCACTAAGAGACGGTGGAATCACCTCCGATGGATTATTTTTTATATAAAAATGATGCCAGATATCGAAGGCTAAGAGAAATAAAATCCGGTTGGCTTTTGAGTTGTAAAAATTATGCCAATAGATCTTCTTGCCTTGCATCGCCTCATAATTTTCAAACAGAGACTTCAGATAATCAATTCGGAAATATTCGTTGATGACTTCTGAATCGAGTAAATAGTTGTAAATGCGCTTTCTTAGATCCGAATCTTTCAGAAATATCATTACCGGTACAAAGCCACCTTGCTTTGGTTTTATCATGATCTCAGTGGGCAGGAGATCCTCCATTGCCTTCCGGTGGAGGAATTTTGTTTTGATTCTTCCCGTCAGATGATCGAAAAGGCCACCAGACCTCTTAAAGGAATAATCAAGGGAAACCAAAAAATCTGTAACTTCTGTATCCAGGTATGATTCCCTTAAGGTCAGGTCCAGCATGTCCGCCATACGGCCCGATTTGACCATAACATTTTCGTTGACATAATGCTTGAGATCCTGGTCTATCTGAGTCTCACAGTAAAAGTCAGCAAAAGAAGGTTGTTGGGTGTTGGGGTGTTGAGTGTTTGATTGGTCAGGAAAAATTCTCGGAATATATGCCAACGTTGAATTTTTGTGAAGACTATGAAGTTCAGTCTCGTCATACCCATAAAAGTACCAGTTATTCAGGTCTACTGCTCTGTCCCAAAGCATACGGAGTTTAAAAGCCCAATTGTCGTGTTCATAGAAATAGGGGTTTTTGAATATCTTAGCAACCGTCCAACCGGGACCAAGCAAGTGATATTTTTTCAACAGATAGTGTAGAGCTGCGGGCAGCCCTCCTGCAAACCCGCCAGTGCCGAATAATTGGTCGGCCCCCTCCCCGCCGATTACCACATCCACCTTTTCTTGGGCTGCCGCAAACCCCTGATAAGTCAAGAAAAGTCCGAATTCGAAATAAGGCTCTTCAAGATGCCAGATTAATTTGGGAAGGTCCTCTATCTCCTTACCATTGATGGAAGTTTCGTAGTGTTCAGTGTTGAAGTATTTAGAAACAATCTGGGCATAGGGTCGCTCATCAAAAGCAGGATCCTCAAAGCCTACGGAAAACGTTTTGATCTTCTTCTCTGTGCATTGGGTAGCCAAGGCCACGTTAGCACTTGAGTCGAGTCCGCCGCTAAGAAGAATTCCTACTTGCCCATTGGCTCCAATTCTGCTTGAGATCGCCTCTTTTAACAATTGTTTGTAAGTGGAGATGGCCTCTGGAAGGTCAAGCACCGACCCGTCAGGAGGGCTGAATTCCCAGTAGGAAGCCACGGTTGGTTTTCCATCTTTGAAAACAAGCATGTGGCCAGGGGGGAGTTTCTTGATCCCTTTAAAGATTGTCCAGGGCGACGGGATATAAGAATATTTTAGAAAAAGATTCAAGGCTTCTGTGTCAATTTCCCTCCGTATTCCTGCGCATGACAGTAATGATTTGAGGTGGGTGGCAAAGTAAAATCTGCTGCCAATAATTGTCCAGTAAACCTGATGGGCCATGCCGAAGCGGTCATTGAGAAGAATCAATGAGGAGTTTCTTTCATCCAGAATGGCCAACGAGAATAGCCCATTCAACTTCCTGGCAAATTGGGGGCCATTGTTCCGATAAAGGTGGAGCACTAAATCAAGATCCCCCTCACAACGAGAGTCTCCTGCCAAAAACTCCTGCACCAAATTTTCATAATTATTTATCTCCCCATGTATAAGGCAGAGAGTTTGAAGTTCTTCACTTTGTGCAATCCGCGTCTGTTGATAGGCCGCTCCATCACAGCTCCGTTTCATTCCAAGTATGTAGTGATTGTCATATATATAAGAGATTTTCCCCTTTTCAGTTCCGTCTTTTTGCAAAAACGCCCCCATGATGTGCGCAAGATCATCAGGACTTTCAATGTTGCCAATAAAGTCAATCACCCCAAAAATCCCTTGACTCATAATGAACTTCTCTCAAAATATTCTTTATTTAACTTTCATGATAACCCGGAAAAGTGCCAATTTCGGTACTGCTCTGGATATCTTCTAATGTATGATTCTAATAAGCTCACGTACTGAGCAACAATTCTTTCCAAACCACGCTCTCTATCAACATCCGATTGCGTCAGAAGGGGGGGCTCAATAATCAAAGTTGTTTTCCCATTCTCTTCCTGAATGCAAAACATTGGCAGAATTGGTGCGCCAGATATTTTTGCTAAACTCACGATACCTGTTGATAAGATGTCGGTCCTACCCAAAAACCTTATGGGAATTAATTTCTGCCCAAACCTACCTCCCCCTGCAATGCATAAAATGCCATTCTGCTTCAATCGACCTAAAAGAATTCTCGTAAAAGAAAGGGAGTCTGAACTTGGCAGATAGATAATTTCTGCAACAAATTGTTTTTCACATTTCTCGAAAAAGGGGTTGACTATATGATGTCGTATCCAAGTTGCAGAGCCACCACCGGCTGTGAATCCCCCCAGCAGATGATTCTCCGCGTGGACTTGGTGTACTGCAAAACCGTTTTCGTGCAAGATTTGTTTCGCTAAGATTCTTCTTCCAAAGGTACTGCTCTCCCATACGATGACACCCTTCCCATTCTTCAATGCCATCTGCAAATGTTCTACACCATGAAGGTGCGTTTGCCGGAGTTCGACTTTCTTCAGAGAAGAAGGCAAAAGAGAAAATGTATCGTACCAAAATTCATAGAAAGAACGCTCTATGATTCTTTTCATCTGATCTTTACTAAACTTTTCGTCAAACACTTCGGAGAGATGCTTCTCGCTGAGTTGTCTTTTATCCCTTAAAACCCTATAGGCAGTAAAAACGATACACCTCACCATAAATGATTTTAGTTGAACCCAAGGGAACAAACGGACTGACTTGATCAGTGCAATGACGGTGAGAAAATAGAAATCCGTGATCGTCATGAATTTCATGCTCGGTGTATTAGGACTCTATCAACATCTTTCGAAGGACTTTGCCTGTCGGACTCTTGGGCAGACTGTCTCTAAATTCAATTAAACTGGGAATCTTAAAGTTAGCAATCTTTCCCTGGCAGTATTTGATGATTTCTTCTTCTGTGGTAGGAATATTTAATACTATCACAGCTTTCACCTTTTCATCCCCATAAGATGTCGGCAAACCCATCACTACCGCCTCTTCAACTTTAGGATGATTCTCCAGTAATTCCTCTATTTCACGGGGGTCAATTTTGTAACCGCCTTTATTGATGAAAAACTTCTTTCTTCCGACGAGGTAAAGAAACCCATCCTTGTCTCTCCTCCCAAGGTCTCCGGTAAAAAAATAGCCGTTTCGAAACACCTCTTTATTCACTTCATCTAAACCATCGTAGCTTTTGATCGCTGCTGGACTCTTGATAGCAAATTCCCCCATTTCCCCTTCATTCGCAACCCGCCCATCTTCAGTAAAAACCTCTACTTCGACTCCCCCGATGGGCGTTCCGACGGATTCTAATGACTCTTCAATGTCCGGACTTAAATCCACACTGATGGTTCCGGTTTCAGTCGAACCATACAGTTGTCGGACATAAATCCCAAATTTCTCGTAAAATTCTTGGCTGATTTTTTTTGGCATAGGAGCGCTGGCAGAAACACAAAGGCGTAACGACGAAAAGTCAGGCCGTCTGCGGAAGTTAGTTTTTGCAAGCATGCTAAACATGAATGGCACCGCAATGAATATCGTTATCTTTTGATTCTCAATAACATCTGCAATGGCCTGACGCTCGAACTTAGCAAGAGGGTAAAGCGTCGCTCCAGCTTGTATGCACGCCAGCATACTACGCATTAAGCCATTGACATGAGAAAATGGGGCGACGCCAAGAAATCGGTCTTTGTTACTGATTTGGAGTGTTTGAGTGAGACTATTAAGCTCAAAAAGCAAATTGGCATGCGTCCGGGCAATTCGCTTAGGTCTACCTGTTGAACCTGATGAAAACTGATACATCACAGGGGCATCGGGGTCGATTTCCACTTTGAGATCGGGAAGTGATGTGAGCGCTGCTCCGGATGGCTCTGTCTGATCCTCCACAAAAATTAATTTACATGGAGATCCGCACATCGACAATACTTGATCACAGAGTCGTGCAAAACTTTGTGACGTTATAACAAGCGAAACGCCGCACTCTTCAAGGAAATAAAGCAGTTCGGTCTGTTGATAATGGTCATTCAAAGGGACAGCAATTGCTCCAAGCGCCGCAATAGCAAAATAACCTATCACAAAGTCCAAACCATTTGGTAGAAGTAAAGCCACACGGTCGCCTTGGCGGATTCCTCTCCCGTATAGTTCTGCAGCCAGAGAGGTAATTCTCCTTTCAAGTGTTGCATAATCGATCGCTACTCCTTCATCGACAATTGCAGTTCGCCCAGCGTTTTGCTTGGCTACGGTTTTCAACATTTCCGGTATTGTATTCATGAGGGAACACCTCCTGATCAGCGGCCTTTCTTTTCTATCAATTTTTTTAAAACATATTCGGCCAAGGTTCCAATATTCTTGAAAAGATCCACTTTTAAATCGTCATCATCGATTTGAATATCAAACTCTTTCTCAATCCCCGCAACGAGTGACAAAGTCTCCACTGAATCAAGACCGATACCTCGCCCTAAAAGTGGCGTACTCGAGTTGCTCGTGGCAAGTATACCTGGTTTGATTTCTAATTCAGAGATCAGAATCGCCTTGATTTTTTCTTCCACTTCTACGACCAACTTTTCTTCCATTTTATAGATGGATGCACCTTAGCCAGGCTCAAAAGAAAAGCTTTTCAAACCAGAAATAGTCTATTTATTGATTGTTATGAAGGTGTTATGAATGTAGATCTCTTGACAATGCCTTGTTAAGTATGAAATCAACCGCTCTGAATGGGTCGAATATACCTGCTAAAAAATAATTTTTCACAGCTCGAAAATAACCATTATGACCCCAATCATGTTTTCCCAGACGATAATACAAAACCGCCAGCCTTTTGCGCCTCAAATTAACACCATAGGGATAGCGCTTGCATGCCTCTTTAAGAATAATAATCCCATCTTCCCACATTTTCCTTTTTAAACTTGTTTGATCGCGGTGCTTCCTATAAGCAGTTAAAACATCAGGTATGTAATGAAATTTTGCAACTTCACTCATCCGTACCCATATGTCATGGTCCACGATACATATATCAGTTTTGAATGACCCTATCTGCTCAAATATCTCTCGTTTCAACATAACACAAGAAGACGTTCTTATATAGCACTTGAGTAAGATTTTGCCAGGGATATTCTCTTCCCGAAAGTCACCCGGAAAAAGCTTATACAAAATATTATCACTTTCATCGATAACATATCCATTTGTATACACCAACCCAACATCCGAACACTTCTGAAATATTTTTACCTGCTCTTTTACCTTATTGGGATACCATATATCATCGTGATCCAAAAAAGCAATTAAATCTGCTTTTGATTGGATAATTCCTAAAATTACTGAAGCTGCTTCACCAAGGTTAGCATTATTTGGATGAGACAGTATTCTAATTTTAGGTAAATAACTTTCCAATACCTTTCTTGTTTCATCTGTGGAGCCATCATCGATCGCAATTATTTCCAAATTCTCATAATCCTGGTTTAAAACACTCTCTATAGTTTTCTGGATATATTTGGAAGAGTTATAACAAGGGATGATTACCGCTACCGAATATTTATGCATACCTTATGGTTCTATTAAAATGAACAATTCTTTTCTATGCATTTAGTAGTTTTATCGTAATAACGTATCAAAATAGGCTATACTTTTTCCTAAGCCCTCTTCCAAAGATGTCCATGGAGACCATCCCAGCTTCTCCTTGGCCAGAGTGATATCCGGCTTTCGTTGCCTGGGATCATCGGTAGGTAGAGGTTTGAAGATAATCTCTGAGCGTGAGGCGGTTAACTTAATAATTTTATCTGCCAGTTCAAGAATGGTTATTTCTTCCGGATTTCCCAGATTGATAGGTCCGGTTAAGTCATCCGGAGAATTCATGAGCCTTATTAATCCATCTACCATATCATCCGCGTAGCAGAATGATCGCGTCTGGGAACCATCGCCATAAATCGTGATGGCTTCTCCCCTCAGAGCCTGAAGAATGAAGTTAGAGACAACCCGGCCGTCATTGGGATGCATGCGGGGACCATATGTGTTAAAGATCCTCGCCACCTTGATTTCAATTCCGTACTGGCGGTGATAATCGAAGAAAAGGGTTTCAGCACACCGTTTCCCCTCGTCATAGCAAGCTCGTGGTCCAATGGGGTTTACACTACCGAGATAGGTCTCCGGCTGGGGGTGAACTGTGGGATTTCCATAAACCTCAGAAGTGGAGGCCTGAAGGATTCGTGCCTTGAGTCGTTTAGTGAGCCCCAGCATGTTGATGGAACCATGGACATTAACCTTGGTGGTTTGTACCGGGTCGTTTTGGTAATGGATCGGCGCTGCAGGGCAGGCAAGGTTATAAATTCTATCCACCTCGACGTAAAGAGGGAAAGTTATGTCATGGCGAAGAAGCTCAAAAAAAGGATTCTCCAAAAGATGCTGAATATTTCTCTTTGATCCGGTGTAGAAGTTATCGACGCAGACCACATCTTGCCCATCCTTTAAAAGGCGGTCGCACAGGTGAGAACCCAAAAAACCTGCCCCTCCCGTCACTAAAGCATGAATTTGATTTGCTTCCTTCAATGCAACTCTCCCTTCAAAAAAGCAAATAAACATCATGAAAATAAATAATCACAAACTTTATTGTTCTCTCCTGCTTTCTCCATCGACTCTAATCTAATTAAGAGATCATATCCTTGGCAAGATTCTCTATCTGAATCGAAGCATCTATTTTTGCTTTGCTGACCGCTTTTTCGATTTTAGCCTTCAATCCCGTTACATCCTGCAAACCCCAATCGATAGCAGAACATACTTTATCTATATCTTCTCCAAAATGACCCTTCCTAATCTCTACCACTAACTCCGGTAGACCTAAATACTCTCCTATAACTTCCAAAAATTTCACGCTGTATGATAAACTGATTGCCGGAACCCCTGTCTGCAAACTCGAAATCGCTCCGTGCATTCGTTGTGTGACGACAAAATAACTCGATCCTAAGATTGCCCTCGCTTGAAATGGCAATAAAACATCATTTATTGCTAAAAGGCGATCATTTCTCATTCTGGTAATCATTTCCTTTACCAATTCTCTATCATAAGTCCACCTCAAGACATGAGGTAATAAAACCATTCGCATATCTAATGCTTCGCATTTCTGGGTAATATAATTTGCTATGCCTATTAACCCTTCAAGGTATGCTTCGTAATTATTTGAATATCCAGCCCAAAATCCAGAAGGGACAAATGTAATATATCTTTGGTGTTGTATATTGTACTTCTCAATGTCAAATGCTTCATTCTGGCGAGGCAAATCGAGGAAAGCCAAATCAGAAGAAAAAAATGAATTATGCTTCACTCCCAACACATCGGTAACATAATTATAACTTCTGGAACCTCTGTGGTAAATTTTATCCATTGTGGCTAACACCCTTCTTGCAAGCACTATCCTCCATGAATGGATAGGGCCGATTGACTGTCCAAGAAGGTATATCTTCTTCCCAGCCCTTTTCAAGTATCGCAGCCTTAACAACATATCCAGCAATTTAAAAATACCGTAGTATTCTGAAATATCATCCCCCCCAAGAACAATGATCATACTGCAGTCATTCAGCTGTTTGGTTAAATTCCCGTATCTAAACACTACTTTATCCACAAGAAATGATAGTTTATTAGATATTCTATTGATTTGTGATGGAGGGGTTTGATGCCTTACTCCCATATTATCGATCCCAATGGCGTCTTTCAATCGGGTCTCTGTCTCTTCTACGAAATTAGAAAGAACAATAAAGGAGACATTAGGAATGATTTTTGATAGATAATAAATCGCATTCTCACATAACATCATCGACCCATAATTCAAAGTATTAGGTGCATGTAATATGCCTATTTTAAGTTTATTCATTTAACGCTCCACGCATGATGGACCTTCTTTCACGGCATCCGTTTCCTCAACTATTAGGTTTTCCCAGGTGAAGAACATGTGGAAATGCTTCGAAGAATACATCTGTTCTTGTACTTATTAGATGGAGTCTTTGGGTAGAGCAAGAATTGGCAAATTCTTCGGCCTGTTGGGTAAATCCTTGATCAGAGAGAATGACCAAGCAATCAAGCCCAGGAATAGAGTAGGTTTTAACAAGGGATTGAACCTCTTCAAGAATAAGTGGATGGTTCTGATCAACTAAGATCAATCCCTTAAGCTTTTCTTGATCTATAAAGATGAATGGGTTTTTTTCTAAGAAGTTTTCGACTCCCTGATGAAAATTAAAAATCTTCATTCCAAAGACATCTCTAAGACGTGTGTATATTCTAATCTCCATCCCCCAGTGCTTCTTATAATTAAAAATCCCATCCTTAAGAAAGGATCTACAGGGGCCAAAATCGACCCACTTATACCCCCTTCCTTTTGCAAAAAGTATAGTAAAATAGTACAGAGCGACTAGAGCCCCTGACTTTAAATACTCGATCCTTCCTTCTGTTATACCCAGGTAGACGGCGAAAACGGTGTCACGATCCATCCTGATGATGACTCCAGAGACGCAATCGTTTCCTTTTTTAACGAGAAGGAGTTGGCCCTTTTTAAAGACTCTCTCCATATCACGAAAACCAGTTAGGAGAGTTAATTCCTCGAATCTTTTCGTTACGTAAGGCAAATGCATTTGGTAGTAAAAGTATTCAAATTTGGCTGGGTCGCGTGTCATTTCATAGGAATAGTTGTGTCTTTTCATTTCCCTTACGTTTTCACGCAAACTCTTATTTTTATTTTTTGACAAATTCCAGACTTCCTGAAGTGGCCTTGATAGATCCATCATAAATAAGACCCATTCCGGGATAATAATGAAACCCTTCCGTGGTAAGAATCGAGAAAAAAGCCCATCGATCTTGATGAAAATTAGGTCAGTCCTGGGAAGATCTAAATTGAGTCTCGACTTGATCCTCCAGATGAAAACCTCCCCCATACTTTTTCTTAATGGCTTTTCCGAATATAAGAGATCCGAAAAAAAGAGAACTCCCCTCTCGTCGCCCAAAAAAAGAGTGGAAAGGCTGTTGCCACCCCATTTCTCTTTCCCCTGAAGGAGATAAACAGATAATCGGAATTGAGAGGCAAAGAATAGTACCCGTTTTAGGAAAAGAAAAACAGGAACAACCGGGGAAAAAACCACTCTCACATTTTGGGGTAGTCCATCATAGATGTGGTAAAGAATCTCCAGAATTTTTTTAGAAGACAAAGGTGTTCCTTTTTATGCTGTGCCGTGGCAATGAAAGATACTGATTCATGCTTTTAATAAATTTAATTCTTCTGCTTCAAAAAAATCGCTGTTTTACCTCCCCTTCTCACAAAAGGTTATGCTTTATCGATATTAACTCTATCGATATCGATGGCAACTTGATATCTATGAAACTCTTTTTTATAACATCTCTCATTTGACTTCTTTCCCCTAAACCATTATGTTCTCCCCGACAGAAGAACATGGGGAAATGCTTCGAAGAATGCATCTGTTTTTGTACTTGTTAGATGGAGTCTTTGGGTAGAGCAAGAATTGGCAAATTCTTCGGCCTGTTGAGTAAATCCTTGATCAGAGAGAATGACCAAGCAGTCAAGCCCAGGAATAGAGTAGCTTTTGACAAGGAATTGAACCTCTTCAAGAGTAAGTGGATGGTTCTGATCAACCAAGATCAACCCCTTGAGCTTTTCTTGATCTATAAAGATGAATGGGTTTTTTTCTAAGAAGTTTTCGACTCCCTGGTGAAAATTACAAATCTTCATTCCAAAGACATCTCTAAGACATGAACTCATTCTAATCTCCATACCCCAGTGCTTTTTATAATTAAAAACCCCATCCTTAAGAAAAGATCTACAATGGCCAAAATCGATCCAATTATATCCCCTTTCTTTTGCCCAAAGTATAGTAAAATAGTATAAGGCGGTTAGAGCCCCTGCCTTTAAATACTCGATTCTTCCTTCTGTTATACCTAAGTAAGGGATGATAATATTATCATGGTCCATCTTAATAATGTTCCCGGAGACGTAATCATTTCCTCTTTTAATGAGAAGGAGTTGGCCATTTTTAAAGGCCTTTTCCATATCGCGAAAACCAGTTAGGAGAGTTAATTCCTCGAACCTTTTGGTTACGTAGGGTAAATACATTTGGTAGTAAAAATATTCAAATTTGGCTGGATCCTGCGTCATTTCATAGGAATAGGTATATTTTCTGATTCTCATTAGGTTTGCACGCAAACTTTTATTTTTTGACAAATTCCAGACTTTCTGAAGTGGCCTTGATAGATCCATCATAAATAAGACCCATTCAGGGATAATAATGAATCCCTCCTGTGGTAAGAATCGAGAAAAAAGCCCATCGATCTTGATGAAAATTAGGTCAGTCCTGGGAAGATCTAAATTGAGTCTCGATTTGATTCTCCAGATGAAAACCTTCCCCAGCCTTTCTTTTACTGGCTCTTCCAAATATAAAGTATCCGAAAAAAAGGGAACTCCCCTTTCGTCGCCTAAAAATAGGGTGGTAAGGCTGTTGCCACCCCATTTCTCTTTCCCCTGAAGGAGATAAACAGACAATCGGAATTGAGAGGCAAAGAATAGTACCTTTTTTAGGAAAAGAAAACCAGGAACAACCGGAGAGACAAACGCCCTCACATTTGGGGGTAGCCCATCATAGATGTGGTAAAGAATCTCCTGGATTTTTTTTAAAGACAAAAGTCTCCCTCTTTATGCTGTGCCGTGACAATACACTTTTAAATTTAAATAGATTATCGGAAAGTTCTTTAAGGCATTGAGATCACTGACCTGAGTTTCCCTGATTGGGCTCTTGGAATGCTATTTAAAAAATTAGTACTTATAGATACGTTATCTCCTAAGATCTTCCTAAATTCCCTATCAATCTCTTCAATGATTGTGTTAATATTATATCCATCCATTTTAACTACATAAACAACAAATTCATCCTCTTTTTCCTGAACAATCTGAAATTCTGATACTCCTGGAATAAATTCCATAATTGCCTCAATAGTTAGGGGTGAAATTAGTTGCCCATCTCTTAACCTTATAAAATCGTCATACCTACCTTCAATCTCCCTTATTAAATATCCACCTCTGCCACAGGAGCATTCTTCATAGCTCGGGATTGCAAAATCTCCGATTGCGTACCTAATGATTGGCATAGCGAAAGAATGCAAGTTTGTAACCACCACACTTCCTCTCTCACCAGCATTCACTCTATCTCCATTTCCATCAATAAATTCAATCAAAACTGTATCCATGGTTACATGATACCCTGCGTGATCCGAGCACTCCCAGGCTATACAACCTGTTTCCCACGCACCATAAATATCAAAAAGCTCAACATTGAATGCAGAATTGATGAAATGTCGAGTCTCTGAATTAAGAACTTCTGATGCTGTGAAGATTAATCTAGGAGAAATTCCTTCAATTTGTTTTTCTTGAATTACTTTAGCTAATATTTTTATTGTGGACGGATATCCCCAAAGGGCATCGGGTTTGGCTTTTATTAATACTTGTATTTGCACATCTAATGGCTCAAAGACATTAAGCCCTAATCTCCTCCGAATCCCAAAATACTCATACAATTTTTTATTATTTGAATTTGGAATCGAATTTGGAACTCCAATCATTAATAAAGTATCCCGGAACATTCTAAACCCATTTTCATTACGGACTCGTTCATAACTTCCTCTCATATATAGGGCATCTTCTCTTGTAAAATAACCTATTAAGTTAATCCCTGTAGAACCACTCGTTTTATATTCAATACAACTTGATAAATCGGTGTTTCTTGCTACCATATCTTTTGGGTTACTCTTAATTTGGGATTTTTTTATGGCGGGAATTTTATAAAGATAATTGGAATCTTTAATATCTTTAGGTTTTAACCCCACAGAATCAAAAAGACGCCGATAAAAAGGCACGTTTTGATAAGCATGGGTCAATAAAGTCTTGAGTTTTTCCTCTTGTATCTCTTTCAATTCCGACGTTTTCAGCCAAAGGTTTTTCCGCATATCGCAGAATATTTTGTAAGGTTTAATGTAATTACTAATCATCACAGCTCTTCTTCCATTTTATGTATTTTTTATAAAATAATCCCAAAAATAGTCCTTTAAACTCTTGAAATCACTGACCTGAGCTTACCCGACGGCTCTCTTGGGATGCTCTCTACGAATTTCGTATCTATAGTTATATTATCCCCTAGCGCTCTATTGAGCTTTCTAGTAATTTCATTAACAATTATGGAATCTCTACATTCATCCGTTTTAACCACATAAACAATAATTTTATCCTCGTTTTCCTGAACAATCCTAAATTCAGATATTCCTATGATGTGTTCCATAGTTGTATAGAGGGCCTGCGGTGTAATGAGTTTGTTACCGCTTAGCTTAACCATATCATTATATCTTCCTTCAATCCTTTCTATTAAATATCCACCTCTACCGCAAGGACATTCTTCGTATTTTGGAATGGCAAAATCCCCAATTTCATACCTTATAATTGGCATAGCAAATGAGTGCAGATTTGTCACCACCACCCTCCCTCTCCCGCCGCCCTTCACCTTATTACCATGTTCATCCAAAAATTCTATCAGAACTGTATCCATGGTTGCATGATATCCAGAATGGCTATCGCACTCCCATGCCATGCAAGCTGTTTCCCAAGCACCATAAACATCGAAGAGCTCGACGCTAAATACGCTATTTATTAGATTACGAGTTTCCGAATCAAGAACTTCTGAAACTGTAAAGATCAACCTTGGAAGGATTCCTTTGATGTTTTTCTCTTGGACCGCTTTAGCCAAAAGTTTAATTGCCGACGGGAAGCCCCAGATGACATCAGGCTTT
>Ga0315282_10007945_pt1 | contig 17294 bp, 14 predicted proteins | sample YL17G07_20_MG_FD_203693 | JGI IMG/M metagenome (GOLD analysis project Ga0315282, IMG submission 203693) | Sediment microbial communities from Yellowstone Lake, YNP, Wyoming, USA - YL17G07_20 | ecosystem: Environmental > Aquatic > Freshwater > Lake > Sediment | place: USA: Wyoming | collected... | reverse complement strand
GGACGCGTCTGGCAAAGACTCTTCTTGGGGTTCGGCTCGTCGCGCAACTCGATCGCGACCATTGGACGATGCACCTCCGTCGCGAAGGGTCCGATGGCAGTTCGACGCAACGGGAGGCGTCGGTCTCTTGCAGCGGCGTGGATTCGGGCGCTCGCCGTCGGCGAGCGCAACCCGTGCGACGCTGACGTGTCTTCGGGCGCCGTGGGGTCAGTCGCGCTGACCTCACCGAGGCCCGGTCCGGTGGCAGCGCCGGGACGCGTCTGGCACAGACACATCGGCTTATCGCGTCCATGCAATTCGAATGGAGTCTGCAGGAGCAGAGGAGTGGCATAAGGGGGAAGCGCCATCAGCGAGCGTCGCGCTGCCATCGGCAGAGTCATGGAGTCGGACGTGGGGCAGCGCCTGTCCCCGCACCGGCGTGGCGCTCTACGCGCAGCGCTCATAGCCGCAGGAGCGACACGTCAGGCACCCTTCCGCGAACACCAGCACCGAGCCGCAGTCGGGACAGGCCACGCCCGTGCTGATGTCGCCGCTGGCGGGCAACGGGGGGCCCTTCGCGCGAGCGCGCGTCGACGGCTTCCCCTGCACCCTCCTGCCCTCGCCGAAGCGCTGCTCCAGCCAGCGGAAGATGTAGTCGACCAGCGACGTCGCCTGCGGCAGGTCGGGGTTGTTCGTGAAGCCGTAGGGCTCGAAGCGCGTGCCCTCGAACTTACGCGCCAGGTCCTCCAGCGGCACGCCGTACTGGAGCGCCAGCGACGTCAGCACCGCCACCGAGTCCATAAGACCGCGAATCGTCGACCCCTCTTTCGAGATCGTGACGAAGACCTCGCCCGGGCTGCCGTCGTCGTACAGGCCGACCGTCACGTAGCCCTCCTGGCCACCGACGTCGAACTTATGCGTCACCGAGTTGCGCTGGTCGGGCAGGCGCCGGCGGTACGGCTGGCCCGGCCTCAGCGACGGCGGCCCGGCCGCGATCCCCAACGAGCGCTCCGCAGCTATCGCCTCCTGCTGCTCGGGGCCCTTCACGGTCGTGTGCGACAGCACCTGCATCTCGCGCGACTTGTCGCGATAGATCGTGATTCCTTTGCAGCCTTCGTGGTACGCGAGGAGATAAGCGCGCTCCACGTCGTCGGGCGTGGCCTCTTGCGGGAAGTTGATCGTCTTGCTGACGGCGTTGTCCGTGTGGCGCTGGAACGCCGCCTGCATGCGCACATGCCACTCCGGCGACACGTCGTGCGCGGACACGAAGATGGACTTCGCCCAATCGGGCGCCTTCTGGTCGCGGAGGCTGGCGCCGGCGGCCAGCGTGTCGATGAGCTTCTTCGAGTAGAAGCCGCCTTCTTTCGCCGCCTCCTCGAAGTGCTTGTTCACCTCCGTGAGCTTCGTCGGCGTCTTCGGACGGCGGGGGTCCAGGAAGTGCTGACGCGTGAATGCCAGCGAGAACACCGGCTCGATGCCGCCGGAGCAATCGGCGATGATCGACAGCGTGCCCGTCGGCGCGACGGTCGTGCGGGTGGAGTTGCGCAGCATCCGCCTGTGTCGGCCCGTCGCGTAGATGCTTTCCTCCCAGGCGGGGAAGACGCCGCGCTCGCGGGCCAGTCCCTCGGATGCGGCATCCGCCTTCTCCTGTATGAACGCCATCATGCGCTCGCCGAGCTTCAGCGCCTCGTCGGAGTCGTACGGCAGGCGAAGCTTAAAGAGGAGATCGGCCCAGCCCATGACGCCGAGGCCGATCTTGCGCGTCTTCAGCGTCATCTCCTCGATCTCCGGTATCGGGTAGCGGTTCACGTCGATGACGTTGTCGAGGAAGCGCACGCAGACAGGGATGACCTCCGCCAGCGCATCCCAATCGACATCGGGCGTCGCGCCGTCCTTGACGAAGCGCGACAGGTTCAGTGAGCCCAGGTTGCACGATTCGTACGGGAGCAGCGGCTGCTCGCCGCAGGGGTTCGTCGCCTCGATGGCGCCCAGGCGCGGCGTCGGGTTGTCGCGGTTCACGCGGTCGATGAACACGAGGCCCGGGTCGCCGTTCCCCCATGCATTCTCGACGATGTGGCGGAAGACCTCGCGGGCGCGTCGCTTCCCGACGGCGCGGCGCGTGCGCGGGTTGACCAGCGAGAACTCCTCGTCGCGCTCCACCGCCTCCATGAACCGCTCGTTCACGGAGACAGAGATATTGAAGTTGGTCAGCGTCACCATGTCCGCCTTAACGCGGATGAACTCTCCGATGTCGGGGTGCTCGACGTTCAGGATCGCCATGTTGGCGCCGCGACGCGTGCCGCCCTGCTTGATCGCCTCCGTGGCGGCGTCGAAGACCTTCATGAAGGAGACGGGCCCGCTGGCCAAACCGGCCGTGCTTCGCACCATGTCGCCGGCGGGACGAAGCCTGCCGAAGAAGAAGCCGGTGCCGCCGCCGCTCTTGTGGATGATTGCCATGTTGCGAATGGCGCCGAAGATGCCCTCCATCGAGTCCTCGACGGGCAGGACGAAGCAGGCCGCGAGCTGTTGTAGCGGCTGGCCGGCGTTCCCGAGGGTCGGCGAGTTGGGCAGGAAGCGTAGGCTGGTCATGGCGTCGAGGAAGCGTTCTTCCCAGGCAGCGACCTGTCGCGCGTCGCCGTAGGCCGCCTCCGCGCCGGCGATGTTGTGCGCGACTCGCTGGAAGAGCTGCTCCGGCGTCTCGACGACGCGTCCGTGCTCGTCCTTGGCGAGGTAACGCCGCTCCAGCACTACGCGCGCGTTATCGGACAGTACAACGTCCCTGTGTTTGGCGGTTGTTGTCATCCTGACACCCCCGGAAGTATGGTCGCTCTTCGACCGTGTAGGGGAGGACTTCAGTCCTCCCGCATTCAGTTTACCACTCCCGCGACCGGTCAAAGTCCGGGTTGGTGCCGTCGGGATTGTATCCGTCCGACCGCTGTCGCTGCTCTTCAAAGCTACCGACGAGGAAGCTGGTTAGGGTCTTCGCGGCATTCACCGCAAGCACCGCATGTGCTTTTGTCGCAGAATAGGAGGGCGCGTGAGCGTCGCTCATTTCGTTGCGCAAGGTAGCTACCCCGACCACGACGCTAGTCAAGGCGCCCAATATCTGACGCAGTGCCTGTAATACCTTATCCCCGGCGTCTAGGTCCATCAGCTTCCTCACCCGCCGCCAGAGTCCGGGGAGATCCCCGTCGTATTCTTCGGAGGTTTCAACCAGTCGAGCCTCCAGTTCTCTCAGAACGCCTTCGATCAACGACCGGGCGTTAGTCATGGCTCCGGCATAGTCCCCCTCGAAAACCTTGTCACTGCACTTGCGGATCTGATCGTCGACGAAAACGTGGCTCACTATTCCGGACGAGTCGATCGAGGCGTCCAATTCGACCAAGGTGGAGTCAAGATTCTGAACCTTCCACAGGTCGCCATGGCTGACTATGATCAATCCATCGTACTTGAGGTAATCATTCAGATACTGAGCGGCCGCGGCAGCAGTGAATTCACTATCCAGAAAATCACGTGGATCCAGAGCGGATTCGATGGCCCTCGCTACTGATCCCGACTCATTGAGGTCGCGAATTTTGTCCTCCGTGTAATACCATCTTGAAGGGAAGTTGCCCCCGTAGACGTCGTTCGCCCCGAGTTCGTTGAAGAACTTAACCAGCTGCGGTCCGGTCCGATAAGGAGAGACGGCAACGTCGCCGGTTATCACTCTCGCCAAGGCCGAAATCGTACGTTCCGAGATTCGCATAATTGCCTCTCCACACGCTGTCGTTGACCAGGCTGCGGGAGGACTGAAGTCCTCCCCTACATCTCGGTCCCGTAAATGTCGATGGATTAAGGTGGCGCCCCTGATGGCTCAGGGACGCCACTTTCCATTTGCCACTGCCGGCTCAACTGGTGGCGGGGAAGGTCAGCCGACAGCTTCACAACCCAAAGCTATGTCTTGTTTGGCCTCTCGCGCTGGCTGAGCGCGCTGCCTGCTGCGGTCTTGGACTTTGGCCCGGTCTGCTTGCTGCGCAGCACCTTCGATGCCGCGCGAGCAGCCTTGGGGCTCGTGACCTTTCTTGCCATGTCAAATTCCCTCCAGAGGTCGGCTCTTATCCGAAGACTATTTTCTGGGGAGGCGCGCTCTTGGCCTTTTGCATGTGCTCCGAGTCCACCACAGCCGAGACGTTCGCAAAGCGCGCGACCACCTTGCCGTCCTCAAAGAACTCAACTTCGTTGCCTGAAGCCCACTTGAAATCCGCCGCCTCGACTCTCGCAATTGAAGGCTTTCCACCGACGGCGTAGTGAACCACGTAAGTTGCCATTGTTCTTTCCTTCCTGGGCAATTGCGGCTGCCTCCCGATAGGCCAGCTCGCTTAGCCCCTTGGTACTCGTTACGAGCAGCCGCTCGTGCTGCCGCAGTTATCGCAGCGATAGCACGTGCCGCTGCGCGTCATGATCCAGCCGCAGTTCATGCAGGGCGGCGCGTCGTCCTGGCCGTTGTGGCCGCCGTTTGGCTTGATGACAAACTCCCCCTGCTTGGCGTAGTTAGCCTCAAGGCGCGCCCGCACCGCCTCGCTGAGAATACCCAGTTCCGCCTTCTCCTCCTCGCTCAGGAACTGCGACCCCAGCCAGCGGAACACGTAATCGACGACCGACTGCGCGACCGGTATCTCGCGGTTCTGCGTCATGCCGGCGGGCTCGAAGCGCATGTGGCCGAACTTGTTCACCAGGTCCTTCAGCGGCACGCCGTACTGCAGCGTCAGCGAGATCGACGTGGCGAAGGCGTCCATCATGCCCGATATCGTGCTCCCTTCCTTCGCCATCGTGATGAAGATCTCGCCCGGCGAGCCGTCCTCGTAGGTGCCGACGGTGATATAGCCCTCATGCCCCTCGATGGAGAACTTATGGGTTATGGAACTCCGCGTGTCCGGCAAGCGGCGTCGCACCGGCTTGGCGACGGGCCCGGCGGCAGCCTTGGCAGTGCTCACCGGCTGCACTCGCTTCGAGCCGTCGCGATAGATGGCGATCGCCTTCACGCCGTGGCGCCAGGCCTCGATGAACGTCTCCATGACGTCGTCGACGGTCGACTCACTGGGCAGGTTCACCGTCTTGGAGATGGCGCCCGAGATGAAGGGCTGAATGGCGCCCATCATGCGCACATGCCCCAACGGTGCGATGCAACGGGTCCCCTTCGCCGGCCGGAGGGCGCAGTCGAACACCGGCAGGTGCTCCTCCTTGAGGTGCGGCGCCCCTTCGATGACGCCGTCCTGGTCGACATAAGCGACGATCTCGTCAATCTCATCGCGGCTGTAGCCGAGGGTGCGGAGGGCAGGCGGCACTGTGCGGTTCACCATCCTGATCATGCCGCCACCGACGAGCCGCTTGTAGCTAACGAGGGCAATGTCCGGCTCCACGCCCGTCGTGTCGCAGTCCATCATGAAGGCGATGGTGCCCGTCGGAGCTAGGACGCTGACCTGGGCGTTGCGATAACCGTGCTCCGTCCCCAGCGAGACCGCTTCGTGCCAGGCGCTTGTGGCCGCCTCGAAGAGGGAGGCCGGGACCAGCGCCGCGTCGATGCGTTGCAGCGACTGCCGGTGCTTCTCGATAACGGCGAGCATCGACGCGCGGTTCCTCTCGTACTCGGCGAACGGCCCCATGCGCGCGGCGAGTCGCGCAGATGCGGCGCAGGCGTTGCCGGTCATGAGGGCTGTGACAGCGGCGGCGAAGGCGCGGCCGGCGTCGGAGTCGTACGGGAGGCCGCGTGACATGAGCAACGCGCCGAGGTTGGCGTAGCCCAGGCCAAGGGCGCGGAACTTGTTGGCGTTTTCGCCGATGAGCTCCGTGGGGTAGCCGGCGTTGCCGACGATAATCTCCTGAGCCGTGATCATCACCGTGACCGCCTGCCGGAACGATTCGACGTCGAACTCTCCGTTCTCGTCGAGGAACCTCATCAGGTTCAGTGACGCCAGGTTGCAGGCGGAGTTATCGAGGTGCATGTACTCGGAGCAGGGGTTGGAGGCGTTGATCCGGCCGCTTTCGGGGCAGGTGTGCCAGTCGTTGATCGTCGTGTCGAACTGCATGCCGGGGTCGCCGCACTGCCAGGTGGCTTCCGCGATCTTGCGCAGGAGGTCGCGCGCGGGCAGCGTCTCTATTGTCTGGTCTGTGGTGACCGCCTTCAGTACCCACTTCCCTTCGTCCAGGGCCGCGCGCATGAAGTCGTCGGTGACGCGGACGGAGTTGTTGGCGTTCTGGAACTGGATGGACGTCCACGCCTCGCCGTCGAGCGATAGGTCGTAGCCCGCCTCGCCGAGAGCGTAAGCCTTTCGTTCCTCTTTCGACTTGCACTCGATGAACTCGACGATGTCCGGGTGGTCGGCGTTGAGGATGACCATCTTCGCCGCCCGGCGCGTCTTGCCACCCGACTTGATGGAGCCGGCGATGGCATCGGCGCCGCGCATGAACGACACGGGCCCGGAGGCGAGCCCGCCCGTCGACAGCGGCTCCCGCGACGAACGCAGCCGCGATAGGTTAACGCCGGAGCCGGAGCCGCCCTTGAAGATCATGCCCTCGGTGCGGCACCAGTCGAGGATCGAGTCCATCGTGTCCTCGACGGAGAGGATGAAGCAAGCGGAGCACTGCGGCCGCTCTTCGACGCCGACGTTGAACCAGACGGGGCTGTTGAAGGTGGCCTTCTGGTGCAGGATGACGTGGGTCAGCTCCGCCTCGAACGCCTCCGCCTCCTCGTCGTCGGCGAAGTAGCCGTCCTTGCGCCCCCACGCGGTTATCGTGCCGACGACGCGGTCGATGAGCTCGCGGACGCTGCGCTCGCGCTTGATCTCGCCGCGCTCATGGTGGACGATCGTGCTGCCGATGAGCGGGCCGCGGAAGTACTTCGACGCGACGACGTTCGTCGCCCGCTGCGACCAGTCCTTCGGCACTTCGACGTCGTGCTGCTCGAAAACGGTCTTCCCGTCCTCGGCGGCGATGCTGGCGGTGCGCGTCTCCCACTCCACCTCGTCGTAGGGACGGCGCCCGGGCGTCGTGAAGCGGCGGCTAATCGGCAGGCGCGCCGGCGAACGTGATGATACGTCTGTGACCGTTGTCATGGCTCCCCTTCTTCCCTTTCCCCGATTCGACGTGCGCAGGCACCCATAGAGCGGTCGCCGCCCGAGAGAGGTGGGCGGTGTGCCAAGGCTGATAGTCTAGCGAGAAGCGGGTAGTCCGCGGGCCTCCTGCCCTGAGATGTAGCGGAGGCGGTAGATGGATTGGCGCTCCCCGTCGGGCCCGTGGAGCCGGAAGCGAATGTACTTGGCAGCAAGATCCAGCATGCGGCCGTCGTCAAGCTCCATGATGAGCGGGCCGGTCTCCTTGTCCAGCAGGCTGGAATCGACGACGGGCCGGAACGTGATCTCCTGGCGCTCCCTGTTGATCTCGAAGGTGCCCGAGGCGAGCACTTCGCCGCCGCCGTTCAGCACCCGACCGTAATCTGATTCCATCTTCGTGAGCATGAACTCCAATTCGATGTTAGTTAGGGCCGCCCCGTCGAGCTGACGGAGAGGCGCTTCCTTTCGCCTCGCCGGTGGCCGCCGTGACGGCCCGCCTCTGCCGGTTACGGGTCTTTACAGCCCCCTTGCCGAAACGAAGGGCTCGCCAGGCCGGTGGCCGGGAAAGCCCCTGCAACTCCTCCGGCGGTATCAGCGGCGGCTGAGCGCTCCCTTCCACGCTCGTCGCCGTCGCCTCCAGCGCGTCCAGCTCTTCTTTCAGGTCGTCCAGGTCCGCGAACTGGTGGTAAACGCTGGCGAAGCGGATGTAGGCTATCTGGTCGAGCTGGCGCAGGTGCCCCATGACCATCTCGCCGATGCTGCGACTCGACACTTCAGCCAGACCCTGCTCGTTCAGCACCGCCTCGATCTCGTCGACGACGCCTTCGAGGGTGCCGGCAGCCAGCGGGCGCTTCTCGCAGGCCTTGCGGATGCCGAGGAGCAGCTTCTCGCGCGTGTACTCCTCGCGGCGGCCGTCCTTCTTGACGACGAGCAGGCCCGCGACCTGCGGGCGCTCGTAGGTGGTGAAGCGCTCGCCGCAGGAGTTGCACTCGCGACGGCGGCGGATGCCGTCGTCGGCCTCCCTTGAGTCGATCACCCGCGAGTCCTGGGATGTGCAGTATGGGCAACGCATGACGGGATTTTGGCACAACATATAGAGGTTGTCAAGGGGTAGACCCAACATATTGTGGTCAAGTTGTGCGCCATGTTCTGTCAACGAGGGTCGATTCTGGCGGGTCGCGAGGCGCGTTTGCGGGGCGGTGGACATAAGGTCGGCATGGGCTACGCAGGGGTGGCCGCAGCGCGCCGAGTTGTCTCGGGAGTAACGGGCCATGCAGGGGCGCACGGCTGTGCGCCCCTACGGGCGAGGATCGGGAACGCAGTCGCGTTCAGTGGCGACGTGGAGGGCTGAAGCCCTCCGCTACGTTGCCCGATAACACCCTCTCTTGCTAGCTGAGCAAAAAGGGTCGCGGTCGGCGCATCTCCCTATCACCGACCGCGACCGGCGTCCGCCTCAGGCGGACTACCTTCAAATCCCGGGTCCTCCCGGGGTCTCGGTTGCTCGGCTAGACAGAACCCCTCCTTTCGTAAGATTTGGCCCTCTAGCGCTCACCGTAACGAGACGGTGCGACGCAGGAAGGTCGGCAGGTCCGTATCGCCGACGTTCTGGAGCGTTTGGATGCGCATCGGCCGCAGCCGCTCGCCGCGCCCCAGCGCCTCCTCCAGCCCCTGCTCGCGCAGCTCCGCGGGCTGGAAGCCGGTGGCGATTACGGTGACCTTGATCTCGTCGCCCAGGTCCGGGTCCGTCGCCGTGCCGAAGATAATCTCGGCGTCGGGGTCGACGATCTCCGCGATGACCTGCGCGGCGGCGTTCATCTCGTGCAGCCCAATGCTGCGCGAGCCGGTGATGTTGAACAGGACGCCCTTCGCGCCCTCGATGCTCGTGTCCAGCAGAGGGCTGGTGATGGCTGCCCGCGCGGCCTCGACGGCGCGGTTCTCGCCGCTGGCGCGCCCGATGGCGAACAGCGCCTGGCCGGCCTCGCCCATGATCTTGCGCACGTCGGCGAAGTCGAGGTTGATGTCGCCGGGCACGGTGATGATCTCGGATATGCCCTGAATGGACTGTCGCAGGACTTCGTCGCCGACACGGAAGGCTTCGGGGACGGACACGTCAGGAGTGCAAACGGCAAGGAGGCGGTCGTTTGGAATGACGATTAGCGTGTCCACTTTGTCCCGCAGGTGCGCTATGCCTTCCTCGGCCTGGAGGCGGCGTTTGGCGCCCTCGAAGGAGAACGGCTTGGTGACGACGCCGATGGTGAGGGCTCCGGCCTCGCGCGCCACCTCGCCGACGATGGCCGAGGCGCCGGTGCCGGTGCCGCCGCCCATGCCGGCCGTGATGAAGATCATCTCCGCGCCCTTGACGGCGTCGAAGAGCTCCTCGCGGCTTTCCTCGGCGGCGCGCAGCCCCTTGTTGGGGTCGCCGCCGACGCCGAGCCCCTTTGTCAGGCGGTCGCCGATGCGGATCTTGACGTGGGCGTCCGTATGGGCGAGCGCCTGGGCGTCGGTGTTCACGGCCACCAGTTGGACGCCGGGGATGCGCTCCGCCATCATGCGATTGAGCGCGTTGCCGCCGCCGCCGCCGACACCCATAACCTTGATTGGGGGAAGCTTGTCCAGGTCCTCTCTTGCTGTCACCGTCGCCTCCTTTCGATATCACCGCATTCGCGTAGGTCGGGCGTCTCGCCCGACCCCGGGCGACGCGGGCAAGATGCCCGCGCTACGCGCACTCGTTAAGAACCCAGATGCCTATTCAGGCATCAGTACGCGCATCCACTGGCCCACGCGGCGCAGCCAGCCGCCGAAGGCTAAGCTCGGGCCGGCGCGATGTCCGGCGTAGAGCATGCCGTTCTCCTTGAGTGCCCATTGCAGCAGGCCGACGCTCGTCGCGTAGGCAGGATCATCCAGCGTCTCTGAGAGACCCTGCAGATGGCGGGGAACGCCGACGCGCACGGGCAGGCCGGTGACCTGCTCGGCGAGGATGTCCAGGCCGCGCAGCTTCGCAGTGCCGCCGGCCAGGACGACGCCCGCCGACAGGATGTCGTCGTGCACGGTGCGCTTGACCTCGCTCATCACCATCTCCATGATCTCTTCGCAGCGGGCCTGCAGGATCTCGCACAGCCGCCGGCGCGGCACGCTCTTCTGCCGCTCCGACCCGAAGCAGTCGAGGTCGACCATCTCGCCCGCATCGACCATGCTCGGTATAGCGTGCCCGTAGTTCGCCTTCGCCTCCTCGGCGACGATGTAGGGACAGCGCAGCCCGGCGACCAGGTCGCGTGTGAGGTGGGTGCCGCCCACGGGCAACACGGACGTGTGGTAGACGCTGCCGTCGAGGTAGACGGCGATGCCGGTCGTCCCGCCGCCGATGTCGGCGACGACGACGCCCTGCTTGCGCTCCTCCTCCTCCAGCACCGCCTCGCCGCTGGCCAGCGGCTCCAGTATCAGGCTCTCGACCTCAACGCCTGCGCTTTCGACGCATTTCATCAGGTTCTGCATGGCGCTCGTGGAAGCGGTAACGATGTGCGTCTCTACGTCCAGGCGCTGGCCGTGCATGCCCAGGGGGTCGCTGACGCTGTCCTGGCCGTCGACGACGTAATAGCGGGGAACGGCGTGCAGCACCTCGCGATTCGACGGGATGTTGATCACCCGCGCGCCTTCGAGGACGCGTTCGATGTCCTCGCTGCCGATGGGATGGCTGCGATCGGGAATGGCGGCGATGCCGCGGTTGTTCAGCGACTGGATGTGCGAGCCCGTGATGCCGACGTGGGCGGAGAGGATTCGCGTGCCGCTGGAGCGCTCGGCCTTATCGACGGAGTCCGCGATGGACTGCGTCGCCTCCGCGATGTTGTCCACCATGCCGCGGCTGAAGCCCCTGGCCGGACAGACGCCGACGCCCAGGATCCGTATCGCCTGCTCGTCGCCGATCTCCGCGACGGCGGTGCAGACCTTGGTTGTCCCGACATCAACTGAGGCGAAGGTATCCGCTCTCACCTTGCGTTCCTCCTTCCCTGAGGGCGCCCTTGTTTCGGTCCTGCGGTGTTGCCCTCTCTTCAGTCGTCGCTGCTACTGGAATGAGACGCTTTCGCCGAAACGCAGGTCGACGCTGTGGACAGGGAACGACTGCCCCTGTCCCTTTTCCAGCAGCACGTACAGGACGCTCAGCTTGTAATCGAGATCGCGGCTGTCGCCGAAGGTGGCGCGCAGTCCGCCGTCGAAAGCGACCGTCAGGCCGGAATGCTCGCTGTATTCCAGCTTCGTCACGTTTTGCTTCAGAGCCCGGGGCGATTCGTCGATGAGCTGCCGCGACAGCAGAACAGCGTCAGCGTCGACGCGGTCGCCGGCCACCAGGCGTCGCTCGCTGTCGAGCTCGAATATAGTCGGCGCGCCCTCGTCCGGCCGGACGTCGTCGAGGACGACGCCGTCATCATCGATGACGTAGGGCTGCTCCTTGACCTGCCAGTATCCCCAGGGCTGCCGCTCTTCGACGCGGACAAGCATCCGGCCGGGCCAGCGCCTCGATATCGACACATCCTTTACCGTCGGCAGCGCCAGGAGACGGCTCTTCGCGGTCGCGGTGTCGGCCTGGATGATGTTCTGTCCCTTCAGGCCGGAGACCTCAGCCACAACGGCCGGGTCCAGGCTCTCCGCGCCCGTGACCGAGACCTCCCTCACCTGGAGCAGCGGCGACTGGTAGACGAGCCATCCGACGAGAGCCAGACTCGCCAGCAGGGCAACGATGCCGAGGCGCCAGAGCACGCGGCCGAGTCGCCGTCGCAGCGGCGGCACTTCGTGGCGCTGGTTCTGCCTATAGTTACGCTTGCGCAAAGCGCTCCCTCTCCTCGAATCGCTCCAGCCCCAGCTCGACGAGCCGGGTTATGAGGTCCGAATACGATAGCCCGGCAGTCTGCCAGAGTCGCGGGTACATGCTGCCGGGCGTGAAGCCGGGTATCGTGTTGAGCTCGTCGACGAAGACCTCGCCCGCGGGCGTCAGGAAGAAGTCGACGCGTGACATGCCGCAGCAGTCGATGGCGCGATAGGCGTCGAGGGCCATCGAGCGGATGCGGGCCGCGAGGTCATCGGGCAAAGGAGCCGGAATCGTGAGCGTGGTCGTAGAGGCGAGGTACTTCGCCTCGTAGTCATAGAACTCGCGCTCGCACTTGATCTCGCCCAGCGGCGACGCCTCCGGTTCGTCGTTGCCGAGGACGGCGCACTCGATCTCGCGGCAATCGACACCCTTCTCGATGACCAGCTTGCGGTCGAAGCGGAACGCCTCGATGACGCCGTTGACCAACTCTTCGCGGGAGTGCGCCTTCGCGATGCCCACGCTGCTGCCGCCGTTTGCCGGCTTTACGAAGCAGGGGTAGGAGAGTGCCTCCTCGACCTTCGACGTTAGACCCCGCGCGTCCGCATCCCACTGCGAGCGCGTGACAACCAGCCAGTCGACTACGGGCAGGCCGGCGTCGTGGAGGAGCGCCTTCATCAGCGCCTTGTCGAGTCCGGCGGCGCTGGCGGCCACCCCGGCGCCCGCGTAGGGCACGCGCGCGAGCTCCAGAAGCCCCTGCAGCGTGCCGTCCTCGCCGCTGGGCCCGTGGATGACCGGGAAGGCGGCGTTGATTTCCGACAGGACGGATAGCGCCTGCGGCCGCGCCAGCAGACCTTCGGCGCCGCTGAGGGCGAGCGTCTTCTTGAAGGGAGCGGCCGGGACGTCCATCCGCGCCTGCGTCTCTTCAGGTGTGAGCCAGGCGCCGGTCTTGGTCACGCCGATGGGCACGACCTCGAACCGGCTGCGGTCGACCGCCGCCATCACGTGCTGCGCGGAGACGACCGAAACCTCGTGCTCGCCGGAGCGCCCGCCGAAGATGACGCCGAGCCGTAGCTTGCGGTCGCCCTGCGCCGTCATTGCAAGTCCTCCCCCACGAAAGCCACCTCAGGCACCAGCTTGACCGAGAACTCCTCCTCTACCCTTAGCCGGGCCAGCTCGATGAGCGCCATCACGTCCATCGCCTTTGCGCGGCCGACGTTCACGATGAAGTTGGGGTGCTTCGTCGATATCTCCGCGTCGCCGATGCGATGACCCCGCAGACCGACCTGGTCGATTAGCCACCAGGCCGGATATTCGCGCGTGTTCTTGAAGATAGAGCCGGCGCTGCGCCCGCGCGGCTGCGAGGCCTGACGGTTGCGGTCCAGCTCGACCAGGCGCTGGGCCAGCTCGTCCGGGTCTGCCGGCCGGAGCAGCAGGTCCGCCGACAGGATGACGTGCCCTTCGAAGAGCTTCCGCGTGAAAGCGCTCTCGCGATAGCCCAGGCCGAGCTCATCGACGGCCAGCTCGTACTGGAGGCCGTCCTTGCTGACCATCTGGACGCTCTTGAGCACTGTCGCCATGCTGCCGTCGTAGGCACCGGCGTTGTAGACAACGGCGCCGCCGATTGTTCCGGGTATGCCGCCGGCCCACTCCAGGCCCGCAAAGCCCTTTCGACAAAGATAGCGGGCCAGTGCGGCGATGCTCGTGCCCGACTCAGCGCGAAAGACAGCGCTGCCGTTTTGACTGCCCATCGGTCCGTCGAGGCCGCGTGCGCGGTTCTCGATGGTGACGCCGCGTATTCCCTTGTCGCTGACGAGGACATTGCTGCCGGCGCCCAGGATGAAGAAGGGCGTCTGGGCGCGCCTGCAGAGGGCGACGAGGCGTCGCAGCTCATCGGCGTCATGCGCGACGGCGTAGGCGTCGGCCGGGCCGCCGATCCCGAACGTGGTATGCCGGGAGACCGGCTCGTTCAGCCGAACCTCAGCGACCCGTTGCAGGTCTTCCAGCAGTTCCTTGTCGATCGTCTCCATGACTCTCCCTATCCCTTCGAGGCGCGCCTGCGCAGCCCCTCCAGGACCATCGGCCCCACTTCGTTCACGTCGCCGGCGCCCAGGGTGAAGAAGACGTCGCCCGGCTTCAGGACGTCCAGGACCGCCGCGGCTGCCTCGTCGAACGTGGCGACGAAGCGGGCCTTCGGGCGGGTCACCTCTCGCGCCAGCGCTTCGGCGCTCATGCCGGCGGCCACCGGCTCGCGGGCGGCATAGGTGTCCGCGATAAGCAGCACGTCGAGACCTTCGAAGCAGGTGCGGAACCCGTCCAGCAGGTAGAGCGTGCGGCTGTATGTGTGCGGCTGGAACAGGCCGACGATGCGACGCCCCGCGAAGCGCTCGCGCGCGGCCGCGATCGTCGCCCGGAGCTCTGTCGGATGGTGCGCGTAGTCGTCCATCACGGTTACGCCGCTCGCCTCGCCGACGAACTCAAAACGACGCCCGGCGCCGCGGAACTCCGCCAGCGCCTTCTGCATCATCGCCAGCGGCACGCCGGCATGGTGGCCGACGGCTATGGCGGCGAGGGCGTTGCTCACGTTGTGACGTCCGGGCAGGCTGATGCGGAACTCGCCGTAAGGTCGCCCGTGCAGCCCGACGAGGAACTCCTGTCCGCCGGCCGAAGGCTTGCCGAGGTGGCTCACCACCCAGTCGACGGGCGTGACCAGCCCGTAAAGCTCGACGTTGCGCGCCTGCAGGGGGACGGCCTCGCCCGTGCCGCGACCAAGGATGTCGGCGACCGTGGGGTCGTCGGCGCAGGCGATGATTAGACCGTCACGGGGCACCTGCTTGAGGAATTGAGCGAACGCGCCGACCAGCTCCCCGAACGAGCCGTAGATGTCGAGGTGGTCGGGCTCGATGTTGGTGACGACGGCGACGTCCGGCGTGTAGCTGAGGAAGGCGGCATCGAACTCGTCCGCTTCGACGACGACGTGCTCGCCCTCTCCGGCAGCAGCGTTCGTGGCCAGGTTGACGATGTCGCCGCCGACGAGGAATGTCGGCGAGAGGCCCGCCTCGACGAGCATGAACGATACCAGCGCGGTGGTCGTCGTCTTGCCGTGCGTCCCGGCGATGGCGATGGAGCGATGCCCCTCCATCAGACGCGCTACCATGTCGGCGCGCTTGATGACGGGTATGCCGCGACGCCGCGCTTCGAGTATCTCCGGGTTGTCCTTCGTCGCCGCGGAGGTGATGACGACGAGGCCCGCGTCGTCGACGTTGGCCGCATCGTGGCCCTCGTAGACCGCGGCGCCCCGGGCGACAAGGCGGTCCGTGAACAGGGAGAGGCGCAGGTCTGAGCCGCTGACCGTGTGTCCCCAGGTCATCAAGATGCGGGCAATCGCGGACATGTGGACGCCGCCGATGCCCACCAGGTGGACCCGCTGCGGTATCGTCTTTGCGCTTGCCCGTTCCTGCACCATCGTCGTCATTCTTACGCTGCTATCTCCATCAACATCGCCGCGATGCGGTCGGCGGCGTCGGGCCGCGCCAGGGAGCGCATGGCCTGGGACATCGCGTTCAACCGCGCCTCATCCTGGAGCAATCGCTTGACAAGAGGCACCGCTTCGGCGAGGTGGCTCTCCGGCAGGACTACCGCCGCGCCGCGATCGGCGAGATACGATGCGTTGGCCGCCTGGTCGGAGAAGGCGCCCGGGACAAGGACCGCGGGAAGGCCTGCCAGCGGCAGCTCGCCCAGGGTGCTGGCGCCGGCGCGCATGAGCGCCAGGTCGGCGGCAGCCATGGCCCATGGCATCTCCGACAGGTAGGCGTGCAGATGGTACCTTCGCCGGACCGCTTCCGGCAGGGCATCGCCGTGGCGCCTGAGACCGTCGAAGTCGGCGGCGCCCGAGAGATGGATGATTTGACATAAGTCTAGCAGCGCCGGCAGATTTTCGGCGACAAGCTGGTTGATGGCGTGGGCGCCCAGGCTGCCGCCGCTGACGAGCAGCGTCTTGGAGTTCGCGTCGAGCCCCAGGCGACGGCGCCCCTCTTCCTTCGCCGCCTGCTGGAATTCTTGTCGCGCCGGATAGCCGGAGACGGCCGCCTTGCCTCGCGGCAGGTAGGGGAGCGAGTCCTCGGCCGTCGCGGCGACGCGGGTGGCGAGTCGCGCCATCATGCGCACGGCCCAGCCGGGGCGGACGTCCGGCAGGTAGACGAGGAGTGGTCGCCTCAGGCTCCGAGCGGCGAGGGCGACGGGCGCGCTGCCATAGCCGCCGGTCGCGAAGACAGCCTGCGGATGAAAGCGTCGCAGGTGGCCGCGCGCCTGCACGGCGCCGAGCGCGAGGTCGGCGAGGCCCCTGGCGAATCGCAGGGGAGAACGGACGCGCAGGGCGCTGGCCCTCACGGCGCGGAAGTCGATGCCCTCTCCGGCGAGGACCTGCTCGTCGACGCGACCGCGCACGCCCAGGTAGAGGAGCGCCAGCGGCTCATCGTGCTGGGCGAGTCGCTGTCGCAGCGCCGCCGCGACGGCGAGGCAGGGGTAGACGTGCCCCGCAGTGCCACCGCCGGATAGTGCCAGTCTCAAGCGCTCTCCTCCTTTAGACGAGTCTTCGCCCGCCTTGAAGCGGGCCGCAGCTCCCTGGCCGCGATATACCCCTTCGAGTAGCGCGACACGCTGAGCAGGATGCCGACTCCCGCCATCGTCGCTGCCAGCGCTGAGCCGCCGTAGCTCAGGAAGGGCAGCGGGATGCCTGTCAGCGGCATCGACCGTGTAATCCCGCCGATGTTGATGATGGCCTGATAGGCGATCCAGCTCGTCACGCCGAGGGCGAGCAACGAGCCGAAGTTGTCGGGCGCGTTGAGCATGACGCGAATGCCGCGGTACACGAGCAAGGCGAAGAGAAGAAGCACGGCCATAGCGCCGATGAACCCCATCTCTTCGCCGATGATGGCGAAGATGCCATCGGTGTGGGCGCCCGGCACATAGAAGAACTTCTGCCTGCTGGCGCCGACGCCCAGGCCCGTCACGCCGCCGCTGCCGAGGGCGATGAGGAGTTGCAGGATGTGGAACCCCTTTCCGGCAGGGTCGGCCTCGGGCGAGACGAAGGCGAAGATGCGGTCCATCCGGTAGCCGCCGGTCGCCACGAGGAAGGCCGCCGTGACGCCGCCGATGGACATGAGCGCCAGCAGATGGCTGAGCGCGCCGCCGGCGACGAAAAACAGCGTTATCGTCGTGAGGACGATGATGATGGTGGTCCCCATGTCCGGCTCGAGCATGATGAGCCCCGCGACGAGACCGACCATGATGACGAACGGCACCAGGCCGGCCGCAAAGCTGCGCAGGTTGCGGCTCTTGCTGGAAAGCCAGGCAGAGACGTAAATGACGAGCGCCAGCTTGGCGAACTCGCTCGGCTGGACAGGAGGAAGAGGCCCCAGCGCTATCCA
>Ga0315282_10007944_pt1 | contig 17296 bp, 15 predicted proteins | sample YL17G07_20_MG_FD_203693 | JGI IMG/M metagenome (GOLD analysis project Ga0315282, IMG submission 203693) | Sediment microbial communities from Yellowstone Lake, YNP, Wyoming, USA - YL17G07_20 | ecosystem: Environmental > Aquatic > Freshwater > Lake > Sediment | place: USA: Wyoming | collected... | reverse complement strand
CCGGTGAAGCCAGGGCTCTGGTTCTGGTGGAGGCAACCTTGGAATACCACCTACGATTTTCCGGGATTCTAACCCGCGCCGTAATCCGGCAAGGGGACAGTATCTGGTGGGTAGTTTGACTGGGGCGGTCACCTCCCAAAAGGTAACGGAGGTGCTCAAAGGTGCCCTCAGTGCGGTTGGAAATCGCACTTTGAGTGTAAGGACATAAGGGCGCTTGACTGCGAGAACGACGGTTCGAGCAGAGACGAAAGTCGGACCTAGTGACCCTGCGGTTTCAAGGTGGAATGGCCGTGGACAACGGATAAAAGCTACCCCGGGGATAACAGGCTAGTGACTCCCGCGCGCTCACAGCTACGGGGTCGCTCGGCACCTCGATGTCGGCTCGTCGCATCCTGGGGCTGGATAAGGTCCCAAGGGTTGGGCTGTTCGCCCATTAAAGCGGTACGCGAGCTGGGTTCAGAACGTCGTAAGACAGTTCGGTCCCTATCCGTCGCGGGCGTAAGAGATTTGAGGAGGGCTGCCGCCAGTATGAGAAGACCGCGGTGGACCGACCAAGGGTGTACCAGTTGTCCCGCCAGGGGCAAACGCTGGGTAGCCATGTCGGGTTATGATAAGCGCTGAAAGCATCTAAGCGCGAAACATGCTCCAAGACGAGATCTCTGTCCGGGTTAACCGGGTAAGGCCGCTGGAAGACTACCAGCTTGATAGGCCGGAGGTGTACGCACAGTAATGTGTTCAGCCGACCGGTACTAATTGGCCGAGCGCTTGACCCCTTCTAGAGAGCAGATCAAGACGCTGCCACGCGCACTCGTATCCTCGCTTCCACGACTGCTATGCCAGGTTTGCTCCCGGTGGCCATGGCGGAGGGGAAACGCCTCTTCCCATTCCGAACAGAGCAGCTAAGCCCTCCAGCGCCGATGATACTCAGGGGGAAACCCCTTGGGAAAGTAGGACGTTGCCGGGAGCTATGATTCGCAGAAGCCCGCGTCCTGGACGCGGGCTTCTCCGCGCCTGGTCGCCGTTGGGGCGCAAACGTGGTATCATGCGCCCGTGTGCCAGTCCGGCGAGGACCGTAGGGAGCAGATATGGCGACGCGACGATACAACGTAATGCTCCAACCGGAGGTGGGAGGTGGCTCTCATGCCTCCTGTCCCGTACTGCCCGGCTGTCATAGCTTCGGGGGAACAGTGGAAGCAGCACTCGCCAACGCGAAGGACGCCATCGAAGGCTACATCGAAAGCCTCAGGAAGGCGGGAGAGCCGATCCCGATAGATGATCTGATCATCGAGCACGTCGAAGTCACTGTCTAGCGAGGCCCGCCGTTACGAGAGGATAGCAGCATGGCTCACACCGATTCGCAGGTCCGCGCCGCCGCCCGGTGGGTGGCGCGGGCGAAGAAGCTGGGGGCGGGGGAGGCGAAGCTGATCTTCCCCTCCTCCGTGGTCACCGCACAGTGGGTCAGGCTCAAGTGCCAGTACGGCTGCGGCGGCTATGGGCTGCGGCTGACGTGTCCTCCGTACTCCCCCACCCCCTCCCAGACGCGCGCGATGCTGGACGAGTATCGCCTCGCGCTCCTCGTCCATTGCCCCGGAGGGAACTACGGGGCGCCGGTCAAGGAGATCGTGGCGAAGCTGGAGCGGGAGATCTTCCTCGCCGGCCGCTACAAGGCCTTCGCCTTCGGCTCCGGCCCGTGCGGCCTGTGCGACGGCTGCAACCTGGAGCACTGCACGCACCCCTCGGAGGCCCGCCCCTCCATGGAAGCCGCGGGCATGGACGTCTACGCCACCGCCCGCGCCAACGGCTTCCCCATCGAGGTGGTGAAGGACGAGACCTGCCCCCAGAACTACTACGGCCTGGTGCTGATCGAGTAGGGGTGAGCCGCCGGGTCGCCCGCGTCAGTACCCCGCTGCCTTGTCCACCACGTTCCGCAACTCCTCCCCGGCCAGATACCGGCGCAGGTTCTCGCAGAACAACTCCATCAGCCGCGCGTGCGATCGCGGTGAGCTGCCGGCGAGGTGAGGGCTGACGAGCACGTTGGGCATGTCCCACAGGGGGCTGTCCGGCGGCAACGGTTCCCGCTCGAACACGTCCAGCCCCGCGCCCGCAAGGCGCCCCTCCTGCAAGGCCGCGATCAGCGCGGCCTCGTCCACCAGCCCGCCCCGGCCGATGTTGATGAGGTAGGCCGTGGGCTTCATCTGCCGCAGCTCCGGCTCCGCGATGAGGTGCCGCGTCTGCGGCGTGAGCGCGGTGCACAGGGCGACGAAGTCGGACTCCGCGAGCAGCCAGGGCAGAGCATCGGAGCCGCGCACCTCCTCCGCGAAGGGCGACGGCCGGTCGGGCCGCCGGCGCACCGCGAGCACGCGCATCCCGAAGGCCTTCGCCCGGCGCGCCACCTCGCTCCCGATCCCGCCCAGCCCGACGATCCCAAGCGTGAGGCCGTTCACCTCCGCCACTGAGGCGCGTGCCCACTCGTGCTGGAGCTGGTGGCGCACCAGGCCGCCCAGCCCGCGCGCGAAGTGCAGGAGGAAGGCGAGGACGTGCTCCGCGATGGGGAGGGCGTAGATTCCCCGCGCGTTCGTCAGCACGATGGGACTGGCGACGAACTCCGGGGACATGAACCGCTCCACGCCCGCGCCCCAACACTGCACCCAGCGGAGGCGCGGGGCCGCGCGCCACAGCTCCTCCGACCAGCGACCCGCGAGGATCACCTCCGCCTCCGCGGCGCGGGCCGGCCCTTCCTCTCGACTCGAGGCCTTCTCCACCAAAATGCGCTCCGAGACGGCCGCGACGCGGGAGAGATATTCGTCAGAGGCGTCGTAGTTAAGGAGCACGCGGACAGCCACCGCTACTGGCTCCGCTCCACGACGTATCGCGCCAAAGCCTCCAGCGACGCGGCCGCATCTTCCCGCAGCGGGCACGAGTGCAGCGCCCGCCGCGCCGCCTCCAGACGCTCCCGCGCCATCTCTTCACACTGCCGGCGGATCCCGGCCCGCTCCATACGGCCGGCCACCTCCGCGGCCTCCTCGGAGTTGAGACCGGCCGGCAGCCGCGCGCTCAGCTCCGTCGCGAGCGGCGAATCTGGGGAGAGGGCCAGCAGCACTGGCAGAGACCGTTTGTTGTGCTGCAAGTCGCTGCCGACCGGCTTCCCCACCTCCCCTGCCTCCCCCCACAGTCCCAGCACGTCGTCCCGAATCTGAAAGGCCAGGCCCAGTTGCAGACCAAACTGCGACAGCGCCTCCACCTGCGGCGCTGTTCCCCCTCCGGCGCGCGCTCCCAGTTCCGTCGCTGCGGAGATCAGGGCGGCGGTCTTGAGCCGGATCATCTCGAGGTAGTCCGCCACGCCCACGTCGCTCTTCGCTTCGAATGCCAAATCCCGGCTCTGCCCCTCGCACACCGCGAAGATCGCCTCGTTCAGCCCCCGCAACAGCCCGTGAGCCACCTCTGGAGAGAGCCCGGGCGCCGGCTCGAACAGGGCGAGGTTGGCCAGCGCGAACATCGCGTCCCCCGCGGTGAGCGCCTGCCCCACCCCCCACAGGCGCCACACGGTCGGCTGCCCCCGGCGCGTCTCGTCCCCGTCCGCGATATCGTCGTGGAGCAGCGTGAACCCGTGCACCAGTTCGAGCGCGGCCGCCAGCGGGACGGCCCGCTCTGCCTCTCCCCCGACGGCCTCGCAGGAGAGCAGACAGAGCGCGGCGCGCACGCGCTTGCCTCCTGACCCCGGGGGGATCCCGCCGGGCCCCGGACCGTACCCGAGGTGATAGCGCAGCAGGGGGGCGAGGTCCTCCGGGCCTCGCGCGAGAAGGCGCGCCACCGTCTCCTCGACTCGCGCGCGGGCCGCGTTGAGGACACCTCGCACCTGGTTTGCGGTCATGGCGCGTAGGCCTTCGCTTCCGGTCGGCGTTTCCCTCGCCCGGCGAACCGCAGGGGCGTCCTCGGGCCAATGATGAACCCCTGACCGGTTTTGTTCAGGGAATTGACATAACTACGGATTAGTGATAGCTTCATTCTGGGTTAGACCCAGACTCAGCGCCGCCGGTTCTGAGCGTCGTATGGAGATTCGCCAGTACTTACTGCCGCGTCTGTCCGATGACGTTCGAATCGGGAGAAAGGACGTGGCAGTGACCACGGGCAAGGTCAAGTGGTTCGATGACTCCAAGGGCTGGGGGTTCATCGAGACCGAGCAGGGAGACGTATTCGTGCACTACTCGGCGATCCAGACGACCGTCCCAGGCCGGAAGACCCTCTACGAGGGCCAGGAGGTGGAGGTCGAAGTGGCGCCAGGACCTAAAGGCCTGAAGGCGGCGAGCGTACGCGTCCGGTAATCATCCCCACTGACTCTTCCTGCTCACGAGCCTCGGATCCGTCCGAGGCTCATCATTTGGCCGAGCTTTCTCCGGCGGCCTCCGGCGCGGCCGGGGTGGAGTCCGAGAATCCGGCGTAAGACGCAAAGGTTTCGCGCCAAGAAGTGGAAATTGTCTTGTGGCAGTGCATGCAGGAGCAGCCGCGTCTGCTATGGTGGGCGAGCAGTCGCGGTGGTCGTGACTCCCCGACGAGTGATTCGCCCGTGACGGGCGGCATGAGGGGGTGACTCGCGTGCAGAGGGTGGCGAAAACGGTGTATGTCGGAAACCTTCCGTGGAGAGCCACGGAAGACGACTTGGCGTCCCTCTTTGAGGAGTTCGGCCGCATCCGCGACGTCCGCGTCATCCAGGATCCGTCTACCGGCCGCTCGCGCGGCTACGGCTTCGTCGAACTCGACGGCAGCGGGCAGGTTCAGAAAGCGGTCGTCGCCTTGAACGGGAGGGAGTTCCAGGGCCGTCCGCTGATGGTGAGCCTGGCTCGCCCGAAGCCGGTCCGCGAGGCCTGACTCGAGCGGGGCCTCACGCGATGACCTCCTGCAGCAGCGCCGCGCCGGTGACCGGCTCTCCTGCTACGCCGTAGGCTCCTGCGAGCGCGCGCGCGGCCTCCTCCAAGGCCGCACCGGCCCCACGCGGACCGATCACGCGGGCCACGGGCGCATCTCCCACCTTCTCCCCACACTTGGCGAGAAGTAGCACGCCGCAGCAGGCCTTCCGCGGCCCGGCGGCTTCCTTGAGCTGGCGCAGGACGAGGCCGACCTGACGTGCGTCGAGCCGGACCAGATGCCCTTCCTGGGCGAGTGAGACCGCGCGGCACTCCGTGTCCCCCAGCAGGCGTGAGGGATCGTCCACCACCTCGGGCGCGCCGCCCTGCGCGCGGACCAACTCGCGCAGCTTTGCCAGCCCCGCGCCGGAGCGAAGCGCTTCCTGGGCGCCGCGTCGCCCCTCCTCCGGGGTCGCGGCCTTGCCTCCCACGAGGAGCATGTACCCCGCGACGATGCCGCACAGGTCCGTGAAGTCCTCCGGTCCCTGTCCATGCAAGGTCTCGACCGCCTCCCCCACCTCCAGCGCATCGCCCACCGTGCGTCCCAGCGGCTGGTCCATGGCCGTGACCAGGGCCACCACCCGCTTGCCCGCGCCCCTCCCGATGCGCACCATCATCTCCGCCAGCGCCCGCGCCTGCTGCCGCTGCGCCATGAACGCTCCCTCTCCCACCTTCACGTCCAGCACCAGCGCGTCCGCTCCCGCCGCGAGCTTCTTGCTCATCACCGAGGCCGCGATCAGAGGGACGCTCTCCACGGTGGCGGTGGCATCGCGGAGCGCATAGATGCGCTTGTCCGCCGGGGCCATGCGGTCGCTCTGGGAGGCGATGGCGACGCCGATCTCGGCTACCTGCTGCCGGAAACGTGCGGGGGAGAGGTCGGTGCGCAGCCCGGGAATGCACTCGAGCTTGTCTATGGTTCCCCCGGTATGTCCCAGCGCCCGTCCCGACATCTTGGGCACTGGCACTCCCAGCGCCGCCACCAGCGGCGCGACGACCAGCGTCGTCTTGTCCCCGACCCCGCCCGTGGAGTGCTTATCAACCTTCAGGCCGGCGATGGAGGACAGGTCGAGGACTTCGCCGGAGTGAAGCATCGCCTGGGTAAGCGCGGCGGTCTCCTCCTCGCTCATGCCGCGCAGCACGGTCGCCATGAGCAACGCCGCCATCTGCGCGTCGCTCACCGCCCCGCGCATCAGTCCCGCCACCACCGAGGAGATCTCCTCCGGGGTCAGCGCCTTCCCGTCCCGTTTGCGGGCGATGATCTCCGTGACGACCACGCTGGCGGGGCCCGGCGTCGCGGAGGACATGCTTACTGGTCTTCCTTGAAGTTGGCCCCGGTGCGCTCGTCAACGTTGCCCCTGAGCACCTTGCCGGTCTTCTTCGCGTCGGTGACCGCCGTCTTCCCCGTCTGGGTGACGAGGTTGAGGACGTCCCGCCCCCACATCGCCACCGCGAATCCCAGCACCGCGAGGATCGCCAGCCGGATCCCCCACCGCCGCCAGGCCTGCTGGCGAAGGCGCTGCTCCGTTTGCTTCTGGTAGCGCTTGTCAGAGGATCCCCCGATGTACTGTGGAGTGCTGCTGCGTCGGACGGCGCTCCCTCTCTTGCCTGCCATGGCGCGTTCTCCTCGAAAGGATGCCCATCTCGACCTGCGCCACCTGCCGGGGGCGGCGAAGCAGTGGCCGTGCGGCCGGCGGATTGCCCCTGGCGCGGGTCACCGCCATTATAGCACATCGGGGAGGCGGAAGCGGCGCGGGGGCCCGAGGCCCGGGCCGCGACGGCCGCGCGTGCGCCCGCCTCCTCTGGGAGGCGGGCGCGGGATCGTCCGACGCCGCTACTCGGTGACGAACGGCAGCAGGGCGATGTGGCGGGCGCGCTTGATCGCGGCCGACAGCGCGCGCTGGTGTTTGGCGCAAGTGCCCGTCTGGCGGCTCTTGAGGATCTTGCCGCGATCGGAGATGAAGTTGTGCAGGCGCTGGTGCTCCTTGTAATCTATGTAGCTGATCTTGTCCACGCAGAAGGCGCACACTTTGCGTCGGGGCCGCCGGAAGCGACCGCCGCCGCGGCGGTCACCTTCGCCTCGCGGGCCTCGGTCCCCCCGGTCCCCCCGATCGTAGCGGTCGCCCCGGTCCCCCCGATCGCTCCGCTCGCGCGGGCGGAAGGGGCGGGGCGCTTCCGCGGCGGGAGCCGCGGGGGACGCGCGAGGCGCCTCCGCCGGGGGCGCGGCCTCGCCGCTCGGCGCCGGCGCCTCCGCCGGGGTCTCCGGCTCCGGCTGGCTCTGGAACTCTGTGGTTTCCGACATCTATCTTTTCGCCTTTCCTTCGGTTACTGATCGTCCCACGGCCCGGGGGTATCGCCCCCGGCCTCCGGCTCGCTCGCCTCGGCGAACTCGCCCGGCGCCTCGCCCTCGGGCGCGCCCGGTCCAGGTTCCTCCCGGCGCCTATCCAGGGGCTGAACTCGGTCGCACACCACCTCCGCGGTCGAGCGCCGCTGACCTTCTTGCGTCGTCCACTGCCGGATATGCAGGCGCCCTTCGATGGCCACCAGCCGGCCCTTGTTGAGGTAGTTGGAGGCGAACTCCGCCCGCTGCTGCCAGGCAACGATGTTGATGAAGTCCGTCTGCTTCTCCCCCGCCTGATTCTTCTGCCGATCCACCGCCAGACGGAAGGTGGCCACCGGCAGGCCGGTCGGCGTGTAGCGCAGCTCCGGATCAGCGGTAAGACGCCCGATGAGGATTACGCGGTTCAACATGCTCGTGGCACCCTTTCCCCTGGAGGGTTACTCCTCCCCCAGGCGCACGACAAGATGGCGCAGCACCTGCTCCGACACCTTCAGTTGATTCTCCAGTTCCCCGATTACGGCCGGCTCCGCACGCAGCTCGGCCAGCAAGTAGATGCCGTCGCGGCGGCCCTTGATCTCGTAGGCCAGCCGCCGACGCTCCCAGGGGGCGATCTTCTTGATCTCCGCCCCCCGACTCGCGGCGAGTTCGCTGAACCGCTGCTGAACCTGGGCCAGGCCCTCGTCCGACACAGTCGGGTCCACAATGAACATCACTTCGTAGTCGCGAATGGAGGTATGCCTCCTTCCTATGGACTTGGCGGCTCCCGGACGGGAGCAGGAAGGCCAGAAAGCACCTGGGGGACAGGTGCGGTTGGCGCAACGGAGAGAGTATAGCACGCGCTCGCCGACTTGTGAAGCGCCACCGACGGGTATAGAATCACCTCATGCCCGGCGGCGCCACGATACCCTCTCTGCTCCTCCTCTACGCGGCCGTGTTCGCCGCCGCCGCCTTGCAGAGCACGGCCGGATTCGCCTACGGACTGGTGCTGCTGCCGCTGCTGCTCACCGCCGGCTACCGGCTCCCGGAGATCGCCACTATCGGCCTGCTCACCTCGCTCGTGCAGCGGGCGGTGGTCTTGCGCCGCTTGCATGGCTCGGTGGACTGGAAGCAGCTTCGACCGATGATGGCCACCGGCGTACTGGCGCTCCCCGTCGGGGTGCTGGTGATGTACCGGGTGGACTCCCTGGCGGCCCCCACCACCAGGCATCTGGTGGGGGCGGTCATCGTGGCGCTGGTGATGGTGCAGTGGTGCCGCCGGTGCGAGCCGCGGGAACAGGTGCATCAGGGGTGGGGACACCTCGCGGCCGTCTGCTCGGGAGTGCTCCAGGGATTTGGGAGCATCGGCGGGCCCCCCATTATGCTCTGGGTGCTGGCCCACAGATGGCCGGGCGAGAAGATCCGGGTGACGTTGATTGCCTACTCCATCGCCTACGTCGTCCCGCAGTTGCTGCTGCTCTCCCTCGTCTTCGGGAGGACCGTGCTGCAGGCCGCGGGCGGAGCGCTGGTGGCGCTCCCGGCCGTTGCCGCGGGGAGCCTCCTGGGCCTGGTCGTCGGAAATCGGCTCTCGACCCCGAAGGTGGTGCTCCTCGTGCGCGTGCTGCTCTTGGCGATGGCGGCGGGTCTGCTCAGGTAGGCGGACCGCGCGCCGCGGCGGCCTCCTACCGCACCCGGCGCCAGGAGACGGCGTCGAGCTGGGAGGGAGAGTACTGGCCGCCGGGCAGGTCCACCGTGGGCTCCTTGTAGGTGATGTTGAGGGTCCCGTTGGACTTGCTGACAATGTCGGCCGCGATCCCGCCGACGATGGTGGCGTTTCCGTTCCCGGTGAAGTCCGCGGTCACGGTCACGTTGTGGGCGTAGATCCACCCCTGGATGGTGCAGGTTCCGTTGATCCTCACGCCCCGGGCGGACATGACGGCGAACTCATCGGTGGCCGGATTCTCGAGGGTGGCGTTCCCGTTAATGGTCACCGTGCCCGTGGCCACGATAATGCCCTTGCCGCTGAAGGTCGAGTTGATCGTGACGTCCCCGTTCACGAAGGTGATGCCGTCGAGGGTGGAACTGCCGGTGAAGTTGTGCGAGCTCGAGTAGATGGTGGTGGCGTGGTTAATGTAGTACTGCATGTCAATGGCCGGCATGGTGGTGCGCGGCGAGTGTGGGGTGACGTCTCCCTGGAAGTTCGGCGACGTGCGGCTGATGGTACCGACGGCCGATACGTCGCCGGTGACGGTAGGGCTGCCGTTGACCGTGATCTTGCCGTTGGCGTGCACCTGGCCGTCAATGCTGGCCGTTCCCCCCAGGGTTAGGTCGGAGTTTGAGAACAAGGCGTAGCCGAACACCGCGTTCTGGTCTATCAGGGTGGTGGGCAGGAACGCGCCAATCACCTTCACCACCGCCTGATGTCCCTGCGAGGTACCTGTAGAGACGAGGATGATGGTCGCGTTGGTGCCCTGATACTGGGAGGCCGTCACGGAGAACGTGCCGCCTTCGAGGTCGGCACGAGTCCAGGTCGTGGGAAGGGTCAGGTTGCTCTGCCCGATGTTGTAGGCTTGCCAAGCCGCATAGTCAATCCCCGCCTCGGCGACATTGAAGGCCTGGGTGTCCTTACGGGCCTTGCCGGCGGAGTCCAACTCCATCACGGCCTGCTCCACCATGATGGAGCCGATCAGCAGGAGCACCACGAGGAAAATGATGGAGGCGATCACCGCGAACCCCCCCTGGCGCCTCCGGCACTGCCTCCGACGCGGATAGCTCAGCATCGCACACACCTCTCAGTCAGGAATCAGAGATTCCTCAGGTAGATCTCGGAGTGAACTGTCTGGGTCTTGGTTTCGCCGCGCACCACGGCGACGGAGGTGACCCACACCTCCACGCCCCACAGTCGTACGTCGTCAGGCCAGTACTTGAACATCGGCCTCGGCAGCCCGGTGTCGGGATCAACGGGGTTGAGTTCGGGATGGATGTTCTCCGCGATCAGGACCCTCGGGGTGAAAGAGGTCGCGCTGGGAGACTTCACGGCCTTCCACAGGCAATTGCCGTTCGCGGTGAGCGAGCCGGTGCTGTCAGAGAGGTAGAAGGCCACCATGTCTCCCTGGGTGAGGTAGTAGCCGTTGGTCCCGAGCGTCAGCACGTTGTCACGATTGGCATCTGTCAGGGGGTTGATAGTGACCATCGAGGTGTCGCTGTGATCGTGGATGAGCATGGCCCCGCGGACTTCCTTGTTGAGGCGCTTCACCGCAGCAGTGGCCTCGTCGAAGGGAGGCATAGCCCACGCGCGTTTGCTGTACAGGTTCAGCTCGGAAAAGTAGATCAAGGCGGTGGAGTAGGCCACCATGCCCATGATCACCATGGCGACCAAGAGCTCGACGAGCGTCATCCCGCGGGAGCGGGGGTTCGGGCGGCGCAGGACGCGCATACCTCCTCCTCACGGCCGATTCGTAATGAGAGTGGTGGCCACCAAGGTGGTCGTATGGCGACCGGTCTGTCGCCACCAGATCTGCACCTTCGCCTGTTTCAAATTCATGTACGGAGTGCCGGTTGCCGGGTTGTTCTGGAGCGCCTGCGAGTCCTCCCCCAGGGTGATCGTGCCGTGGCCGTCCGCTAGGTCTGCGACGGTGAACGACACCTGCGTGGCGCTCGCGATAGTGTAGTCGGAAGTCGGGAACAGGGCGGTGTCCACGAGGGCGTTGTTGTACCCGGCCTCCCGGATGCGCTCCAGCTCGGCGGTGGCCCGATCGGAGGCGATGGTGAAGCCGACCGCGCGATCGTGCGAGATCACCGCACAGGTCACCATGGAGCCGACGCCGATCAGCCCGATGCCGAGGATGACGGTCGCGACCAGGACCTCCAGAATGGTCACGCCGCGGCGGCGGCTGTGACAGAGCCGGCGCAGGGGCCGTACCCGTGGCATAGAGACACTCCTTCCCCTGTCCCTGCAGGGTGCAACTGGCGCCGCCCCCATGCCCCGAGGGCGCTCCCGAGATCGCTCCCGGGTGCCGCGCCTAGCCCTCTATACCGTGACATTCCACAGATGACGGGGGATTGTGAGATGCGAAAGAGCGCCGGAACGCCGCCCATGGGGGGAGTCCTGAGAGGAGCCGCCAGCCGGCCGCATGTGGCTCTTTCGTGGCACGCGTTTCGCATCACCTGTGCCATGTTGATCTGCAAGTCCGGGGCGAGTATGGCGGCAGGCAGTGGGCCGGGGTTCCCCTTTCCTGCGGTTGTGTAGCATTCCACGCCGGGCCTCGATCATGGGAGCAAACATATGTATGTACTAATGCAGGAGAGGGACATCGTATCGGTCGGGCGTCTCGCACGCTTCTCGTTCGCGTGGGTAGGCCGCGCGCGCCTGTGTGCGCGGTTGCTTGCGCTCGTCTTGCTGGTGGGTCTCGCGGCCAGCCCCTCGGGGGCGGCGACGTTCTTCTCCGATGGCTTCGAGTCCGGGTTCGGGAGCTGGACGGCTACCGGCGGCACGATCAGCGTGTACACCGGCGTGCCGCACAACGGAAACCAAGACGTCCAGGAGTACGTGAAGAACGGGACGGCCTCGCTGCGCCGGACCATCCCCACAACGGGGTACGACTCTATCACGGTCAGCTATTACCTGGCGACGACACTGGGGAAGACCGGCGCCAACCAGTACCTCCACGCGGACTACTCGACGGACGGCGGCTCCAACTGGACCACCCTCACCAACCTCTTTGCCGCCAGCACCCCCTGGACGCAGTACACCTCGGCCGTCCTGCCAGCGGCCGCGGCGAACAACGCGAGTTTCCAGCTCCGGTTCTACCTATCGAGCACCGCAGGGGCCAACAACTACGCCTACGTGGACGACGTGGTCGTTTCCGGCACCCCCAGAAACTACAACCTGACTTTGACCTGCAGTCACGGTCAGATCTCCGTTAACGGCACGCCCCACGGCTCGGGATGGACGGGCAGCTTCGCCTATGGCTCGAACCTGACGCTGCAGGCTCTCCCCGACACCGGATACCACTTCACGGGATGGTCAGGGGCGCTCAGCGGCTCGGTCAACCCGACCACGCTGCTTATTGACGGAGCAAAGAGCGTCACCGCGAGCTTCGCGCTCAACACCTACACGCTCAGCCTGTCCGGGACCAACGGGAGCGTGACCGTCAACGGGACGAGCCACTCTCTTCCCTGGTCTCAGGTCTGCACCCATGGAGACAGCATCACCCTCGACGCGGTTCCGGCTACGGGCTATCACTTCACCGGGTGGTCGGGAGATGTGACGGGCACCACCACGCCCACCACGTTCACCATGGATGGGGCCAAGAGCGTCACGGTCGGCTTTACAATCAACACCTATCTTCTCACCCTGTCGGGCAGCAACGGGTCAGTCACGGTCAACGGCGTGAGTCACGGCCTCCCCTGGTCGCAGACCTACAACCACGGGGATTCGGTGACGCTGGCGGCGGCGCCGGACACCGGCTACCACTTCACGGGCTGGTCCGGGGATTTGACTGGCACCGCGACGCCCACGACGATCACCATGGATGGGGCGAAGAGCATCACCGCGGGCTATGCGATCAATACCTACATCCTCAGCATCACAGGCACGCACGGCAGCGTGGTGGTGAACGGGGTCACGCAGGCCCTGCCCTACTCCGGCAGCTACACGCACGGCACAAGCGTCAGCCTGGCGGCCGCGCCGGACGCCCATTACCACTTCACCGGGTGGAGCGGCGACCTGAGCGGGATGACCACACCGACGTCCCTCACTATGGACGGCGTCAAAAGCATCACCGCGGGCTACGCGATTGATACCTACACCCTCGGCATCACCGGCACCAACGGCGGCGTGACGGTGAATGGAGTGACGCAGAGCCTGCCGTACTCCGGAAGCTTCGGCTATGGATCGAGCGTCACGGTGGCCGCGGCCCCGAATACCGGCTACCACTTCACCGGCTGGTCGAGCGATCTCACCGGCAGCACCACGCCCACCAGCATCACCATGGATGGGGCGAAGAGCGTTGCCGCCGACTACGCGATCAATAACTACACCCTGAGCATCACCGGCATCCACGGCAGTATCGTCGTGGACGGGATCACCCAGTCACTCCCCTTCTCCGCCACCTATGACCACGGCACGAGTGTCACGCTGGCCGCCTCCCCGGATGCCCACTACCACTTCACCGGCTGGTCCGGCGATCTCAGCGGCAGCACCACGCCCATCTCCCTCACCATGGATGGAACAAAGAGCATCACTGCCGGCTACGCCATTGACCAGTTCACCCTCAGTCTCTCCGGCAGCAACGGCACCGTCACCGTGAACGGCGCCCCCCACGGCCTACCCTGGTCTGGGAGCTTTGACTACGGCAGCAGCATGACCCTGGACGCCACGCCCAACCCTGGCTATCACTTCACCGGGTGGTCGGGAGATGTGACGGACACCGCCACGCCCACGACGTTCACCATGGACGGGGACAAGAACGTCGCGGTGGGCATCGCCGCCAACACCTACCTCCTCAGCCTTTCAGGGACCAACGGCACGATCACGGTGAACGGGACCAACCACAGCCTCCCCTGGTCCCAGACGTACAACTACGGCGACTCCGTGACCCTGGCGGCCGTGCCCAACACCGGGTATCACTTCACCGGTTGGTCCGGCGATCTCACCGGCAGCACTACCCCCACGACGGTCACCGTGGACGAGGCGGAGGACATCTCCGCCGGCTTCGCCATCAACACCTATCTGCTGAACATCTCCGGCAGCCACGGCAGTGTAGTGGTAAACGGGGTGACGCAGAGCCTGCCCTACTCCGGCACCTTCACCCATGGGGACAGCGTCACCCTGGCCGCCTCAACGGACGCGCATTACCACTTCACCGGCTGGTCCGGCGATCTTACCGGCAGCACCACGCCCACCTCCATCACCATGGACGGTGTGAAGAACATCACCGCCGGCTACGCCATTGACCAGTACACCCTCAGCCTCTCCGGCACAAACGGCGGCGTGACCGTGGACGGCGTGACGCAGAGCCTCCCCTACTCCGGCAGTTTCGGCTACGGATCGAGCGTCACCCTGGCTGCAGCCCCGAACACCGGCTATCATTTCACCGGATGGTCGGGCGATCTGAGCGGAACGACCACGCCCACCAGCATCACGGCGGATGGCGCGAAGAGCGTTACCGTCGGCTACGCCATCAACAGCTACACGCTGAACATCACCGGCAGCCACGGCAGCGTGGTGGTAAACGGTGTCTCGCAGAGCCTCCCCTACGCCGGCACCTTCAACCACGGAGACAGCGTCACCCTGGCCGCCTCCCCGGATGCCCACTACCACTTCACCGTCTGGAGCGGCGACCTGAGCGGGACGACCACGCCCACTTCCTTGACTATGGACGGGCCCAAGAACGTCACGGCCGGCTACGCCATTGACCAGTTCACCCTCAGTCTCTCCGGCAGCAACGGCACGGTGACCGTGAACGGCGTGAGCCGCAGCTTGCCCTGGTCCGGGAGCGTCGGTTACGGCAGCGTGACCCTGGACGCGGTTCCCAACACGGGGTATAGCTTCACCGGGTGGTCTGGGGATGTCACGGGGACTACCACGCCTACGACGTTCACTATGGATGGAAACAAGACCGTCGCGGCCGCCTTCACCATCAACCAATACACGATCACGGTCACCAGCGCCCCCCCCGGAGGCAAGCTTAAGGTGGGCTTCGACCCGGTCATGCATCTCTTCCCGTGGTCCGGGACCTATGACTACGGGACGGTCGTCACGCTCCAGGAGATCCCCCCGACCGGCTACCAGTTCGATCATTGGGAGGGCGACTACTCCGGCCCGCAGAGCCATCGGATTGACGTCACCGTCACCGGGAACCTGAACCTCGTGGTCGTGTACACACCTTTGCCCTACACCCTAACCCTGACGGGATCGAACGGCCAAGTGAGCGTGGACGGCGTCAGCCACGTCCTGCCCTGGTCGGGGACTGTGTACTATAGCCAGAATCTGACGCTCCAAGCAATGCCGGATACTGGCTGTCACTTCACCGGCTGGTCGGGCGCGCTGACCGGGACCACCAACCCGCAGAGCCTGCTCATCGACGGAGACAAGAGCGTCACCGCGAGCTTCGCGGTCAACACCTACACCGTCACCTTCTCCGGCACGAACGGGGCAATCACCGTCGGCGGCGTGCCGCAGAGCCTGCTGTACTCGGCCGTCTACTCACACGGCACCGTCCTCACCGTCGGTGCCGTCGCCGACGCGCACTACCACTTCACGGCCTGGTCGGGCGACCTGACGGGAAGCGTCACGCCGACCAGTCTCACGGTGGACGGCCCGAAGAGTGTGACGGTCGGCTTCGCCATTGACGTTCACACGCTCAGCATCAGCGGGGCGAACGGCAGCGTTACGGTAGACGGCGTGCCGCAGTCCCTTCCCTTCTCCGCCGGCTACGACTACGGCACCACGGTGGGTCTGCAGGCTGTTCCCGGTACGGGCTACCACTTCACCACCTGGTCAGGTGACCTGAGCGGGAGCACGAATCCGACGAGCATCCTGATGGATGGAGACAAGAGCGCGGCCGCGGGCTTTGCCATCAACACCTACACCGTGAGCATCACCGGTACGCACGGGTCGGTCACGGTGAACGGCGTCGCGGAGGTCCTGCCCTACTCGGGCACGTTCTCGCACTTCGACAGCGTGACGGTAGCCGCGGTTCCCGACACCGGCTATCACTTCACCGCGTGGTCCGGCGATCTGAGCAGCAGCGCGAACCCGGACACCTTCACGGTGGAGGGACCGCGGAGCATCACCGCGGGGTTCGCCATCAACACCTATGCGCTGAGCATCTCCGGCGCCAACGGTGAGGTGGTGGTGGACGGGGTGACCCAGTCACTGCCGTTCTCGGCAACCTATGATCACGGCACGAGTGTCTCGCTCGCTCCGTCGGCGGACGCCCACTACCACTTTACAAGCTGGTCCGGCGATCTGAGCGGAAGCGCCAATCCGGCCACGATGGTAATGGACGGGCCGAAGAGCGTGACCGTGGGCTATGCCATTGACCGGCACACGCTGTCTCTGTCCGGGACGCACGGTACTGTGTCCGTCAACAGCGCAAGCCACAGCCTGCCGTACTCGGAGGACTTCGACTACGGCGACAGCGTGAGCCTCGCGGCGGCGCCCGACACCGGCTACCACTTCACCGGCTGGAGCGGCGACCTCACCGGCAGCGTCACGCCAACCACCATCACGATGGACGCGGCGAAGAGCATCACCGCCAGCTTCGCCATCAACACCTACACCTTGAGCATCAGTGGCCCTCACGGGAGCGTCACGGTCAACAGTGTCGCGCAGACCCTCCCCTACTCCGGCACCTTCAATCACGGCGATAGCGTGACCCTCGCGGCCGTGCCTGATACCGGCTATCACTTCACGGATTGGTCCGGCGACCTGACCGGCACTACTACGCCTACCAGCCTCACTATGGACGGTGGGAAGACCGTCATCGCCGGCTTCGCCATCAACACCTACACCTTGAGCATCACGGGAACCCACGGAAGCATCACCGTGAACGGCGCGTCGGAGAGTCTCCCCTACTCCGGCACCTTCAGCCACGGGGACAGCGTAGCTCTCGCCGCCGTCCCCGATACCGGTTATCACTTCACCGGCTGGTCCGGCGATCTCACGGGCGCCACGACTCCCACCAGCATCACCATGGACGGCGCGAAGTCCGTGACCATCGGATATGCGATCAACACCTACGCGCTGAACATCACCGGCACTCATGGCAGCATCACCGTCAACGGGAGCGCGCAGAGTCTGCCGTACTCCGACACTTTCGACCATGGCACGAGTGTGACCCTGACCGCCGCGCCCGACACCGGCTATCACTTCACCAGTTGGAGCGGCGACCTAACCGGCAGCATCACGCCTACCAGCATCACCATGGACGGAGCCAAGACTGTCACCGCCGGCTTCGCCATCAACACCTACACCTTGAGCATCACGGGAACCCACGGAAGCATCACCGTGAACGGCGCGTCGGAGAGTCTCCCCTACTCCGGCACCTTCAGCCACGGGGACAGCGTAGCTCTC
>Ga0315282_10007943_pt1 | contig 17299 bp, 19 predicted proteins | sample YL17G07_20_MG_FD_203693 | JGI IMG/M metagenome (GOLD analysis project Ga0315282, IMG submission 203693) | Sediment microbial communities from Yellowstone Lake, YNP, Wyoming, USA - YL17G07_20 | ecosystem: Environmental > Aquatic > Freshwater > Lake > Sediment | place: USA: Wyoming | collected... | reverse complement strand
TCCCTGATCGAGGGAAGCTCTGGAATCGCCTGTGCCGGATGCGAGCGAAACGAGTGGAGTCGTCCCACTGGCACTGACCTTCAGCAAACGAGAGCGAGGCAGTAACGCACTGCTTGACACCTAAGCCTGTATCATGTCCCCGTTTCTCCCAGCAGCGCACCGTGTGACGACCTGTCGTCACACGGGCAGGCTGCGCTGCGCTCACTCGCCGTCGGCGCCGGTCCTGACCAGATAGACGTCCTGGTCGCCCGCCGTGGTCGTTGTGCCGACTACGACGTAACCGCCGTCCTGAGTCAGTTCGACTGAGGAGCCCGAGTCGTACTCCGCCCCTCCGAACTTCCTTTCCCACACTAGACTTCCGCTCTGGTCGACTTTGAGCAGCCAGAGGTCAGAGCCCCTTTCACTTGTGAAGTATTCCCCGGTCACAACAAAGCCGCCGTCAGGCGTTTGAACGACACCGTTGGCGTAGTCATACCATGTCGCGCCGAACGTCCTGTTCCAGAGTTCGGTGCCATCCGGGTCGGTTCTGATGACCCACGCGTCGTAGCGGCCGGCCCCATATGACCCGGTCATGCCAGCGATTACGTAGCCGCCGTCCTCAGTCTGCTGTACGCACGTGCCTTCGTCCTCCTGGCTCCCACCGTAGGTCTTGCTCCACTCTTTGACTCCGGCAGAGGTCGTCTTAATCAGCCACACGTCGGAATATCCTGCTCCTTCGCTGGCTGTCGTACCAACCACGATGTAGCCGCCATCCACGGTCTGCTGAACGCAAGCGCCCTTATCGGCATCAGGGCCGTAGAAGGTCTTGCTCCACTCCTCGTCTCCATTGGCATCTGTCTTGAGCAGATAGACGTTGTTGCCCCCCGAGGACGAGTACCAAGTGCCGGCTACGATGAAGCCGCCATCTGCCGTCTGCCCTACCGAGCGCCCCTCAGCCGACATGGCCCCGCCGCCGAATCGCCTGTCCCAGACCGTATTGCCGTACGCATCGGTCCTGACGAGCCAGAGAGCATCGTCTGACGAATAGCCCGTCACGACATATCCGCCGTCCGCGGTCTGCTGGACAGAGTAGAACTCATCGTCGCCCTGCTCCCCAAAGGTCTTGCTCCAGATGATACTCCCCATTGCGTCCGTCCTGACAAGCCAGCCGTCCCGTTCTCCAGCGCCGTCAGACTTCGTACAGCCCGCGATTATGAACCCGCCGTCCGTCGTCACCTGGCACGAGCTGCCCCAGTCGGCCCCGCTACCACCGAGTGCCACGGTCCAGGCTGCCGTCACGGTCATGACGTGCGAGCCGGACCAGCTTGAGAGGTTGCCGTCCCTGTCCCTCGCCTGGGCCCTCACATGGAAGGTTCCTGCAGACGACCACTCATGGCAGGCGGTCACCGTGTCCCCGGAGGGAACGGCCGAGCTCCACCTGGCCGAGTCGCCGTCGCCCCAATCGAACCTGAACGACAGGCTGTCGCCGTCAGGGTCGTCGGCCCGGGTCTGGAGGAAGTACGAGCAGCCGACGTAGCCGGCAGAGGCGCCAGCCGGCACGTTGGGTGTTGCTGGCGAGCGGTCAGGTGCCTTGCAGCAACTGGAAACGAGCAATGCGAGCCAAAGGACGAGAACGACGTACTTCACAACTCCCTCGGGCTTCGGAGACCTAATACTGGCCTAGTTGTCAAGACCGGGCGTTCCGACTCCATCGCCGGATTGTAGGCGCGTTAGGCCGGATGTCAAGGCGCAGGCAACCGGTGTCTGGTGCTCGTCGCCGCGTACCCGGCCTCGTTCCCGTAGGGCGATGACGTGGGACTGGGCGGGCGCAGACCGCCAGAATCACTCAGGACAACCATAGCGGCGGCGGTGTTGGCATCAGCGTCAGTCCAGTGGGGTCGGCTTCCGAATGAATCAGCAACGTTTTACTTGACAGGTGGACTTCCGTTAGTAACTTGGCTCACCGTGAGCAGGTTCGTTCTGCCCATGACAGCCAGGGCCCAGTGGCTGTCCGCGCTGTTGGCGCAGTATTCCGTATTCGTGCCGGCAATCGTAGAGGACCGGGTCCACTGGCACCGGCTGGAGTCCGCCGAACTCGGAGGCGATGGCGACAATCTGACGCCGGCTCTGAGGCGAATACGGGCGGCCGAGCCGGTGAAATCCTTTTTGTTCACGTCCCGGGAGAAGGTCGCGACTTTCCCGGAGAGGCTCGAGCCGGCCGAGCCCAAAGTTCAGGTGTTGTTCGGCGTGAAGAGCTGCGACCTGCTGCCGATTCGGGTTCACGACCGAATCGTGGGCGAGGGCGAGTTCCAGGACCCGTTCTACGCGGCCAGACGGAAGAACACGATTCTTATTGCCGCGGACTGCCCGGTTCCTGAGGATTCCTGTTTTTGCACGCTTCTTGGCCTGACGCCATACGCGACCGAGGGCGCGGACATTGCGCTGTCGGTGGCCGGCGACGGTTATCTTGTGGAGACGTTGACCGAGCGCGGCGAGCAGTTGGTCCGGGCGTCCGGACTGTTTCAGACCGCGACCGACGTTCACGTTGCCAGGCGCGAGGAGGAGCGAAAGGCCGCTCTCGAAGCGCTGGGACGCATCAATCCCAAGCCGTGGAATCCCGACCTGCCGAGAGCGATTGCCGCGAAGATGAGCGACGAGGCGTTCTGGCGCAAACACGCCGCGACCTGCGTCGAGTGTTTCGGCTGTCTGATGGCCTGTCCCACCTGCTACTGCTTCCTTCTGTTCGACAAGGCAAAGGAGAAGGGCGCAGAGCGCACCCGGGTCTGGGACGCCTGCTACCAGGCGGCGTACACGCGCGTGGGCGGCGGGGCGAACCCGCGCGGCGAGTTCCTGAAGCGATTCGCCAACCGGTTCGAATGCAAATGGAAGGAGTTCAAGAACGACCACGGGTTCTACGCCTGCTCGGGCTGCGGCCGCTGCTTGACGGTCTGCATGGGCAAGATTGACATCAGGAACGTGCTGGGAGAGCTGTGACGAACCCTTATCAGCCGATACCGGCGACTATCCTGAAAACCATCGATGAGACGCCGACCATCAGGACTTTCGTGTTGAAGCCGGAGCAGGAAGTACCTTTCCTGGCCGGGCAATTCATCGAGCTGACCGTGCCCGGGGTCGGCGAAGCGCCGTTCACGCCTTCTTCGTCCCATTTCCAGCGCGAGCAACTGGAGATGACCATCATGAAGGTGGGACGGGCGACGTCCGCGCTGTTCGAGCTGAAGCCGGGCGACGTCTTAGGCGTGCGCGGGCCTTACGGCAAGAAGTACCCGCTGGAGAGGTTCGAGGGACGGGAAGTGTACATCGTGGGCGGCGGCGTCGGGCTGGCCCCGCTGCGCGCCCTGTTTCTTGCCTTGACACATGAGATTGGCAAGTACAAGCGGATTCTCCTGCGCTACGGCGCGCGGACCCCGGCCGACATCGTCTACAAGGACCAGGTGAAAGAATGGCAGCGGATGGACCGGGTGGACGTTGACCTTTCCGTGGACGTGAGCGACGAACGCTGGACCAGGAAGGTCGGCGTCGTCACCTGCCTGATGGACGAAATCCCCTGCGACGTGAAGACGAGCGTGGCGGTCGTGTGCGGCCCGCCGATAATGATGAAGTTCGTGACCCAGCGCCTGCTTGACGCCGGGTTCGCGGGCGAGAACGTATATCTGTCGATGGAAAAGAACATGTCCTGCGGAGTCGGCCAGTGCCGGCACTGCCGGGTCGGGCCGTATCTTGCCTGCAAGGACGGGCCGGTGCTCACCTGGGACCAGGTAAAGGGCGTGGAGGACCCGTTCGCATGAGCGCGGTGCGGACGACGTGTCCGTTCTGTCTTTGCGGCTGTGAGTCGGTCGTCACGGCAGGCTATCAATACCGGATGGAGTATCCGGCCGACGCCCGCGTGAACCAGGGCCGGCTCTGCCCGCGCGGGAACAGCGCCAGCCTGGTTGTGGACCATCCGAAGCGTCTGGCTTACCCGTTGCTCGACGGCCGGGAAGTCTCGTGGGACCGGGCGATGAGCTATTGCCGCGACGCTCTGAGTGCGAGCAAGCCGGAGGAACTCGCGATAGTATACAGCCGGGGACTGACCGACGCCGAAGTGCGGCTGGTGCGCGGATTCGCCCGGAGTCAGGGAGTAAGCAACCTGGTGTGCGGGTACATTGAGCCGGGCAACTGCTTTGTCCGCAGGCTCAAGGGCGTCAAGGCTGCCACGCTCGATGATGTTCGGACCGCGAAGACAATGCTCTTGGTCGGTGACGTGTTCAGCACGTCGCCGGTGGCTGCCGGACCGATGGTCGAGGCCCGGTACAAGGACCGGAGGAACCGGCTCATCGTGATTGACTGCATCAAGACCAGGCAGGCGGGCTTCGCTCACCTGTTCCTTCAAGTCAAACCCGGAACCGAGCCGTTTGCCCTGGTTGGGATTGCCGCGCTCCTGGACCGGGCCCTGGCCGGAGTCGACGTCGCGAGGTTCGCTTCGCTCTCGGGCATCGAGCAGCAGCAGCTCGAGCAGGCGGCGGCGATGCTTGGGAACGGGCCGGGGTTTGTCGGCAGCTCGATGAGCCTGGGCAGGAACGCGTATCCTGTGCTGCACAGCCTGGCGTCACAACTCGTGGCCTTGAAAGCGGGCATGCCCTTTACGGGCTTCGCCGAGGCGCGCGTGTCTGAGGGCGAGATGAGCTTCGGCCAACTGAGACAGGCCGCGGGCGAAGAGAGAGTGAAGTCGCTCTTCTGGTTCGGCGGCATGTATCCATACAGCTACCCTGAGCTGTTACCCGAGGCGACGAAGCTGGAGCACCGCGTCGCCACGAGCATCTTCAGGCCGGAGAGGGCGATTCCGGGGCTCGTGTTGCCCGTTCCGTCCGAGCTCGAGAAAGAGTCCGTCGGGCATTCGTATTGGGGCGAAGTGAACCGGCACGCGGTCGCAGCGCCCTGCAGCGGCTCGCGCACGGTTGGACGGATTCTCGGTGAGCTTGCGTCCGTGGCCGAGACCCCGGAGAAACCGCTGCCGGCTGCCGGCGTCGAGGAGGCCCTGAAGATGGCGGCAGGCGCAGCCGCGACCCACGTACCCGGGCCGGGTCCGGTGCTGGTCGGCGAGAAGAAGGCAATCGGAATCGGCGGGCTCTACGAGGCTGAAGCAGACGTGTGCGTGAACCCCACGGCCGCGCAGGGCCTGGGCGTCGTTAAAGGCAGTTGTGTTGTGCTGACCACCCGGACCGGCACGGGAGAGTTCCTCGTCCACCTCACCGACGCGGTGCCTGCCGGGGTTCTGAGCATCGGCGTGAACCGGCACGGGAATCGCGTGCTTTTCCCGCTGGAGTTTGATGCCGCGGGAACCGCCGCGATGCCGCCGGTGAGAGTCGAAGTCAGGCGGTCGGCCACGGCCCCGCGGCCGGCACCGAAGACAAAGGCGATAGCATAATGGCGAAACGGCTGGCCCTGCGCCTTGACTACTGCATCGGGTGCCGGGCGTGCGAGGCCGCCTGCCGCAGCCGGTTCAAGGGCGAGGCCCGGATAAGGTACGGCGAGACCGCGACGACCGCGCTCTTGCCCATGGCCTGCCGGCACTGCACTGACCCGCTCTGCGCCGCAGCCTGTCCTTTTGAGGTCATCCGGCGAGACGAGGCAACCGGGGTCGTTTTCCAGTCGAGCTTCCATTGCGTCGGGTGCCGGTCGTGCGCCCTGGCCTGTCCGTTCGGGGTGATTGACACGAATCTGCGCCGGAGGATTTCGCAGAAATGCAGCCTGTGCGATGACCGGCCCGAGGGGCCGCGCTGCGCGGCCACCTGCCCGACCGGCGCGCTGCAGTTCGTCGAGGAATCGGAACTGCCTGAAAAGCAGGTGGGCGTCGCGCTGTCGGCCCGGTCGCCGAACTGGAGGCGGGGATGAGCTGGTTCTCCGGCTGGTGGCTCGCCTTCGCGTTCATCGTGTTCCCCGGGTTCTTGTTCAGCTCGACGGTCGGGCTGGCCCTGACCTGGGTGGACCGGCTGGTCTCGGCCCGGGTGCAGTGGCGCAAAGGCCCGCCGGCTTATCAGCCTTTTGCGGACGTGCTCAAACTCCTTTTGAAAGAGACCGTGGTGCCGGCCGGAGCAGCCCGGACCGCGTTCCTCCTCGCGCCGATTATCGGGCTGGCGGCCATGTGCGTCACCGCGGTCCTGCTCTTCTACGTCAACTTCTTTCCCCACGCCTCATTCGTCGGCGACATCATCGTGCTGGTGTACCTCTTTGCCCTGCCGCCGCTGGCGACGATTGTCGGCGCTTCCGCCTCGCGGAATCCACTGTCCGCGGTCGGGGCCTCGCGCGAGATGACGTTGTACCTCGGCTACGAGCTTCCCTTCCTGCTGGCTCTGGTCGTACCGATAGTCAAGACCGGCGGCGCCATCCGGCTCGGAGATTTCGTCCTGATGCAGCAGGCGGGGGGCCCGTTTCTCTACTCGGTATCGGGCGTGATTGCGGCACTCATCGTCCTCATTTGCATTCAGGCGAAACTGGGGTATCCTCCGTTCGACATCGCTGAAGCCGAACAGGAAATCATGTCCGGAGTGCTCATCGAATACTCGGGCGCGCCCCTGGCCGTGTTCCGGATAACCAAGGCCATGATGTTCTTCTTGATGCCGCTGTTTCTCGTCACGGTTTTCTGGGGCGGGCTGGGGAACTGGTGGGCGATACTCAAGTTCCTGCTGATCGTTGTGCTGCTGGTGCTCATCAAGAACACAAACCCGAGGCTGAAAATCGACCACGCGCTCAGGTTCTTCTGGTTCATCCTCGGAGTCCTGGGCATCGCCGCGGTCGTACTCGCGTTCGTGGGACTATGAAAGACGTACGCATCTGGGGTCTGAAGCGGTCGCCCTGGGTATACCACGTGGCCGCGGCGTCGTGCAACAATTGCGACATCGAGATTCTGGAGCTCCTGACCCCGCGCTACGACGTCGAGCGATTCGGCATCGTTCTGGTCGGGTCGCCCCGCCACGCCGACGCGCTCCTCGTCACCGGAGTCATCAACCGCAAGTCCCTGCCCAGGGTGCTCGAAGTCTACGAGCAGACGCCGAAGCCCTGCCTTGTGATAGGCGTCGGGACGTGCACGTGCAACAACCACATCTTCAGGAACTCCTACAACGCCGTCGGTCCGTACGACAAGTATCTGCCGATGAGCGCATATATCCCGGGATGCCCGCCCAAGCCCGAGGCGATGATACTGGGCGTGGTGAAAGCGCTGAGCAAGTTATGAGAGAAGCAGAAGCCGGACTCAGAGCGCTGGTGCACGAGGTCGAAGTCTATGAGCATAATCCGAAGCGCCTGTACATCCGCGTTCCTCGCGAACGGATTACCGACGCGGCGAAGTACCTGCACAGAGAACGGGGCATGCGCCTTTCCACCTGCACGGGCATTGACACGCGCGACGGTCTTGAGGTTCTCTACCACTTCTCGGAAGACAGTACCGGGACGATGTACACTCTCAAGGTGCTGGCGCCGAAGGACGACCCGAGTATCGAGTCGCAGGCGCCGTGGCTCCCGGCCGCGGACTGGATCGAACGGGAGATGCACGAGCTGCTGGGGATAGACTTCCCCGGTCATCCGAACCTGGTCCCGCTTCTGACGTCTGACACCGATTGGGAGCAGGGCCGGTATCCGCTCAGGAGAGATTATGAGCGACGAAGCGAGCAGCACGAAGAGTAGGCGCATAGTCCCGATCGGGCCCTACCACCCGCTTCAGGAAGAGCCCGAATTCTTTAAGCTGACGGTCGAAGGCGAAACTGTGGTCGACCTTGAGATCAACCTCGGCTACAACCACCGCGGCCACGAGTTCATTTCGCCGGAACTGACCTACGACCAGATTCCGTTCCTGGTCGAGAGGATTTGCGGCATCTGCTCGAACTCTCACCCGCTGGCCTGCGTGCTGGCGATAGAGGACTGCTGCGGCATCAAGCCGGCTCCGCGCGGCGCGTACATCAGGACCATCGTGCAAGAACTGGAGCGGATTCACTCGCACCTGCTGTGGGTCGGGCTCGCGGGCCACTTCATCGGCTACAACACGGTCTGGATGTGGGCGTGGCGGTACCGCGAGCACATTCTCCAGGTGTTCGAGATGATTACCGGGAACCGCAATCACTATGCGGCCAACAAACCGGGCGGAGCACGCCGCGACATCACCAAGGAGCAGATTCCCGAAATTCGGGCCGCGCTGGACATAGCGGAAAAGAAGACCGTGATGCTGACCAAGGCCGTGCTCGACGACCCGGTCATCCGGGCCCGGCTCGTGGGCGTGGGCGTCCTGACCCGTGAGCAGGCCCTGGCCTATGCGGTCGTGGGCCCGACGGCCCGGGCCTCGGGCGTAGACATAGATGTCCGGCGCGACGACCCGCACGACGCCTATTCGGACGTGCCGTGGAGCGTGCCGGTGCTGCCCGAGGGCGATGTGTTCGCCAAGGCCAAGGTCCGGTTGCTGGAGATTATCGAGTCAATCAGGATAATCCGCGGATGCCTGGACAAGATGCCTGACGGACCGATTCAGGCACGGGTAGAGGGAGTCCCGCCCGGCGAAGGCATCGGTCACACCGAAGCGCCGCGGGGCGAGGTGTTCCATTACATACGCTCGGACGGTTCGAACCGGCCGTTGCGGCACAAGGTCAGAGCGCCGAGCTTCATGAACATCGCGTCCAACGTCGTGGCCGTGAAAGGGTGCTCGATTGCCGACGCCGCGCTGACCCTGGCCGCGGTGGACCCGTGCTACTGCTGCACGGAACGAACGTCGGTCTTTGAGGACGGGAAGCTCAAGTACACCGGCAAGGAACTGCTGCGGCTCTCGTGGCAGAAGACCGAACAGCTCAGGGGTAAGCCATGATAACCTTCGGTACCTGGCTGGACTTCGCAGGCGGGCATCTGGAGGGTTACTTCGCCATCGTGTTCGGGTTCATCGGCCTCATGGCTCTGCTGTACTCCATTTCCAGGGTCAGGGGCGGGGCCGGGCAGGTCGCCGAATACTACGTTTTCGTGCTTTTGCTCATCGCCTGCGCGCTGGGCACGGTGTTTGCCAGGGACCTGCTGCTTCTCTTTGTCATGTGGGAGCTGGCCACGTTCGCCCTATGGCGGTTGGTAGCTTTCTACCGGCGGGACGACGACGTCAGCGCGGCCGGCTGGGCGTGGTACATGAACTTCGGGTCGGCCACGTTGATGATTGTCGGACTGGCGCTCCTGATGCTCCAGTACCACTCGCTGAGCCTGGACACGCTGCACGGGCAGCCGATCAGTGCCGCCCCGGCCGTGCTCCTGTTCATCGGGATACTGGCGAAGTCCGCGACATTGCCGCTCTACGTCTGGCTGCCCCGGGCATACCGTGCCGCACCGGCCCCGGTCTGCGCCCTGCTTTCGGGAATCGCTGAGAACATCGGCGTCGTGCTGTTCCTCAAGGCATTCGTGCTGACGTTCCAGGTGTCCCACGGTTTCATGGCTTTTGCGGCCGGTCTGGCGGTCATATCGAGCCTCGTGGCCGGGGGTGTCGCGCTTAACAGGCATACAGTCCGGGGCGTGCTTGCGTATTCCACGATCAGCCAACTGGGGTTCATCCTGCTCGGCCTGGCGGTTGCCGGCTACTACGGTCTGCTGGGGGCCTTGCTTTACGTCGGCGCTCATGCCGTGGCGAAGGCGGGGCTGTTCTTCGCCGCGGGGGTGGTTGAAGACGCAACGGGGACGGACGACCTCAAGGAGCTGGGCGGCGTTGCCCGGCGAGCGCCGGTACTCAGTGCGGCGGCGGCCGCGGTGGCGCTCTCAATCATGGGAATCCCGCCGTTTCTGGGTTTCTTCGCGAAGGTCGGCGTTCTTGCCGGCGCGGTGAGGTTCAGTATTCTGCTGGGGGTGGGGGCGATTGCTGCCGCTCTTTTCACGGTGGTCTACCTCGCCCGTCTCTACGCAAGCGTCTTCCTGGGCAGCGAGCCGGCGCGTGAACCCCGACCGATGAGTGCTTTTCCGGTCGCACTGGTGGTGGTCATGGCGATAACCTCGTTCGCGGGCGGCATACTGTACTACCTGCCCATCGGGTTTCTGCTAAAGGGAATGTCGGGTTTGACCGGGGCGTTCTGACATGCATTCCCTCATGTTGACGGTCCTGATACCAGTGGTGGCCGGGCTGCTGGCTTATCTGGTACGTCGGCTGCGGAACGAGTTCAGCTTCATCGGAGCCATCCTGGCGCTGTACTACTCCACGCGTCTGTTCATCCAGTCACGTCACGGCGTGGTCGAGTATGACCTCCACAGCGTCGCCGGTCTGCCGCTTGCGCTCCGCGTCGACGCTTTCTCCGGGCTTCTCCTGCTGTTCGCTGCCGTGTTTGCCGTTCTCATACTGTTGTTCTCATTCCGGTACATGAAGGGAAAAGACGGGACGCGGGGCTACTACCTGTACCTGATGTTCGGGCTGGCATGCGCGAACGGCGTTCTTCTTGCCTCAAACCTGGTTGTCCTGCTCTTCTTCTGGGGGGCGCTGCTGGCGATTCTCTACGGGCTGCTTCTGGTCGGGCGCATGGGCGCCGAGCAGGTGGCGACCAAGGCGCTCGTGCTCATCGGTCTTTCGGATTTCCTCATGTTGCTGGGCATCACGATCCTGCTGGTGCGGGGAGGCTGGATTGACCTTGCGCCGCCGGCGCCGTTGCCGCTCCGCGACCCGACGCTCGTGCTGGCCTTCGTCCTGGTGGCGGCAGGGGCGCTGGCCAAAGCCGGGTCCATGCCGTTTCACACGTGGATACCGTCAGCGGCAGGTACTGCGCCGGCCACGGTCATGGCACTCATTCCCTCGGCATTCGACAAGCTGCTCGGCATCTATCTACTCACGCGGTTGTCATTGTACATGTTCAGCATCGCAAGCAACATGGCGATCCGGAACGTGCTGATGGTGCTGGGTGCGGTCACGATACTGGGTGCGGTCATGATGGCGCTGGTACAGAAGCGGGTAACCCGGCTGCTGGCATTCCACGCCGTTTCGCAGGTGGGCTACATGGTGCTCGGCATCGGCACCGGCGTGCCGGTGGGCATTGCCGGCGGCCTTTTCCACATGCTGAACAACACCTTGTACAAGACCGGTCTGTTTCTCGGCGCCGGCTCGGTTGAACACTGGGCCAAGACCGACGAGATTGACAAGCTGGGCGGCCTGGCAAAGCAGATGCCGATAACGTTCTTGTCATTTCTTACCTGCGCCCTGGCGATTTCAGGCATACCGCCGCTGAACGGCTTCGCTTCCAAGTGGATGGTGTATCAGGGCATCATCCAACTGGCGCACGAGGGTAACAACCTGTTTCCGGTGTACCTGATTGCGGCGATGCTGGGAAGCGTCCTGACCCTGGCTTCGTTCCTCAAGCTGCTGCACTCGATGTTCTTCGGCCAGCGGCCGGCAGCGCTTGCGAAGGTCCGCGAGGTCGGGTTCGGCATGTGGCTGCCGCCCGCGGCCCTGGCTTTGTTCTGCGTGGTCTTCGGGGTATTTGCGTATCAACTGCCGCTGCGGGGACTCGTCTATCCGAGCCTGCCCGTGTCAGTCGAGCCGCCGGGAATCTGGCAACCGGCGCTCACGACGCTGCTGCTGCTGGCGGCCTTGGGCATCGGCGCCGCGGTCTACCTGCTGGGAACGGCGCGTCGTCCCACGGCGGCCAGGACTTTCGTCGGCGGCGAGCGTATCGCGGACGAGGAAGAGAGTCGAGTGCCCGGCACTGCCTTCTACTCGCCGGTCAAGCACCTGCCGATTCTGGACGAACTGCTCAAGTACGGCGAGAGGGGCGCGTTCGACATCTACAACTGGATTACCGGCTCGGCCCGCGCCCTTGGCGCGGTGTTCAAGGGGCTCGTCGACCGGGGTCTCGAACTCCTCTACCGGTCGATCGGCGAGCTCACCCGGCTGGCAGGGGCCATGCTTTCGTATCTGGCCAGCGGCAGCCTCCCGCTGTACGTGGCCTGGGTTTTCGCCGGGGCGGCGGTGTTTTACCTGGCGTTTTTTCTCAGGTAGGCGATGATAGAGCTTTACATTCTGCTGATTGCGATGCTGGCAGCCGCACTCGTTGCCATCGAGGTCAAGGACCTTCTGGCCGCGGCCGTGTCGCTCGGCCTTGTCGGGTTCAGCGTTGCTATCATGTTCATCCTGCTTCAGGCGCCGGACCTGGCGATCGTGCAGATTGTCGTCGAGACGCTCACGGTTGTGTTCTTCGCCGCGGTCATCCTCCGCACGACGAACACCGATACGACCATCGCCGGCCGGTTCAAGCCGGAGCTCGTATTCCCGACGGTCGTGTTCGGGCTGTTCGGGGTGCTGTTTCTCGTTCTTGCCGCCTCGGTCCTGCGCGAACTGCCTCCCTTCGGCAGCCCGGTGATGCTCGTGGCGAGCCAGTACATCGCACTCGCCTTGAAGCAGACGGGCGCGGCCAACGTGGTAGCCGCAATTATCCTCGACTACCGGGGTTACGACACGCTGGGCGAGGCGACGGTGCTCTTCACCGCGGTGGTCGGAGTGCTGACCATCGTGCGCAAGCTCGGCCGGAAGCGCAACCCGCCCGACGAGGCGGGGGAGAAGTAAGATGCGCGGCATGTCGGTCATCGTCCAGGTCATTGCCCGGCTGCTGGCGGGCATGCTCTTCCTTTATGGCGTATACATCGTTCTGCACGGCCATCTGACCCCGGGCGGAGGATTCGCGGGCGGCGTGCTCATCGCCGCGGCGTTCATCCTGATGTCTCTGGCTTTCGGGTCGGTCGAGCAGTCCGAGCGCAGTTCGTACACCTTCTCTTCGGTGTTTGAGAGCCTGGGCGGCGTGGCGTTTGTCGGCCTGGCTCTGGCCGGTTACGTCGTGGGCAGCTTCTTCTTCAAGAATGACTTCGTCTACTATACCGGGATACCCCTGCACCTCTTGAGCGGCGGCATCATACTCCCGGCCAATATCGCCATCGGGGTGAAGGTCGGCGCCGGTCTCGTGGCGATCTTTCTGGCCCTGGGCGCATCGCGCTTCGTGATGAAGGACTGACGATGATTGCCCTGCTCGCCTGCATCGTGCTTGTGCTCATCGGTCTCTATGCGGTAGTCACGAAGCGCAATGTCATGAAAATCGTCATCGGGTTTAGCCTTATGGAGTACGCGGTGAACCTGTTCTTCGCCCTGGTCGGTTTCAAACGCGGGGCGCTGCCGCCGATCATCACGAACGTCAACATGGCCCGCAACTTCGTGGACCCCGTACCGCAGGCGCTGGTGCTGACCGCCATCGTTATCGGCTTGGCTACGACCGCCCTGATGCTGGCGCTGGCGATGCGCATCTATGAGAAGTACAAGACGTTCGACATCACCGAGATCAAGCGGTTGAAGGGATAGAGGGTGGACTCGCGATTCCTGCCGTTGTTCGTCATCGTCCCGATGCTCTCCGCGTTCCTCATCCCTTTGTTCTCGCGTCTGTGGCAGAGGCTGTCCGACCTCATCGCCAGCATCGCCGGGGCGGTGCTGCTGGGACTCTCCTGCTACGGGATTGCCTCACTGGTCACGGGTTCGCCTACGCTCGTTTACCGGATGGGCGGCTGGATGCCATTCCTTGGCATCACGCTGGTGTACGACAGCCTTACGGCGCTGGTGTCGCTGGCCCTCAACGTCGTGGGTCTGGCCGCGCTTGTCTTCTCGGTTCGGTACCTCGACCACTACACGGGCCGCTGGAAGTTCTACACGCTCTTCATGCTCGTCCTGGCCGGGCTCAACGGCGTGGTCGTGACCGGCGACCTGTTCAACCTCTTCGTGTTCATCGAGATCTCGGCCGTTTCCTCTTATGCTCTCGTCGCGTTCGGCGCGGACTTCGACGAGCTCGAGGCGGGGTTCAAGTACATGGTCCTGGGCGAGATTGGAGGCACGGCGATACTCCTGGCGATTGCCATGCTGTATGCCAAGGCGTCCAGTCTGAATATGGCCGTGCTGTCCGAGCTCATCGCGGCCAACGGCCAGACCCCGCTTTTCTGGTTCATCGTGGCGACGTTCCTTGTCGGCTTCGCGGTGAAGATGGCGATGGTGCCCTTCCATGCCTGGCTGCCGGATGCCCATCCTTCGGCCCCGGCCCCGGTTTCGGCCCTGCTTTCAGGCGTGTTCATCAAGGTGCTGGGTGTGTATGCGATGAGCCGGGTGATGTTCAACGTGTTCGGGCTCTCCCGGGCGAACGCGCCCGCGTTCTTCAACCTGCTTGTGGGATTCGGCGTGCTCTCGATAATCGCGGGCGGGCTTCTCGCGTACAACCAGAAAGACTACAAGCGGCTGCTGGCGTATTCCAGCATCAGCCAGATCGGCTACATCCTCATCGGCCTCGGAATAGGCAACTACTGGGGCATCGTCGGCGCTCTGTTCCATTTGCTGGCGCACGCCCTCGGCAAGGGCCTGTTGTTTCTCACTTCGGGCTCGGTCGAGCGCGAGACCGGCACGCGCGACCTGGACAAGCTCTCGGGGCTCGAGCGGACCATGCCCGCGACCTCGTGGTCGTATCTTGCCGGGTCTTTGTCTATCGCCGGCGTGCCGCCCTTTGCCGGGTTCTTCTCCAAGCTGTTTATCATCGTCGGCGCGCTGGAAGCGCGGATGTACTGGCTCGCGGTGCTTGCGGCCCTGTTCTCGACCGTGACCCTCGGCTATCTCGTCAAAGTTGTCAACAAGGCATTCTTCGCCCGCAAGGACGTAACGCCGACCCCGGCTCGGGAGTCGCCGGGTACGATGGTGATGGCGATGCTTTTTCTCGTGGTCGTGACGCTGCTCACCGGGATCGGCTTCAAGCCGGTTCTCAACTGGCTGGTCGGACCCGCCGCGCAGGTGCTGTTGAACGGTCTGGGCTACGCCCGGACGGTGCTGGGAGGCTGAGGATGGGATACAGGATACAGAATACAGGATACAGGGCGAACGGCGAACGAGGAACGACGGACAGGAGGCCCGGGCAGTGACCAGGCGCATCGCGTACTTCATTGCCGGCTTCGCGGTCTGGATGATACTGGTCTGGACCCTGCAATATCAGGAGATAGTGGCCGGTCTGGGCGTCGCGCTGCTGGCCGCAATCGTGTTCGGCGCCAACCTGCCGACCCAGCCCGGCAAGCTGCTGCAGCCACAGCGCTGGTTCTGGTTGCTTGCCTATATCCCGGTCTTCGCGTACCAGTGCCTCAAGTCGAACATCGACGTTGCCCTGCGCGTGCTCTCTCCCGGCCTGCAAATCAAGCCGGGCATCGTGAAGATACGGACTACCCTGAAGTCGGACATCGCACGGGTGTTCCTCGCGAACTCCATCACCCTCACGCCGGGCACGATGACCGTCGAAGTGAAGGGCGACGTTCTCTACATTCACTGGATTGAGGTCGGCGCCGAGGACCCGGTTGCCGCGGCGCGAACCATAATCGGGCCGTTCGAGTACTTCCTGGCCCGGATATTCGATTGAGTGGAAGTGAAACCGCAGATGAACGCAGATAAACACAGAACAGACATTGGACACCGGACATTGGACTCTAGACTTCGGAGTCCTGAGTCTACTGTCCATAGTCCACAGTCCATAGTCTCCTGGCGTCGGCGTGTATCCGCGGTTGCCCTGACTGTTTCGGTGGGAAGCTAGATGACCATCCTCATCGTGCTTCTTTCGTTCGGCGCCTTTTTCTGCCTGTACCGGGCGCTCCAGGGGCCGAGCATCCCCGACCGGGTGATTGCCGTGGACATCATGTCGGTCATCTTCACCAGCATCACGGCGTTGATGGCCCTGAAGTACAAGCTGTCCTACCTGATTGACCTGTCCATCGCGCTCGCCGTCATCTCCTTTGTCGGTACCCTGGCCCTGGCCAAATACCTTGAGGGAAGGAGCCTTGATGATTAACGTACTGGGCTGGATTTCCCTTTGCATCGGCGTCGGCTTCACGCTGCTCGGATGTCTCGGCCTGGTGCGCTTCCCCGACCTGTACAACCGGATGCAGGCCGCGACCAAGTGCGTCACATTGGGGACCTGCGGCATCATGCTCGGCATCTTCCTGCTTTCCGGTTTCACGGCGCTCGGAGTCAAGGCGCTGCTCTGCGCCCTGTTCGTCCTCATCACCATGCCGGTTGCAGCGCACGCGCTGGCGCGCGGGTCGCTCATCTTCGGCGTCAAGCTCTGGAAAGGCACGGTCAAGGACGAGTTCACCGATGACCGCGGCGGCGAGTCGATAATCGAGGACAAATAGTGCGGATACCATTGCCGAAGCTGCGCGAGCTGGCCGAAGCGGTCAGGGCTGTGGTCAAAGGTCCGTTCACGACCAAGTTCCCCGCCAAAGTCGATTCGGTTCACCCGAACTTCCGCGGCATCATCAAGTTCCGGCCCGAGCGGTGCATCTGCTGCGGCGCGTGCGTGCAGGTCTGCCCGACCAATGCCCGCGAAATCATCGTCGACCGCGAGAAAGGCGTCTTCCGCAATATCCACCATGCCGAGCGGTGCATCTATTGCGGCCAGTGCGTGCTCTACTGCCCGACGCTGGCCATCTACCACACGCCCGAGTTCGATATGTCGCGCACCGAGCGTGACGCGGGATGGGAGACGTCGGTCGAGCAGCCCGCGGCCTACTGCGAAATCTGCGGCGAGCCGTTCGCGGCCAAAGCGCACCTTCTCTGGATTGCCCACAGGGTTGGGGACCTGGTGAGCGCCAACCCGACGTTGTTCCTCTCGGTGTATGAAGAACTCGGCACGGCCGAGCCGCGGCCGCCGCGCGGCCCGTCTGCTCCCTACCGGTCAGACTTGATGCGCATTCTCTGCCCCGAGTGCCGGCGCAAGGCGTATCTGACCGAAGAGTGGGGATACTAGACGGCCTTCGGCCGCAAGTCAAAAGTCAAAACTCAGAGTGCAGAACAGCCGACAGAGCCGGCAGCCAAGGGCTGAAGGTGAGTCCCCTCCGGGATTCGGGACTTCGTGATAGCGCCGCTGCCTTGGGTGCTTATCCTCGGCAACACGGTCCGATTCTCGGTCGGCATTTCGGCGCAACGGATGCAGCCAGTATAATGCCCAGGAGAGGCTCCCGGATAAGGACTCGAGGATTCTCCGACAATTAACCACCGGGAAAGTCCGTGACTTTGTTTCGCGGACGGCGCGATGGCGAATCCGGGGCATACCACAATATATGGTATGGGGGACCACCCGGGGTACTGTACCCCCTATACTACGGGTAGTGGTTGACGGGATTCCCCGGGGGATATGATACTGGCGGGGTCAAGAACGGGACATGGGTAACACTTAATTGGGCGAGTGCCAAGACATAGAGGTCACTTTCAGTTCATCAGTTTCGACTGCCAACACATCAAGGTCACTCTCTGAATCGTCGCTGAGGAAGGCGGTGT
>Ga0315282_10007941_pt1 | contig 17301 bp, 13 predicted proteins | sample YL17G07_20_MG_FD_203693 | JGI IMG/M metagenome (GOLD analysis project Ga0315282, IMG submission 203693) | Sediment microbial communities from Yellowstone Lake, YNP, Wyoming, USA - YL17G07_20 | ecosystem: Environmental > Aquatic > Freshwater > Lake > Sediment | place: USA: Wyoming | collected... | reverse complement strand
AACGCATCGTAGGCTCGCACGGGATCATCCTGGGGGACATACTCCTCAATACTTCGGGGCAAAAACATCTGTTGGGAACGCTCGGATTGCCGAAATGCCATCGCAGGACTCCTTTCCAAAATCCTACGGCCCATCATAAATCCCTCTGGCAAAAAGGAAAGAACCTGCTTGTCGGAATTGTGACACAGCCTGTTCGCTTGACGATGCCACCCACGACGTTGGGCGACTTTGCGTTCGCCCTGGTATCATTGTAGGGCGTTTCCTCCGCTAAATCGTCAAAACAAATGACAAGTTTGTTTGGCATGATATGGCGCCTTCCGTGTAAAATGGCGCGGAATCTGTGGAAAGACGTAAAGCTGGCTTGCCGGTTACGCGACGGCACCTCAACTGTGCGACTGAGCGCTGCCCTATGGCTGAGTACCAGAGCAAGCAGACAACAGACGCCACACACAAGCCACATTCGGCCATTGAACCGTTGCACCCCCAATCGCCCCCGGAGCACCTGACCCAGACGGATTCGCCGGCACGCGAGGACTCCGTCGAGGGCAGTTCGGACCTGGACGTGCTCTTTCGCCTTTCCTGCGGGGGTCTCGTGCTCCATGAGCCGGTTTCACAGGCGGAATACGGCAGGCTCCTGCGGGTCAACGATATCCTCTGCCAGTTGCTGGGCTACAGTCCGGAACAGATGCGAGAGCTGACTCTGCGGGACATCCTGGCGCCGGAAGAACGGTCCATGCCGACCGATAGCGGGGGAGAGGCACAGTGCGAGGGCTTTCTCATTTGCGAGAGGACATTGCTCACGAGGGACGGGCGGCACGTCACGGCGGAGCTGAGCATGCGGCGAGTCGAGATCGGCGGCAGGCAATTGGTCCTGTCCTCCATCCACGACATCACCAATCGCAAGGAGGCGGAGCGGGCACTGCACGAGAATGAGCAGCGGCTCCGGCTGGCCCTGGAGGGCGGCGCGATGGGGCGCTGGGACTGGGACCTGCGGACCGATTCCATGGTCTGGTGCGAGCGTGTGTTCGAGCTGCTCGGGCTGGACGCATCGCACGAGGCGACGATCGAGACGTTCCTCAATTGCATCCATCCGGATGACCGGACCAGGGTCAAGTCGCTCATGGCCAAGGCGATGACCGATCAAGAGGACTTCGAGGTTGAGTTTCGCGTCTTGCATCATCGGGACCAGCCGGGCGCCGAGATCGCATGGCTGGCATCTCGCGCAAAAGTAGTCTATGACGAGCGGGGGCGGGCCGTGCGGGTCATCGGGGTCATGTACGACGTCACCCGGCGCAAACAGATGGAGGCCGAGCTGCGCCGGCTAACCGAGCGTCTGGAGGACGAAGTGGAGGCTCAGACGGAGGAACTGAGGGAAACGATCGATCGGCTGCAGAATGAGATGTCGCGGCGCGTCGCGGCCGAGGACCAGCTCTACGAACGCTCCCGGATGCTCGAGGCCTTCTTCCGGCACACGATCACGCCGCTGGTGTTCCTGGACCGCGGATTCAACGTCATCCGGGCAAACAATGCCTATTCGCAGGCGGCAGGCGAGGGCCCGGAACGCTTCGCCGGCAGGAACTACTTCGTGCTGCGTCCCCGCGATGAGGACCGTGCGGTCCTGGAGGAGGTCGTGCGGACGAAACGTCCATACTTCGCGCGGGCCAGGCCGTTTAGCGATCCGCGAAGTCCCGATCTGCCCACGAGCTACTGGGACTGGCTCCTGACGCCTGTGCTCGACGAGGCCGGCCAGGTGCAGTCGCTCGTATTGAACCTGCGGGACGTCACCGAGCAACAGAAGGCATACTCCGAGCTCGAGCAGCGGGCACGCCAGCTCCAGAAGCTGATGGTGGAGCTGGCCCAGGCGGAGGACCGCGAGCGCAGGCGCCTGGCGGAGATCCTTCATGACGATCTGCAGCAGATCCTGGCGGCGGCGAAATTCCACGTCGGACTGCTGGAGACGGAGAACCTTGAGGGAGTGCAGGAGATTGCCGGACAGGTCAAAGGAATGCTCAAGGATGCGATCGACAAATCCCGCGGCCTGTCGCATGAGCTCAGTCCGCCGGGGTTGTCTCAGGGCAATCTCGCCGACGCGTTCGAGTGGCTGGCCCGGCAGATGCAAACGCGGTACGGCTTGACCGTCACCGTGGAGAGCCGAGGCGAGACTGTTGTGCGGTCGGAGACGCTCAGGATGTTCCTGTGCCGGATCGGCCAGGAGGCTCTGTTCAACGTCGTCAAGCACGCGGGGGTCGCGCAAGCTCGCCTGCGGGTGTGGGCGGGACATGGGCGGGTGAGGCTGATCATCTCGGATCGCGGCCGAGGATTCGACCCGAAGGCGCTGGCCCAAGCCAACGGCCTCGGACTGCTCAGCGTCCGCGAGCGCGTCGAGCTGCTTGGCGGACGGATTCGCGTACGGAGTGCGGCAGGCAGAGGCACGATCCTGGCCATCTCGCTTCCGGACGAGGCTCCGGAGGGATAGTCTGACCGATCGTAGCAGGGGAGCACCGGCGGGTCAGGGCGCCGCCGGTACCGGTTCCTCGGGGGCGCCATCCGGCTCGCGAGCCCGCGACTCCGGCAGCGGCTGCGGCTCGGCTACCTTGCGGTATCCCAGCGCCTTGATCAGTTCGAGCACCTCTGTCCAGGTCGGGAACGGCCTGGCGTTGGCCTTCTTGTATTCCTGGATGGCCATGAGGAACTCGAACTGCTCGTCGGACATGTGGCCGTCCTCGGCAGACCTGCGGTCGTCGCTTCGCCGGCGGCCGGGGCCGCGACAGCGATCCAGTCCCAGCCGTCTGTCGACGACGCTTTGCCGGCGGTCTTTTCCGCTGCGGCGTTCCACGAAATTCGGATCGCTCGTGTCGGCCGGATGCTGACGCCGGTCGCGGACGCTCTTGCGACGGTCCCCTTCGCTTCGGCGATCCTGCGGGGGCATCTCGTTTGCTTGTGGCATGATACACTCACCTTATCGTCAGCTCGATGCCCACCCACTGCCAGACGGGGCAGGGGACGACGAGACTGATTGTCTACGGTCTGTTGTTATCCGCCGAGGTCAGAATTCGTCGTCGAACTCATCGGCGTCGAAGTCCGTGTCCTCGTCCTCGTCCAGCGCGAAATCATAAAAGTCGTCGTAGGCATCCTGGGATTCGATGACGACGTGCGCCTCGTCGAGGTAGTCCTCAGGCACGAGAATGGCAATGCCTATCTTGCTCCCGGTGGGGTCCAACTGCTCCTTCACCATGGCGGGGATGTCGTTGAGCCGCAGGAGGGTCTCGTACTCCCTGGCCTGCTCCGTGTCATCGACCACCGCGACGACCACCATATCCTTCAGTTTCGCCTGGGATTTCCCGTTCTTGTCCACGCGCCTTTTCATAATGCATCTCCGTGATACGGCCGCTGTCACGAGCGGCTCAAGAGCCGGATCAGGGTCAGTTGGGGCAGCTTGGCGGCCGGGCCGTGCACTTGGCATTTCCTGGCCGCGTGCGGCGCCGTTTTTGCGGGCCACCGGCCCCCTGAACCCACCAAGCCTATCGGCGTCGGGAGTACAAAGATTTACCAGTTCACCCGTTTTTTTATCGCGAAGTGCGCCTGGCAGGTCATACCAACGACTGCACTCGTGGCGAGGAGCGAGAAGGTGCGGAAGTCTCTCGATAGGGCCAGTGTCGCACGAGCGAGAGTCGCGGCGGGGCACTGAAGTCTGCAGGGTCCGAAAGCAGCCTGGTCCAGCGGTATGCGGGGCGCGGGCAATCTATAAAGAGGAGATGGACCCGCTCGAGGCGACTGTCGGGGTAGTTCTGTTCATGTGCCGGATAAACAACGGCGATCCGGCCGAGGCGGGCATCGGTGACGGGGTTCCGACGACGCCGGGAGCCTCATCCCCACGGGCAACAGAGGAATTGCTTGCGGCCCACGCAGATTTTGCAGTGGCCTATAAAAACCGCGTCATCAATACTCGCAGTGAGATTTCCGGCGAGATTTGTTGAACCTGTGCGGCCGAAAAGACCGATTACTACAATTGATAGGCCCGTTACCGCCGGAAAATTTTTTCCAGGCGGTAATCAAGCGTTCGCCGGATGCTGCCGATACCTTGGTACAGCGGCGATGGAGTTGTGGTGGTCCCGCCGCAGAATGGTGCGTCAGTCACGATTCGTTGCTGTACCTCGGCGAGTTGACTCGTTGGGGCCCGCGAAAAGGGTGAGGCCTTATGGGACCAGGCGATGAGGGAAATGGCATCCGCGTCTTCATGCTGGGCTGGGAGTTTCCGCCGTTCATCAGTGGCGGGCTCGGCACGGCCTGCTATGGACTGACGCGGGCAATGGACCAGCTTGGCGTCCGCGTGACATTCGTGGTGCCAAAGATGGTCGATAGTCGCTACAGCACCCATGTCAAACTGTTGACACCGGGCGCCCAGCGGAGAGAGGTTCGCCGAATGAGGAGGGATCCGTCGTGGAGGAATATCCGATTCCGGCCGATCGTCTCGCCTCTGCGGCCGTACGCGACGGCCGATTCATACGCCCAAAGGATCGAGCGAACTCTGGGCCTCCGGGGCGAGATCGCCGGCCGCCCGCGAATCCTCGGCCCCGTGACGAACGGGTCGGACTACAGCGGCGATATGTATCGCGAGGTGCAGAGGTACGCGGAGCTTGCGGTCGAGCTGGCGAGGAATGAGGACTTCGATGTGATTCACGCCCATGACTGGATGACGTATCCGGCCGGCGTGGCGGTGGCGGAGATGAGCGGCAAGCCTCTCGTCGTGCACGTGCACTCGACCGAGTTCGACCGCAGCGGCGAGCACGTCAACCAGGTGATCTACGATATCGAGCGTGAAGGGCTGCACCGAGCGGACAAGATCATCGCGGTGAGCCAGTTCACGCGGGGCATTGTCATCAGCCGCTACGGGATCCGGCCCGATAAAGTGGAAGTGGTCTACAACGGCGTGGAGCGGAACGGAGGCTGGTCGGTCGGGGATACGAGCATCCGGCATGAAGAGAAGATCGTGCTGTTCCTCGGGCGCATCACGATGCAGAAGGGGCCGGAGTACTTCCTGCAGGCGGCCAAGCGGGTGCTGGCCGTCATGGACAATGTGAAGTTCGTGATGGCCGGGTCGGGGGACATGATGTACCGGGCGGTCGAGCTGGCGGCGTCGCTGGGCATCGGCCACAAGGTCCTGTTCACCGGCTTCCTTCGGGGCGACGACGTCCGGCGGATCTACCAGATGGCGGACCTATACGTGATGCCGTCCGTCTCGGAGCCGTTCGGGATCGCGCCGCTGGAGGCACTGGACAACGACGTGCCGGTAATCATCAGCAAGCAGAGCGGGGTCTCGGAGGTCCTGCAGCACGCCTTGAAGGTGGACTTCTGGGACGTCAACGAGATGGCGAACAAAATCGTGGCGGTCCTGAAGTATCCGCCGCTGCAAATGACGCTTCGTAACCACGGCAACTTCGAGGTCCGCAAGCTTCGCTGGAAGGAGGCGGCCCGGAATTGCCTGAAGGTGTATCGGGAGATGCTGGTGCCGGTGTGAGCCGGGGAGAAAACAAGGGAACCACAAAGGATTGGGTGTAGACATGCCTTCGGTCTGTTTCTATTTCCAGGTGCACCAACCGATGCGCCTGCGACACTACACGGTCTTCGACACGGACGACCGGTACTTCGACGAGAACAAGAACGCAGCGATCTGCCGGAAGGTGACGAACAAGTGCTACCTGCCGATGAACCGCCTGCTCCTGAAGCTGATTCACCAGTATGACGGGCGATTCCGCATCGCCTACAGCCTCACCGGCGTCGTGCTCGAACAACTGCAGCGGTACGCCCCGGAAGTGCTCAGCACGTTCCATGCGCTGGCGGAGACCGGCTGCGTGGAGTTCCTGGCGGAAACGTATTATCACAGCCTGAGCTTTTTGTACTCCCGGCGCGAGTTCGTCGAGCAGGTGAAGCGGCACGTGGAGACGATCGAGAACCTCTTCGGGCAGACGCCGACCGTCTTCAGAAACACCGAGCTGATCTACAACAACGATCTGGGCCTGCTCATCGAGGCGATGGGCTGTTTCGATGCGATCCTGGCGGAGGGGGCGGACCATATTCTCGGGTACCGAAGCGCCAACTTCGTTTATCGCCCCAAGGGCTGCCGTCGCGTGAAGCTCCTGATGAAGAATTATTCGCTCAGCGACGACGTAGCATTCCGGTTCTCGAATCGGCAATGGGCCGAGTGGCCCCTGACGGCCGAGAAGTTCGCCCGGTGGATCAGCGCGGTCAACGGCAACGGCCAGGTGGTCAACCTCTTCATGGACTACGAGACCTTCGGGGAGCACCAGTGGGAGGACACCGGGATCTTCGACTTCATGCGGCACCTGCCTGACGAGGTCCTCAAGCACCCGGACAACAACTTTTTGACGCCGAGCGAAGTGGTCGCCAGGTACGAGCCCATGGACACCGTCGATGTCCCGCATGTGGTCAGTTGGGCCGATACGGAGCGCGACCTGTCCGCATGGCTGGGCAACCCGATGCAGTCCAACGCCATCTACGAGCTGTACCGGCTTGAGAAGAAAATCAAGCGGGCAGCAGACGCGGAGATCCTCTCGGACTGGCGCAGGCTCCAGACCTCCGATCACTTCTATTACATGTGCACCAAGTACTTCGCCGACGGCGACGTGCACAAGTATTTCAATCCGTACGATTCCCCATACGATTCCTACATCAACTTCATGAACGTGCTGGACCATCTGCAGGATCGGTGCGTCCAGCGGGAAATCAGGGACGATGCCGGCGCATTACCCGCGCCAGAGCCCGCCGTGCTCGTGCCCGCCGCCGGTTGAGCGGCGCCGCGCATGGATGGCCGGGTCACACTTCAACCGCCGGTGCAAAGCTTGATGGAGCATGCTCATGTTGGCAGTTCGGAAGGCAATCAGTGAAGAGATCGTGCGCGTGTCCACGCTGGGGATGACTCTGGACGATCTCCTGAGCAAAGAATGGATGCTGACGAACGTGCGCGGCAGTTACGCCGCCTCGACCGTCGCCGGCTGCAACACGAGCGGATACCACGGCCTGCTGGTCGGGTCGCTTACCCCGCCGGTCCGAAGGATCGTGGCGCTGTCAAGCTGCCTCGAGACGGTGGTCTGCGGCGGCCAGGTATTCCAGTTGCCGACATTCGAGTTCGGCTCGACGCTGAGTCCGGCCGGATACATCCACCTGCGGGAGTTCTGGCGCGATGCCGGCGTGCATTTCCTCTACAACCTCAATCCGATCGAGGTTCACAAGGCGATCTACCTCGCGCACGACAGCGACACGGTGATCGTGGAGTACGCCTTCCAGAACGTGCACGAGCCCGTGGAGTTCCTGCTGCGTCCGTTCGTCGGCCTGCGGGACTTCCACTGGATGCAGAAGTCGAATGCGCGTCTGACGTGCGACGAGCTGCGCTCGGGCGTATGGGTGCGCCACGACAGCGGCGGCGAGGGCGAGCTGCTCCTGACTTGTCCGGCGATGCGGTTCGAGCACGACCCGCAATGGTGGCTGAATTTCACGTACCGCATGAACCGGGAGCGGGGCTACGACGGCGCGGAGGACCTGTGGACGCCGGGCGTGTACCGGGGCCAGGTCGGCTCAATGAGCCGTGTCGTGTTCCGCGCCTGTTTCGCAGAGCACGTGGCGAGAGAAGCCGGACCGGCCATCGATGCTGATGCCCTGAAGAGCGATCTGATCGACCGCCAGAATGAGCTGGTTCACAACTCGCGGGCAGAAAACCGCGTCGGCCGGGTCTTGTCCCTGGCGGCAGACCAGTTCGTCGTCGCACGGGGCGATCCAGCGGATGAGCAGAAGACAATCGTAGCGGGGTATCCGTGGTTCGCCGACTGGGGCCGGGACGCCTTCATTGCCTTGCCCGGACTACTGCTGGCTACCGGCCGGATTACTGAGGCGAGGTCAGTGCTGACCACGTTCGCCACCGCCGTTGACCAGGGCATGATCCCCAACTGCTTCGACGACCGGACTGGCAAGGCCCATTTCAACAGCGTGGACGCGTCGCTGTGGTTCATCCACGCGGCCTTCGAGTACCTGCAGGCCAGCGGGAATCTGGCGGTCTTCTCGCAGGAGCTGCTCCCGGCCATTCGGTGGATCATCGATGCCTACCACGGCGGCACGCGGTTCTCGATCCACGCAGATTACGACGGCCTGATCACGGCCGGCGACAGCAACACGCAGTTGACCTGGATGGACGCCAAATGCGACGGCATCGCGTTCACGCCCCGCTACGGCAAGGCGGTCGAGGTCAACGCCCTGTGGCACAATGCCTTGTGCCGGATACGGCGGTTCTGCGAGCAGGAGCGTCTGCCGGACGCGGGCCGGTACGCCCGGATGGCCGCCAAGGTTGGTGACAGCTTCTGCAGGGTATTCTGGAATCAGGATCGCGGCTGCCTGAACGACACAGTCATGCCGGACGGCTCCGTTGATGCGAATCTGCGGCCGAATCAAATCTTCGCCGTATCACTGCCTTTCGGCCCGCCCCTGACCCGGCAGCAACAGCGTGCAGTCGTCGCCATCGTGGAGAAAGAGCTGCTCACGCCGTATGGCCTTCGCACCCTCAACAGAGAGCACCCGTCCTATAAGGGCCGGTACGAAGGCTCGCCCCATCAGAGGGACGAGGCGTACCATCAAGGGACCGTCTGGGCCTTCCTGATCGGCCCGTTCATCGAGGCGTACCTGAAGGTCCATGACTCCAGCGCGGAGAGCAAAGTGAAAGCAGCGGCCATGCTGGAGCCTCTGGCCCGGCATTTGACGGACGACGCCTGTCTCGGCAGCATCTCGGAAATCTTCGACGGCGACCCCCCATACCGGCCGCGAGGCTGTCCCGCCCAAGCCTGGAGCGTAGCCGAGGTCATACGAGCCCACCGCCTGATCCACGCCACCCGGCCAAAGCCAGACTGAATCGCCGACCCTGCTCAGGACGTCGGACCAAATGAATAGAGCGCGCGACAAGATGGCGTGAGTATGTCGCCCCTGCGAAGAGCCTGCCCCCAACCTGATCGGAGGCTGACGACCATGCTCTGGATTTTCGGATTCTCGCCTGTGCGGGAATGGGGGGCGGCGTTTTGTTCTTTCACCCCCGGCTGAAGGACAAGACGCCCAGCCCCCCTTCCGGAAAAAGGAAGTCCCTCCTCAGCCGAGTGAGCCGGGGATGAAGCGGCGTCGGCAAGGAACGTGACAGGCCAGCGGAGCGGACTGGCACGGCACCTTGCAACCGCAAGACCCGGGCGAGCGAGACAAGAAAAGGGAGTTGCCGGGTGGAAGGGTGGAATGGTGGATCGGAGTGTGGTGTCTGGAACACTTGGCGTTGACAAATGGATCAATATGATGGTGCTCCGATGCCCAACCGTTCTTGCAAGGAAAGAATATAGTACTACAATGACACCAGGAGCAGAAATCGTCTCCTAACTCAGAGACCCTTTTGTCTCATTCTCGCTGAGGACATACAGTCTGGGCTGACTTCCGAGGCCGGAACTACAAGAGACACTTGAGGGCCTGCGTAAGAAATTCGACGTGTAGATAGTGGGTACCGAATTGGCTAACCAGCGGCTGCAGTTAGACCTCACTGTCGCTCGGCCACTGAGCCGCATCGTTGGTTCCTAGAGCCGTTCCCACCAACAGCGGAGTCTATCATGGCAGATGAGATTACAGTACGTGAAGCCTGTTACCAGGTATCGAGACCTCTGATCTCCCAAAAAGCACCCTACATCGTCTCGTCTTTTGACGCGATTCTTTTCGACGTAGTCTACGAACAGGCACAGGGTGCGGACCTGCTGCACGAGCTTCCACTCGCCACGGAAGCAGGTCAGGAAGCAGTCGACATCACGACCCTACGTGATACTGCTCTCGTCGCCTTGATAGTCTTCCCTGTGTTCAAGATCCTCTCCGGAATCCTGAAGAAGACTACAGGCGATATGCTTGCCTATTCGATCAAGCGCCTCGATGTGAAAGCAGTCGTTGCAGACCAGAAAGAGAGACTTCTCAGGAAATGGCCGAAAGCGGCGCCTTGGATTGATATCGCGGCATTCGCCTGCGAGCGGTTCCTCATCAATGCCCAAACTGAATTACGGCGTAAGAAGAAGTAGTACTTTCCTTTGGCGTGTCATGCTGAATTTCATCGTCTACATGGTGGAGAGCCAGAACCTGCTGGATTCCCTCAAGGCCAGAGGGCCCGTTCCTGGGTTCCGATCCATAGGAAGGAAGGATGGTGTTCGTTTCGAATGTGTCGACCCAAGAGGAGTGAGGCTGGGTGGCAAATGGCTCTCCAATATTGACTTTTCATCGATCATGCTCCCGCAGGCGATCCACTGCACGATTAGGTGTGAACTGGGCCCAAGGGAGCAGAGTCGACGGCACAGCGCAGCGGGAATCGCAGGCCTTCTGCTGCTCTGCGTTGCGGGTCAGCTCATTTTGCGTCGACTTATCAACGCGGGAATAGAGCAAACTGGAGTAACCCCCACAGGGAAATTCGCTGCGTTCATGGCGTGCTGGGTCTACAGTTTTCTGCTGCTCGTGGGGCTAATATGGAATGCTGGACGGATTTTTGTGGACTCGCTGCAAGCAGATCACCTCCTTGAGGAGTATCTCCGTGAACGCGTAACAGAAATGGGGGGCACTATGGCTGGCGTCCCACTTGCAGATCCTAGCAGATGCCACAGAAACGTGGCGCTGGCCTTCGGCTGCTTCGTCGGCGCCTTGCTCATTTCCCTTCTCGTGCTTGTGCACGCGATCGCCTGGCCATTGATCTCCTTCGCGATGACGCTCGCAGCGTGCGGGTTTCTGCAGGGCAGTGACCTGCTTGCGCCGCCCAACCGGCGGCGGGCTGGCTATGAGGGCTCGTACAGGCTTTTCCCCTTCCTCCTCTGTGCCCCAGTTCTGTCACTGTCTGGCCTGGAACTGCCCGGCACCAGTGGTCCAGAAGGTCTGATCTTCCTGGTGGGCTGTCTCATAGTTGTGCTCGTGGTAGTCGTTCTCTATGGGACGCGGCTGAATCGGAACGCGCTTGGCGTCGATGTGGGATGCGGTCTAAGTCTTGTACCCGACGCCCCATTTCGGAGGCTGTGTCCCTTCTGGGCGCCAGCTTATGTACTTGGGGCTGTTCTGGCCGGAATCAACAGCTGTTTCGGAGTTGTAGCGTTCCTGAGGAATCCGTCCGGTGCCACCGCTCTGACTCTGCCGTTTCTTCTATTCCTTCTGGGGGTGTATGCAGCGACCTTCTACCCCGTAATCAGGACGGGCGTGCCTGATAGTGATCGCCTGGAGGGAGTGCTACAAAAGGTGCTAGCACGGTTCAGACGCGGTGGGCACCTTAGGAGTGTCCATGTGTCTTTGTCCGGACATCTCACGGATCTGGGAGTCTTCGGCCCGGCGGTGCTGTGCACATCAGTGCTACGCAACCACTGGACCATAGTCGTGCCTCCCTATTTCGCTGGACTGAGCACGCAGAGTGTGGAGGCCCTATTCGCGCACGAGTTGTCACACGTTGTGATTACGGGAGCGAGGATACGGGGTCTGTCACTGGTCGGGAAGCTGCTGTTGGTGGGTGGCGGAGCGCTTTGCCCACCATTTCTCAACGACCGTCACGAGTATCTGAGTGACCAGCTGGCGATTACTCAGCTGGTCCGAGCAAAGGAGGGGGCTCAGCAGCTTCGGCGCGCAGTCTACGAGGCCTCAGCGTTGACACTTATGCGTGCGACTAGCCAAGCCTACGCAGAGTTCGTGCGCAGCCCATGCCGCTGGGCGGGCTACTTCCTTCGCGGGGGGCATCCGATTCATTTGTGTTTCTCTAGTGGGCGGAATCTCTCTGGTGTGGAGCAGCCAGCGGCGCGCCACTGATCGTTCTCCCCTACTGCCCCGACAGCGCTCTCGACCCGGGAGAGACGGACGGGGACCAAGTGTACCTGTCAAGCCACCGTCGGACGACCTTGTAGCCGCCAAATAGGCCACAAACGCGGGTCGAACAGGAAAGCATATGGGACTGGGGAGGCGGACGGAGGTGGTTGAAAGGCTGTTGCTGGACCGGTCTTGCCAACCTCGGCGATTACCAGGCGCGCGCCAAAGTGCGCGCCAGACATGTACGTCTGGCCTTCGTTTGACCTTCGGCTGATCTACGCCTGATCTCATAAGTCGTTATTTGACAATCGTTAATCGTTTTCCCACAAGGACTTACAAAACGCCCGGACGGACTTGTCCGGCTGGGTGTCGAGGATGCCAGATCAGGTCGGGACCGCCTGCCGTTCAAAGGCCGAGCAGGTCGGGGATCAGGCAGCCTTGGCAGGGGCAGAAGGCGCGGATGTTCTGCTCGGGGGTGCCGGGGGGGACCTCGCAGCCTGGCTGGAGAATGAACCTCTCGCCACCGGTTTCGATGCAGCGGCGGGCGGCTTGGGCTACATCCTGGGGACTGCCCTGCAGCAGCACCGCCGACGGATCAAAACTGCCGGCGAGTGTGATGTTTGGGCCGACCGCAGCTCTGGCTTTGTCCAGGCGCACCATCCAATCGGCGTCGATGATGTCACACCCGGTCTGCGCCATCAGATGCACGGTGCGATTGATGTCCCCGCAGACGTGCAGCTTGACGGCGGCCCCGACCTGGTGAATCGCGTCGAAGAGCCGCTTCTCGAAGGGCAGGACGTAATCCTGGTACATCTGCGGGCTGATCAGGCTGGCGACGGAATCGCCGACGCCGATCGCGTCGGCGCCGGCGGCGACCTGGGCCCGGGCGAAGCGGATCTGATTCTCGATGATGATTTCGGCCGGGCCGAGGTACATCTGCGGAGTGTCGATCAGGTCCAGGAACATGCTCTCGACGCCGCGAAGATCGGCGTACACGGCCAGGGGACCTTCGACCCAGCCGAGCACACTATGGGTCTGCCCGACCGCCTTGGCCATTTTTCGCACACTCTGGACCCGCTGTCTTGGGCGCTCGGCATTCTCCAACGCAAATCGCCTGATGCGGGCGATATCCTGTGGGGCCTGAATTAGCATCTTACGGGGCTTTCCGACACCCTCCTCGGGATAATCAAATTCCATGCCGTACGCGGAAGCCTCGCGCCACGGATCACTGATGGCGCTGACCTGATCGAGGTTGAAGGCCCGGGCGACCGCCAACTGGGCCTCAACGAGCACATCGCCGTCGAGATAATAGTCGCGATATGTACGCCCGATAAAATGGGCGGCCCACGACATGAAAATGGGCGTGACAGCCGGCCGGTCGTACGGCTGGCCCCGGATGATTGCGTGGACTCGTTCTTTCGGTGTCATGGCGGCTCCGGTCAGTAGTGTCGTACGTGCGCCCACCTCTCCGGGACGCGCGGCTGCGCCGACGATCCCGAGGGCTGCGATATGATAAACCCGGCCGCATCGGAATTCACGCATTTTTCACGCAGCGCGGCGGTCGCGTTCCGTCCCTGGATCGCTCGCGAATTTGTTGGAAGAAATCCTTGTCGGGGGCGCGGCTGCTCTGATAAAATTGCGAGCCTTGAAAGACTGGAGGTTCGCAAATGTGCGGCACATGTGTCATGGTCATGGGAACTGAGTCACATCAGAGAACAGCCGGGGGCGAGTGGTCCGGCTCCGGGTCTGCGCGCTAGGGAGGTCCTATACAATGCCGAAGATAGGGATTGTGGGCTTTGGGTTCATGGGGCGGATGCACTACCGCCACTGGAACATGATTGACGGCGTCGAGGTCGTCGCGGTCTGTGACGCGAATCGCAATATCAGAGAGGATACGAAGCGAGCCGTCGGCAATATCAGCGGCGCCGAGGGCGAGATCGACTTTGCGAGCTTCGAGCTGTTCCACGACCTGGAACAGATGCTCGACAAGGTGAAGCTGGACGCCATCTCGCTGACGCTGCCGACGTACCTGCACGCGGAGTGTTCTGAGAAGGCGCTGTCACACGGCGTGAACGTGCTGTGCGAAAAGCCGATGGCGCTGAACGTCGCGGAGTGTGAGCGGATGATCGCGGCGGCCCGGGACAGCGGCAAGGTCCTGCAGATCGGGCACTGTGTGCGATTCTGGCCCGAGTACGCCTGGGCGAAGGAGATCGTGGACAGCGGCGAATACGGCAAGCTCGTCGCCGCCACGTTTCAGCGGCTCGGCGCCCCTCCGGGCTGGAGCGTGGACAACTGGTTCATCGACGAAAAACGCAGTGGCGGCGTCGCGCTCGACCTGCACATTCACGATACCGATTTTGTGCAATACCTCTTCGGGATGCCCAAGGCGGTGTGCAGTCACGGGGCCAAAGGGCCCGCCGGGCAGTTGATCCACATTGTCACGGAGTATGAGTACGGGGACGACAAGGTGGTCGTAGCCGAGGGCGGCTGGGGGATGACCCCCGCCTTCGGGTTCGAGATGAGCTTCAACCTCGTGCTGGAGAAGGCGACCGTGGTTTATGACCTGACGCGAAAGCCGATGCTCCGTGTCTGCCCGGCCGAGGCAAAGGAATTCACGCCGAAGGTGGGCGAGGGCGACGGATATCTGCTGGAGATCCAGCACTTCGCCAAGGTCGTGCGTGGCGAGCCGGTCCCGGAGATCCTGACGCTGGAGCAGTCGCGCAACTCCGTGCGGATCGTCGAAGCCGAGAAAAAATCGATCAACAATAAGCAGAGAGTCATGATCCGGTAGGATTGAAGTGTGAAGTGTGATGGTTGATTGTTGATTTCGGAGAGCAATCTCTCACCTCAAAAATCAAACTTCACACTTCAAAGTTCCAAGGGATGGGAGATTGACAGATGAAATGCAAGAGTTGGCCCGTTGGAGTGTGCAGTTGGTCGTTGCGGACGGATGTGGCGGGCGTGGCCAAGGCGATGAAGGAGCTTGGCCTGCAACACGTGCATCTCGGGATTCGCGGGGCGGTGGAGGACGCCAGCGGTAAGCAGCTCGAGACGATCCGCGCCCAGCGTTGGAAGATCACGTGCACGATGATCGATTTTCCGCAGGAGGATTACTCGACGCTGGAGAGCATCAAGGTCACCGGCGGCGTGGTCCCAGACGGTCCCTGGCCGCATAACCACGACCTGTTCGCGGGAGCGGCCAAAGTCACGGCCAAGCTCGGCGTCAAATATCTGTCCATGCACGCCGGATTCATCGATGAGAGCAACAAGGCTTATGCGAAGAAGATGTACGATCGCATCCGAGCCCTGGCCGATATCGCGGCCGGTGAAGGGCTTACCCTTCTGCTGGAGACCGGTCAGGAGAGTGCGAGGGAGCTGCGAGGTTTCCTGGAGGAACTGGACCACAAGTCCGTCGGCGTCAATTTCGATCCTGCCAACATGATCCTGTATGATAAGGGTGACCCGATCGAGGCGGTGCGCGTCCTGTCGCCCTGGATACGCCACCTGCATGTGAAAGACGCCCTGCGGACGAGCCAGCCGGGAACCTGGGGCAGCGAAGTCCCCTGGGGCGACGGGCAGGTCGGCATCGAGCGATTCCTGGCCGTGTTGGGCGAAGTCGGCTTCAAGGGCGCCATGGCCATCGAGCGGGAAGCCGGCGACAACCGCGTTGGCGACATCAAGTTGGCGATCGATCGCCTGACCGCAGCGTGCAAATAGAATATTCCCTCAGCGATTAAGGAGAGACACATGACCTTCGGGATGGACTCGACCTTATACCTGAAACTCAGCGCACTGATGTTCCTTGAATTTGCCGTCTGGGGAGCTTGGTACCCGGTACTGGCAGCTAGGCTTTTGGGCCCGCTGAAGTTCAGCGGCAAGCAGACCGGATGGATCTACGCCGCGCTGCCGCTGGCCTGTATCTTCATGCCCCTTCTGGCCGGGCAATTGGCCGATAAGTACGTCCACACGGAGTGGATTCTTGCAGCGGCCCATCTGATAGGTGCCATCCTGCTGTTCATCGCCGCATGGAGGAGTGACTTCAAACCGCTGTTCACCACGATCTTCCTGTACTCGCTGTGCTTTGCGGCGACGCTGCCGCTGGTGAACTCCCTGATGTTCTATCACCTGGGCAAGAACAGCGTCGATATCGGCAGGAGTTCGCCGTACATCTTCATGTGGGCGCCGATTGCCTGGGCCCTGGCCGGCTACTTCCTGACGGGTTGGCGCTGGGTCTTCAAGACCGCCGAACAGGGCCGGGACTGCCTGATCCTGGGCGCGGTTCTGTCCGTTGCGATGGCGGTTGTCTCCGGCCTTATGCCCAGCACGCCTCCGGCCAACGCTGGCGGGACACCGATCGTCGATGCACTCAGCATGCTGCATATCCCGAGCTTCCTGGTGTTCTTCCTGATCTCGATCGTCGGCGCGGGCATGATGCAGTTCTACTTCCTCGGCACGGCCCAATTCATGCAGGACAATGGGGTCGCAGGCAAGAACGTGCCGGCATCGATGGCGATTGCCCAGGCTGTCCAAGCCGCTGCGACGCTGCTGCTGCTTGGCTGGCTTGTCGCCAACGCGGGCTACAAGTGGACGCTAGTCCTCGGGGCGGCCTCATGGCTGGTGCTGTATATCCTTTACGTCATCCCCAGACCGCCGGCAGTCATCGTCATTTCGCAGGCCTTTCATGGTTTGGCGTACGTCTTCTTCATCATCGCCGGCCAGATGTTTGCAGGCAAGGTAGCTCCGGAGGGGACCGGCGGGTCTATGCAGGCGTTGATCTTCACGGCCCAGAGCGGGCTTGGCCTGTTCCTGGGCACGCAACTCGCCGGCGTCGTGATGGACAAGTTCCGGGTGGGCGGCCAATTCCAGTGGCGGCAAGTGTGGATGGTGCCCGGCGCCATCATGCTGGCCTGCGTGATCGCGCTGCTCCTGTTCTTCCGCGGGAGCCTGTGAGACAGACGCCTGTCTGAATTGGACTGAGACAGTCACGGGTGGCACGGGCAAACTCGTTTGCCCGTGGGGTCTCGGTTGAGCAAGCCCCATCGAATGAGCACCGCCAAACTCGTTGGCAGTGTCCCATTTTGTTGAGTTTCAGGCGCCACGAGTTGTTGAGACGGGTGGCAGCGTCAAGGCCGAAGGCCTTGGCGATGGCCCTTTTCCCGATCGATTTGCGCCATCGCCAAGCTGCCAGGCTGTGTCACAATTCTGATAAGGAGGTTCTTTCCTTTTTGGCGGAGGGATGTATGATGGGCGGTAGGGTTTTGGAAAGGAGTCCTGCGATGGCATTTCGGCAGTCCGAGCGTTCCCAACAGATGTTTCTGCCTCGAAGTATCGAGGAGTATGTCCCCCAGGATGATCCCGTGCGAGCCTACGATGCGTTCGTGGACACGCTGGATTGGCGGGCCTTGGGCATCGTGGCCGATGAGCACCAGGCGGGCTGTCCGGCCTATCATCCCAAGA
>Ga0315282_10007940_pt1 | contig 17304 bp, 11 predicted proteins | sample YL17G07_20_MG_FD_203693 | JGI IMG/M metagenome (GOLD analysis project Ga0315282, IMG submission 203693) | Sediment microbial communities from Yellowstone Lake, YNP, Wyoming, USA - YL17G07_20 | ecosystem: Environmental > Aquatic > Freshwater > Lake > Sediment | place: USA: Wyoming | collected... | reverse complement strand
GCAAAAGAAGGAATATAGCGAGGCGGCCAAATGGATAGATAAGGCCCTCTCTCTCGCCGAGCAGGGCTCATCTCAGATGTTCGCCCTCAAGTATGACCTGGCATCTCTCTATGACGAATTGAAGGAGGGAGATAAAGCGCTTCCTCTTTATCTGGATATCCAGCGCTGGGACCCCCTCTATCGCGAGGTGACCAAGAAAATAGGCCGGCTCGACAAAGGCCCGGCTTCTCAAAACATCTAAAATAATCAGGCTTCTGTCTAGGAGCTCCCGCACCATTCCCGGATCGTTGAGGCCAGGATCTTCGTCGCCAGAGCCACTTCTTCCAGGGGGACGAAGCGCTCACGGCTCACTATTTAATGACTTTTCCGGAGATGATCAGAATCAACCCCTTGTCGCCTCCGTCCATCTTGGACACGCCGACAACAGTCTTATCGCCGGATTTCAAAGTCAGGTTCGTTTCGATGAAGGTTTGAGATTCTCTAGTGACGGATTCTCTAGTAATCTGTGCACCCGCGGGAGGTGTAATGTTCCAGACATGGTTTAGCTTTACGCCGAGTTGAATGATTTCAGCATTCGCTTCTTTGGCATATTTTGGCCACACTTCTAAAACGAAACCTCCGTTTTTCCCCATGGTAATCTCGGATCGTGACCGGTCGATCGTCCGGATCAGGTTGGAATCAAGCAGGGTAAAACTCTTGTACTTCAGAAGGCCTTTCAACTCTCTGATGATCGGATCATCCCCCAAGAGATCCTCAGTTTTATCTTCAGCAGACTCAGACCCTTGAACCAGCTGGACCGTGAAAAGGAGGTCGACCGGTTTGACATCAATCTCCTTGATCACGGCCAGGATTTTCTGGACGATCTCGGGGTAATCCGTTATCGTGATCAGATCTCTCTTGTCAGGGGCAAAGCTGGCCACTCCTTCCTTGCTGAAATAAGGCCTCAAAAGGACTTGAATCTGATTGGCTTCCAGATACTTGAGCTTGACCAGCTCGGTTTTCATCTTCTGAGTCGGTTGTTGGGCAAAGGCGGGACTCAGGGAAAAAAAGACCAAGGCAAGAATGACTCCGAACAGTTTAAACCTTTTCATTTTTCTTCTCCTTTCCATTCAAAGTTCTTATCAAAAATCCAGGTGACCTTGAGACCGGTCTCTTTTGATACCAAGGTCACAGAGAGTGTATCCTGACTTTTTGTGAGTTGGGGTTGGCCGAACGTCTTTGCGACTTGAACCGGCGAAGGTTCAGATTGCCGGGATTTTGCCGTGACAACTGGCGCCGCAATCTGGTTCTCTTGTTTTTTGGGTTCCTGGGGCTTCTCTTGTCCGGGAGCCGCTTCCGGAGTTTCGATGCTCTTCACGATAACCTTTTCGGGCCCGGCCGGGATTCCCTTCGGTTTGAGGATCACGGACCTTAAAAGGAAACCCACCACGGCGAGGAGCGCAAGAACTGCGAACCCAGAAGCCCAGGCGAGTCTCGGAGAAGCCTTGTGAACAGATTCCCTCGGCTCAGCTTTTTGAGAGATGACGTTTTTGATCAGGGCCTTCCATTCGGACTCCGGCCAATCTCTGACTTCGTCCTTCTCGGCAACGGTCTTGATGCCTGACATCGCAGCCCTGTATTCCATCAATTCTTTCCGGCAATCGGCGCAGGCTCGCAGATGCTTCTCCAACTTCCCGGCTTTTCTCACCGCTAAATCCCTGCCCGCGAGCAGAGGGATTTCTTTTCTCGCTCTCCGGCAGTTTATCGCCTTCCCTCCATCAAATGGGGATACTTTTCCTGAATCATTTCTTTTATCTTCTTCCGGGCGGCCGAGAGATGAACCCGAACCGAAATAGATGAAGCGCCAAGGACTTCGGCCGTTTCCTTGATGCTCAGCTCTTCGGTAGGGGGCCACGAGAGGATCAAAGGCCTCAAGTTTCCCGGCTAGGACCATCTCCACCAGGGTATTCTCCTTCTCATTCATCCAGATGAGGATATCCTGTCTTTGATAAAAGTGTTAACCCCCCTTAGTGAGCGGTGAGCAGTGAGCAGTGAGCAGTGAAAAGCCAAAAATCATTAGCATTTATGTTATTTCTTTTTCTTATTTTTAACGAGACGGACGAGAAAGAGGGAGGAGCAACTTAACGAATGGATTGGCTGAGGTATTCTCGCAGCGTTTGAGGGTCGGTTATGGGAAGCTCGCAGCGGAAATTCGAACAGACGTAAACCGTGGCCTTTCCATTTACCGAGGTCAGGGATTTGATGAAGGGCGCGATCTTTGCGATCTCCGGATTCGGAACTCCCTCAGGCCGGAAGAGGACGACCTTGCCGGGGAGATAGGTCTTGCGGAGAATCCGGAGAAGCTGTTGAGTATCGGTTGAGCCAGCGTTACCGACCAGGACGATTTCCAAAGTGGGTCCCGCGGCGAAATCGAGCCCACTCATCAGATGAGCATGGGAACCCGGAGATCGGGAGATCGTCTCCCCAAAAGCTTGGGCGATTTCGGAGGCTTTCTGCTCAAGGGCCGGGTCTCCGGTCATCCGCCCCAGACGGAGAAGGTTATTCATCATGACCGAATTCCCGGAAGGCAGAGCGCCGTCGTGGATTTCTTTGGGCCGGATAGGAAGGTCGGTGGATTCATCCGAGACAAAGTAAAAACCGCCATTTCTGCCGTCCCAGAAATGATCCAGCGTGGAGCGGGTGAATCTGAGCGCCGTCTCCAAATAGCGCACATCGAAGACCGTTTCATAGAGTTCAAGAAGTCCCCAGATGAAAAAGGCGTAGTCATCCAAGAAGCCGCTGATTTTGGTTTGGTCATCGATCGAGCGGTGGCAGAGATGGCCTTCGCCATCTCGCATCGCGTTCAAAACAAACTCCGCCGCCTTGATCGCCGCCTCTTCGTAGACCTTAACCCCGAGCGCCTGACTCGCCCGGGCCGCAGCGGCGATCATCAGCCCGTTCCAGTCGGCCAGGATTTTTTTATCTTTGAGCGGCCTCGGCCTCTTCTCTCTTGCCGCGAATAGTTTTTCTCTGACTCTGTCCAGTCTAGCCCCAAACTCCTCCGCCGGAATGCCCAGCTCTCCGGCAAGTTCCAGGGGAGCTTTCTTGAGGTGGAGAATATTCTGTCCGCCGCCGTGGCCGGTTCTCTCTTCGAAATTTCCTCCGGGATCGATGTTAAAAACCGTGAGGGCGAGACGCGTCTCCTCAGCGGTGAGCAGACTTCGGATTTCTTCTTCTTTCCAAATGTAGAACCGGCCCTCCTCTCCTGCGACATCGGCGTCTTCGGCTGAATAGAATCCACCGCCGGGGGAGGTCATATCACGCAGCACGTAACTCAGGATTTCCCTGACCGTCTGCTCGTAAAGTGCTATTCCTGTGGCCTGAAAAGCCTCCGTATAGGCCAAGGCCAGGAGCGCCTGGTCGTAAAGCATCTTCTCAAAGTGGGGAACGAGCCATTGACTGTCGGTCGAATAGCGGTGAAAGCCGAACCCGAGTTGGTCATAGATCCCGCCGAGGCGCATCGTGGTGAGCGTTTGCTCGACCATCCGGACAGCCTTTTCTTGTCGCCTGCGCTTCCCGTACCGGAGCAAGAAGAGCAGATTATGAGGCGTAGGAAACTTCGGAGGGGGTCTGAAACCGCCGTGGATCCCATCAAAGGATTCCCCGAACTGCTCAAAAGCGCTCTTGAGGATTTCGTTGCCGAGAGATCCTCTTTCGGCGCCGCCCGCGGACTGGGCGAGGACGCCCTGGATTGCTTCAGTGGACCTGAGGACTTCTTCGGCGCGATTTCCCCATAGGCTGCTGATGGACGGCAGAAGCTCTCGCATTCCCGGGAGTCCGAATCGGGATGTTTTCGGGAAATAGGTTCCGGCGAAAAATGGCCTTCCATCCGGCGTCAAAACAACTGTCAACGGCCAGCCGCCCGAACCGGTGAGCATCTGGCAGACTCCCATGAAATAGTGATCCAGATCGGGCCGCTCTTCCCGGTCGACCTTGATCGAAACGAAGCCCTCGTTCAAAAGCCTGGCGACCTCGAGGTCCTCAAACGACTCCCTCTCCATGACGTGGCACCAATGACAGGTGGAATAGCCGATGGAGAGGAAGATGAGCTTTCTGTCTTTCTTCGCCCGCGTCAAAGCCTCCTCGCCCCAGGGGTACCAGTCCACCGGATTGTGGGCGTGCTGGAGGAGGTAGGGACTCTTCTCATGGATCAGCCGGTTGGGCTGGCTGGGCATGAAATTAGTATAACATAAGGCAAACCATGGGGATAAGGAACGCCCGGCGGGAAACGCACCATCACGCGCTTAGAAAGCCCGGCTCCGATTGAGAAAAAGCCGGCCGGGGAATCGTTATTTATTTTGAGACAAGAGGACTCGACAAAGCGGCACGAAAATGGAATTCATCGGACAGAGCAAGGCCTTTTTGGACATCCAGTCTCTGATCGAAAAGGTGAGGGCGACCGATGTTCCCGTTTTCATTTCCGGCGAAAGCGGGACAGGCAAGGAGCTCATCGCCAGGGCCATCCACGATCAGGGCCTAAGAAAGCAGGGCCCTTTCGTGGCCGTCAATTGCGGCGCCATTCCCGACCATCTGCTCGAGAGCGAGCTTTTTGGCCATGCCAGGGGTTCGTTCACCGGCGCTTTGCGGGACAAGGCCGGCCTGATCGAAGCAGCCAGCCGAGGGACGTTCTTCCTGGACGAAGTGGGCGACCTTTTGCTGCCTCTCCAGGCGAAGCTGCTGCGGCTGCTCCAGGAAAAGGAAATTCGTCGGATCGGCGAGAACCGGACCCGGCCGGTGGATGCGCGGTTCGTCAGCGCCACGAACAAGAATATCGAGAAAGAGATCGAGCACGGCCTTTTCCGCGAAGACCTCTATTACCGTCTCCGGATTTTCACCATCGAAATTCCTCCCCTGCGGGAGAGAAAAGACGATATCTTTCTCCTGGCGAACTACTTCCTCAAAAAATACTGCTCCGAGTTGAAACGGGAGCCAATCCATTTTTCCCCGCTGGCCCTGGAGTTGCTTCTCAACTATGCCTGGCCCGGCAACGTCCGGGAGCTTCAGAACGAGATCCAAAGATGTCTGGTTTATGCGGACGGCGAAGATCTGATCAAAGAGGACCACCTCTCGGCCAAACTCAACCCGGCGCGGGAGAACTCTCCGCCCGCCCGCCCCACATTCCTGAGGGCCAAGGCCGAATTTGAGCGGCGGTTTGTCAGCCAGGCGCTTGTTCGCTGCGGCTACAGCCGGAGCCGCACGGCCGAAGAGATCGGCCTGACCCGGCAGGGGCTTTTTAAGCTGATCAAGAAGCACCGAATCGATGTCCAAAACTTAAAAAACAAAATTAGTGAGCACTGAGCGGTGAGTTGCGAACTAATCTTCTTCTTTGCCGGCCTTGGAAAGCCCTTTCTTGAAGAGCTCTTCTGCTTTTTCCAGCTTTTTCTTTTCCAGTTCCGCGGTGAGTTCGAACTTCCGGCCGAATTCGTCCTGCCTCTTTTTTTCCTTGAGCAACAAGTCATCCAGCGACTTTTTTTCTTTTTTGCCTTTTTCGGTTTTGATCACTTCCGGGGTGTTGCAGTCGACCCAGAGCACCAACCGGCAGCCGGGGCAAACAAGGCGGATGATATGGTCTTTGTTCTTCAGTTCCTCGGTCATATTCCAAATCTAACAAAAAAAAGCAGAAAAGTGAACAGCCAAGAGTCACCAGTGACTCGTGACTAGCTTCCGATTTGCGTTTCGTCTTCGCGGAGACGAGGAGCCATGGTGAACTTAGTGAGGCCGAAGATGGCCAGGATGATGACGGCCGTATAATTCATGACCGCCCAGGGAACGTAAGAAAAGGTCGGGACGCCGATCGTCCCCGTGATGTACACTCCGGCCATGCTCCAGGGGACGAGGGGAACGATGATCCCGCCGCTCTCTTCGATGATCCGGGAGAGGTTCTTGGCGGCCAGGTTCTTTTTCTTGAAGATGGGGGAGAGAAGCTCCGCCGGGATGATCATCGAGAGATAAGAGCTTCCGGTGATCAGGGCGGCGAGGATGGCCGTGCCGATCGTGACCATGACCAGGCTCCAGACCTTTTGGGTGAATTTCATCACCCGCTCCAATATGACCGCGAGAAGCCCGGTCCGCTGCATGATGCCGCCGAAGCTGAAGGCGGTAAAGGCCACGAGTTGCGTCTCCATCATGCTCATCATCCCACCCCGTGAGATGAGGGTGTCGACGCTCGCGACTCCCGTATGCCCCCTGTAGCCGCTGTTTATGGCCGTTGCGATCTCCGGGATTGACGCTTTCTGGAAGATGACGGCCAGGGCCGCGGCCACGAACGACGAGAGGAGCATCCCCGGGATGGTCGGTCTCTTGCTTATGGCGAAATAGAAGACGATGGCCATGGGCAGGAGCAGGATGATATTGAAATGGAAATTCTTTTTGAGCGTCTCGGTGAGCAGGGTCATTGTCTCGGACTCAATCACTTTTCCCTTATAGCTCAGCCCGGCGAGAAAATAGACGAGAAGCCCGATGAGCCAGGCCGGCACGCCAGACCAAAACATGTGCTTGATGTGGTCGAAGAGATTGGCCCCGGCCGTGACCGAGGCGAGGTTGGGAATATCGGAGAGTGGGGACATCTTGTCCCCGAAATAGGCCCCCGCGACAATGGCGCCTGCCGCCGGCCCGAGCGGTATCCCGAGTCCCATGGCGATCCCGATAAAGGCGACGCCCAGTGTGCCCACCGTCCCCCAGGACGTTCCGGTCGCGAGCGAGGTCAGACTGCAGACGAGGCAGGCGGTGACCAGAAAGAATTTGGGCGAGATAAGTTTCAACCCAAAGCAGATCACCATGGGGATGGTCCCGCAAGCGATCCAGGAGCCGATCAGAATGCCCACGGACAGCATGGTCAGGATGGCCGGCATGGCCTTGTGGATACTGTCCACGATGCCCCGCTCCATTTCTTTCCAGCTGAAGCGGAGAAGAAAGCCCAGGCCGGCGGTGAGGAAGGCGGCCGCCACAAGAAGGACCTGCGGCCTGATCTTATAGACTCCGTAGCCGATGCCCAGGAGAATGCCCATGGCGATGAGAGGAAAAAGGGCGATGGCCAGGCCTATCTTTCTTGGTTCTCTTGTGTCCGTCATTTTGGGCTGAACGTGCCGCGGGCGATGAGTTCTCCCTCGGCCATCATCAGTCTGCCGAGGGCCAGGCAGTGGGTCAGGCGGCAGTCTTGATCCATCACCAGAAGATCAGCATCTTTCCCGGCCTTGATTTCGCCCTTTCGGCCGAATTTATAAAACGCCGCGGGATTCGTGGAGAAAACCCGGGCCGCCTCTTCGACCTTCAAGGTTTTGGAGGCGATGAGATCGCGGAATTTCCTGAGGAGGTCTTTCTGGCTGGCGATCGTCAGGCCGATGAGCCTCCCTCTTTCGTCGAAAACGGGAAAGCTCCCATTGCTGTCCGAACTCACGGTGATATTGGTCAGGGGGATTTTGCTCTTGATAAAAAGGGCGAAGGACTCTTCGATCCCTACTTCTCCGCTCTCCGGTTCCGGGTCGGGTCCGGTGGTCAGGTCGACCGTCCCGCCCCGGCGCACCCATTCCACTGATTCCTCCAGGAGGGGCCGGTTGCGGTTGACGTGAGTGGGGATAACCTGGGAGGGCGGGATCTCCGTCTCACGGAGCAGGCGGAAGAGCAGCTCGAGCTTTCTCGTTCCGTCCCCGAGATGACAATGGAGAATTCCCGCTTTGCCGCCGAGCATTCCTCCGACGCGGCACTCGGCGGCGAGACGAGCGAATTCGTCGAAGGTCGGTTGAGAGGACCGGTGGTCGGAAATGGCGATCTCGCCCGCACCGATGATTTTTTCGATCAGGACCAGGTCGGACCGAACGCTTCCGGTGAGCGTCTTCACCGGGATCTCGTAGGACCCCGAGAAAATAAAAGTGGTGATGCCCTCGACCTCCAAAGCCCGGGCCTTGGCGAGCAGGGATTCCATGTGGCGGGTGATGCCGTCCGTTCCCAGGCAGCCGATGAGGGTCGTCACTCCGCTCTGGATGATATCTTCGATCGTGATCTCGGGCGCCCGGGTCGCTGGTCCGCCTTCGCCGCCGCCACCCAGGATGTGGACGTGGGCATCGATCAGGCCGGGAACGATCGTCCTGCCCTTCGCCTCGATGACCTGGACCTCCGAGCCATGGACCTGGACCCGGCCGGGCTCGGCCACGTCGATGATCTGGCGCCCCGCGATCAAGATATCCCTGAGACCGAGAGGATCCGGGGCAAAAACGTTACCTTCCCTGATGATCGTCATCATAGCGGTCCTCCTCGCCGGAGAATTTCCACTGCTAAATTACCATGCTTTTTTGGCATTTACAAGATTGCCCCTTTTTGATATTTCGCCCTGTTTCCGGTACAATGAGCGGAACTCGATGCACGCACCCAGTTTCGAACAGGAATACGAACGATTCCGGCCGATGATCAGGCGGCTGAGCAATTTCGCCCTGATCGGGAAGAAAATCGAAGTCTGGGGCGAAGAGAATTTTGTCAGGCAGGGTTCCAACATCATCGTCGGCAACCACAGCGGCAGCTTCAAGGATGTGGCAACGCTGTTCCGGATCGTCCCCCGGCCTATTTTTTTCACCGCCAACAAGAACATCTTCAAACGGCAGGAGCTCAATTTTCTGTTCCGCAAACACTTGAAAAGGCACATGAAGAGTCTCGGCCTTTTTGTCAACCTGATGCTGACGCCCCTAAAATTCCTTTTTGTTGAATACGTTTCCTCGAACATCGCCAAGATCGGGACCATCCCTGTGGATCTGGACAGGCGGAGAAGAGAGGCCATCGAGCGATGTCAGGAATACCTGTTGCAGGGACGGGCCATCATCGCCCTCCAGGGGCGCGGCCGCGTTCACGGCCGTGATCCTCATCCCTACATCAGGAAGTTCAGAAAGGGCTCGTCGATCATGGCCTACAATCTCCTGACTCGTTATGGCATCTCGGTCCCGGTGACCCCTCTGGCGCTCTATGGAACCCACATTCCTTTCCCGGTGCCCAAAACGGTTATCGTCAATGTGGGAAAACCGATGCAGATCAAAGATTATCTCAAGGGGGGAGAGGAAGAGACGATCGAAAACTTCAGGAGCGCCCTGGAAACCAGAGTGAAAACTCTTTTTGCCGAGGCGCTCAAAGCTAGGTAATGGATAATTGGTCACTGGTCATCAGCCATCGGTCAGCTGTTACCGGTCATAGTTATCGGTGATTAAGGAGCAGGAAAGAATAATTTGGGGAACGTATCCCTCCAGCAGTCACCTCCAGGGCGAACCTTACGGTTGAAAACGTTCGAGTTTCTATGGGAAAATAATTAGGTGGGTACGAAATCGGGAGAGTGTACTAGTGGCCATATCGGGCAAAACGGTCAGACGTGCCCTCCTCTTGGCTTGACTCGGGGCCTCAAACCGTGATAAAGATATTTATGTTATAGAATATATAGGAATAGTAGTAACGAAGCAGGAACCGTGATGATCAAAGCCGAAAATGCTCATGAGGCATCGAAGAATTACTTCGCAAAAAGGAGGTCCCCATGCGTAAGACCATAGCTCTTATTGTGATGGCTTTCATGTGTTGCGCCCTGGTCGTGACCGGACAGGCGCAGCAGAAAACCGTTAATTTCAGAGAGCTGCAAAAATTTCTCCCGACCGCGGATGTCCCGGGATTCACCAAGGGCAAGCCGGGCGGACAGACATCGTCGGCCATGGGCATGTCCACTTCGGAGGCGACCCTTAATTATGTCAACGGTAATGACCGGATCGAAGTCAGCATCCAGGACATGGCCGGAATTCCCTTTGCCTCGATGGGAGTTTCTATGATGGGAGCCACTGAGTTTGAGAACCAGACCGAGAACGGCTATGAGAAATCGGTCAAGATCGGAGGGTTCTCGGGAACGGAAAAAGTCGATAACGGCCAGTATAAATCAGCTGAAATCAATCTGTTCGTGGCTAACCGATTCATGGTCAAAGTGGCTGGACACGGGATGAGCGACGCCGCTCTGTTGAGAAAGTTGATCGAGAGCATGAGCTTGGGCGATCTCGCCAAGCTGGCGCAATAGCTGTTTTGAAGCCCTGATCAGGCTGTCTTAGATGGCTTGGATAGGGTTAAAAAACTAAAGAATCTCTTTTTTCTTTTTTAGGTAATAAAGATAGTTCTCGAACGTGACGTCGGGCGGGACCCGGTGGTCGACACAGGGGATAAAGCCGCCCCGCTCGACCAGGGGATGCAAGTTTTCCAGCTCCCGGTCGATCGTCTCTTTTCCCTGAATCAGGCTCAACTTGTTCACTCCTCCGATGAGAAGGATCTCCCGACCATATTCCTGCCTCAAGCGGAAGGGATCGGTGTGGGCCGCCTCGATGGGAAACATGCAGTTGATCCCGGCCCGCAGCCAGCCGGGGACGAGATCATAGATCCGTCCATCGCAGTCCAGGACGTTGACAACGATGCCGCGGGCGCGGAGGGCCGTGGTGATGAGCTTATAGCGAGGGACCATCAGCTCTTCGAAGAGGACGGGCGAGAGGAGCGGTCCTCGGCTGTAGCACATGTCCTCCCACCACCAGGCGACGTCGACCCCGGCGCCGTGAAGCGTGCGCTCGATCAGGTTAAGGGTCATCGCGGTCAGATGATCCATCATCTCCTCGACCCACTTTCTATCCTCGAGGAGCGCGAACGAGAATTTCTCAAGGCCCATCCAGTTGCGGAGCCAGCCGTAGAGTGAGCCGGTGTCGAACCGAACGGGCAAGCCCTGAGAGTGCGCGGCTTCGACGGCCATATTCATCTCTCCGACCCTTCCCGGGCAGTCGGGGTCCAACCGCTCCCGCTTGAGTTTTTCCCAATCCGCTCGCCTCTCGATTACATATTTGAGGTACCGAGGGATCGACGAATCGCTCTCCAGGACTTCGCAGATCAGGCCCTCCTTATTCTGGATGATCCGGCGCTCGCCCCTCGTTTCCAGGGTTTTTTCTTCGAACGGAGGGTAAAGTCCGTTCTTAACCGGGACCTCGGCGATGATCGAGGTTCCTTCGAGTCCCAGGTATCTTTCGATATCCTCGTTGGTTCGAAGCGACGAAGGCAATCCCTGTTCGTGCCAGACCAGGACGGTCTTGTCCCAGTAGCCGAATTCCAAGTTGGGGACGCGGTCGGGTTTTTGCCAATGCAGGACCCGGTTGAACCGCTCGCGGGCATTCATGGTGCGACGATTATAGCATGATCTCCGCCCGAATCGTCGTCTCGTCTTACTCGTCATCTTGCCATCCAGACGGCCTTCTTGGTATTTTGGAGGCAGAGGCTGTTTCTCACCATTTTTTTGTATTAGAATGAGCCTAAAGGAGTTCGGCATGGCGGCAAGAAGAAACGGAGCTGTCGGTTTTCTTACTTTATTTATAATCATCGGGCTGATCTCTTGCACCAGATCCAATAAAGCTCCGGTCATCGTCATATCGCAGAATCCGACCTCCCTGGAAAGGCTGAGCGCCTCGGAGCTCCGCCGCTACCTCTATTTGATGACAGGCGGGCTGGTCCCGGTCCTGATGCAGGATTCTCTGGCCGACCTCAAGAACCCGGCGATCATCGTCTCCCAGCAGGCTCGCCTGCTCAGGAAAGATAGAGAGAGCAGGCAATCGGTCGAAGAAGTTTCCGAAGATCAGATTCCCACACTCGGCCGCGAGGATTATTGGCTGAAAACGGTCAAGCAGCGCGAAAAATTCCACCTCCTCATTGCGGGCGGAGAAGGGCCCGGTATCCTTTATGGAACTTATTATTTTCTGGAGATGCTGGGCGTCCGCTTCTATCTCGAGGGAGATGTCGTTCCCGAAGAGAGGGTGAGCTTCGGCATTCCCGATCTCGACGAAACGGGAAGGCCCCTCTTCCGGGTGCGGGGCATCCAGCCCTTCCATGATTTCCCGGAGGGCCCGGACTGGTGGACCCTGGAGAATTACAAAGCCATCCTGGGCCAGCTCCCCAAGCTCAGAATGAATTTCTTTGGGCTTCATACCTATCCCGAGGGCGGACCCAACGCCGAGCCTACCGTCTGGATCGGCCTCCCTCAGGATTTTGGCCCCGACGGCCGGGTCAAGTTCAGCTATCCCTCGAGCTACCAGAATACCTTGCGCGGCAACTGGGGTTACCAGGCTAAGAAAACCAGTGATTTTCATCTGGGGGCCTCCGAGCTTTTTGAGCGCGATGATTACGGGAACGACGTCATGGAGGGGATGTGCCCGGAGCCCGCAACCGCAGGCGGTCCCAATGAAGTCTTCAACCGGGCTGCTGCCGTATTCCATGACGCTTTTAGCTTTGCCCGACGCCTCGGGGTCCAGATGTGTGTAGGCACCGAGACGTCGCTCACGATCCCGCAGCTCGTCGCGGCCCGTCTCAAATCCCTGGGAAAAGACCCGAAGAAACCTGAGATTATCCGAGAGATCTACAAAGGCATTTTCAGCCGGATCGCCGCGTCCTATCCGATCGACTATTATTGGCTCTGGACCTCGGAGGGCTGGACGTGGGACGACGCTGGCTCTGAACAGATCAAGGCAGTGACCACGGACCTTGATCAGGCAGTGCTGGCGCACCAGGAAGCGAAGGTCCCCTTCAACCTGGCCACCTGCGGATGGGTCCTCGGACCACCCTCCAACCGGACCCTCTTCGATCAGGCCCTGCCCAAAAGTGTGGCCATGAGCTGTATCAACCGGGAAGTGGGCAAGGCCCCCGTGGATCCCGGCTTCTCGCGGATTGAAGGCCGCTCGCGGTGGGCCATCCCCTGGCTCGAAGACGACCCTTCACTCACCTCGCCCCAACTCTGGGTGGGGAGGATGCGCCGGGACGCGGCCGATGCCCTGCGCTACGGCTGTGATGGACTCCTGGGCATCCATTGGAGGACACGGATGCTTTCGCCCAACGTGTTGGCCCTGGCAAGGGCGGGGTGGGATCAGGGTTGGAACACCCTTCCCAAGCGGCTCTCCCGCGAGACCGGACCCATCACCGGCCAGTACGTGTCTTTCAACGACACGCCGATCGTCGGGACAAAAGAAAGCCCGGTCTACCAGGATGTCCGGGACCGCGTTTTCGCATACTATATCCCGATACCCGACGGGACCTATGGCGTCAGCCTGAAATTCTGCGAAGGCCAGGTCGACCGGAAACACGGCCGGGTGTTCGATGTCTCGATCCAGGGGAAAAAAGTCCTCGAGAGCCTGGATGTCTTTGACCGCGTCGGAAAATTCCGGGCCTTGGATTTCAGTTTTCCGAACATCGCCGTGGCCGACGGCCGCTTGGCGATCGAATTTGCCGACCGCATTTATTATCCGGCCATCGCCGGAATCGTCATCCAGGGGAGGGCCTTTCTAAAGAAGATCAACTGCGGCGGTCCGGCGGTCCTCGATTATGAAGCCGACTGGCCGGAGACGCCACGATTCCTGCAGGCGATCGATTTTTATCGCGATTGGGCCCGGAACCAATTCGGGAAGGCGGCGGCGGAAGAAATAGCCCAGATTTTCACCCGGGTCGACGGGAAACTTCCCATTCCCGTGGTCTGGACAAACGGGCCCGGGGGGATCGTGCCAAATCCGAAACCCTGGGATGAGGTCAAGAAAGGTTTTCAGTTTATCGATGATCTGTTGACGCTCTCCCCTGAGATCAAGGGAAAAGGCTATCGGGAACGTTTTGATTATTGGCTGAACCAATTTCGGTATATGAGGGAAGTGGCCCATTTCAACTGCCTCTGGGCGGTCTACAACCAAGAAATGGAAAAGGTCAAAGCAGAGAAAGATAAAAAGGCCCGGGCAAAACTTGCTGCGGAGAACGTGCTTCCCATCCGGATCAAGATGGTGAATTCAGCCGGGCAAATCCTGCAGGATCTCCTGGCAACCGTGAGCAACACGGGTGAGATGGGCACGATCGCTAATTGGGAGCAGCACAATCTGCCGGAGGCCCTGGAAAAACCTGGCGAGGAACTCAGAAAGAACCTGGGCACGGAGTTTCCTCCCGAGGCTGGGCTTTCCAAAACCTATGAAGGGCCGGTGCGGATCATCGTCCCGGCGGTGAGGACGAGTCTTGAACCCGGAGAACCACTGAAACTCAAAGTCATCGTTCTCGCTCGATCAAAACCCCAGGGCGCGTTTTTTTATTGGCGGCAAATGGGCAAGGGAAGATTCAAGCCGGTGCTGCTCACCCAGATCGCTCGCGGGGTCTACAGCGTGACGTTTCAGCCCCAGGAATTTGACATCGAATACCACATCAAGGTCCGCGCGGATAACCAGGAGGTTTATTATCCGTCAACGGCTCCAGACCTGAACCAGACCGTGGTTATCCTCCCAAAAATAGTGGAATAAAGGTGAATTTATTATTTTCTTCCCACGGCTCAGCGCTCACTGCTCACAGCTTGCTCAAAGCTGATTATTTTACTGGGCCCAAATACTTGTCCAACCAGAGCAAAGATTCCTTGATAAGTTCCTTTAAAGGGACATTATGATCTGTATCATAAAGCTTTAATTTCTTATGTTCTGGGGGGGAGCCCAAAAGATCAAACATAGGCTTCTGGGCCGTTTCATAGGGAAATATCATGTCGTATCTTCCGTTGAGCATCAAGGTCGGGATTCTTACTCGAGTGACGTAATTAATCGTGGCCGCTTCAGGACGATAGTTATCCCACATGCCGCTGAGCGGTAAAATGCTGGCCTTTAGACGGTCTTCTATGGCCGGAATGACAGCCCCGTACTCCCCTCCCCAACTGAGCCCATAGTAGGCAAGCCTCTTGCTGTCGATATCTTGACGAGTCTCTAAATAGTCAATACATCTTTTGAAATCTTTTACTACTTTAATGAGATATTCAGTATGTCGATAATCATTCCAAGAATCGCTCTTGTGCAGTTTAGTCAGGTCATCATTTCCGCGTTCAAATGTACTCCAATAGACAGGATAAAGTACCGCTCGGCCGTTTTTTACAATAAAAGAAAGATAATATTCAAATTCACTATATTTATCCAGATCTTTGCTGGATCGTGTATAAACAGAACTAGAACCGGGGAAATAGATAACAGTCTGATAGGGGGGTGGAGTATTCCTGGGCAGAAAAAGGTAGGCGATCACCCTGTCTTTATCATAGGCAGCATCAAACGTAATCTTCTCCTGGATCCAGTCCTTAGAACTCTCATTTCTCCATTCCACACGCTCATTCAGATCAGTTTTATCATAATTGAATTGCTCTTTATAAACCTGAAAAACAGAATCTGACACAGGCTTTTTTTTGTATAAATCTTTAGCTTCGTCAAGTTTTGCAGGCTGAAAGACTGGTTTTGGGATTTTATCAGAATCAAGATAAAGGGCGCATCGAAACCCATTTTTTACAGATCGATCAAACGGCGATGCTTGACTCTCACCTCCAAACAAGTAAATCGCATCGTTCCATGCGCCACCGGTGATGAGTCTGCCTTTCGGTGTTTCATTCCAGCACCACTCTCTCACATTGCCTGCCATGTCATAGGCGCCGAACATAGTAATACCTGGATGGCTTCCCACTGGAGCTGGCCCGCTTCCTCCCCAATTACTCGAGGGACCTAGGAGCGAAGGAAAGTTTCTGTTTGTTGAATCGACATCCAATCCCGCTGCCTGTTGCCAATGATAAAAAGTGGGTAGGCTCTTTCCCATATACTCCGCATAGGCTGCTGCCTCATACCAACTGATTCCGGATACGGGATAGTCCTCTTGGCCCGCTGGATAAGCGCCCGCCTCCCATAGCGCTGGCCCGGGCCTGCCCGTGCTGTCCACGAGTTCAGCTATGGCTTCTTCCCAAGTCAATCCTTTTCCGTCTTTAATAAATTTATTTTTCCAATATTCTTTTTTGCGAAATCCTCCATTGTCGATGAATTCTTTAAATTGTTTATTGGTCACTTCATATTTATCAATGAAAAAATCAACCGTCTTGCCTATTCCCTCTATATCTCGACCTGTTACCCTCACCATGCCTTGTGGCAGAGCTCCCTTTTTATCTAACGTCCTAGTCATTTTCCCATCCCAAGTAGCCGATACGGCAATGGCGGGTTCGTAGCCTTCCTTTTCAATTTTCCATAAGAAAAAATTGACTGGAACTCTGATTTTCTCCAGTGGAGTAGTTCCAAGAAATTTCCAATCAGAAGCAAAATCAGAATAGCGCTTCATATAAACCTTTGCCCCTGCGGGCGCAGTCTCTATGGAATAAATTTGGCTAATTTTTGGCCATAATTCTTTGAGTCCTGGATCTTGAGGGATAACTTTTTCGGCCCTCTCTGCGAGATCAAACGCGTCTATTATTTTTCCCCAATCGTATTCTAAGAATGCCTCATTATAAAGTTGCTCGATTTCTGGGACAGCTTTATTTTTGGCCCAGCGAATTGTGGCCTGGCGTTGGAAGAACCAGGCGGCGAGAACGACGATTGCAATTAATGCGACTGAGCTGGGGACAGAGATGGCGGGCCGACAGAAGCGCTTGAGGAAAGACCGGAGGTTAAAGACGCCGGCCTTTGCGGCTTTCAGAGCGTCCTGATAGCGTCCGGTATCTTTTGCGATCTCCGCAGCTGTCTGATAGCGTGAATCCGGATCCTTCTCCAAGGCCCGTCCGATCACGTGCTGCAGTTCTGGAGGAACGGGCGGCTTTTTGTCTTTGACGGATTTCGGCTCCTCGTGGACGATGGAGTAAAGAAGAGAAACGTCGCGTTCGCCCCGGAAGGGAAGCTCACCGGTCAGCATCTCGTAGAGCACAACCCCCAGTGACCAGAGATCCGTGCGGTGGTCAACCTTTTCCCCGCGGGCTTGCTCGGGCGACATGTAAGCCACGGTCCCGATCGTCGCCCCCTCCCTCGTCAGAGACGACCCTCCACGGAGCTTGGCTAGGCCAAAATCCAGGATCTTAGCCTGGCCTTTATCGGTCACCATGATATTGGCGCTCTTGATATCTCGATGGATGATTCCTTTCCTATGGGCGGCCTCGAGGCCTTCGGCCGCCTGGGCCGCCATGCTCAGCGCTTCTTCCAAGGGAAGTGGACCACCCCGGGTCTTTTCCCTGAGCGTCTCGCCTTCGATATACTCCATGGCGATGAACGGCTGGTCCCCGCTGTCATCGACCTCGTAAATAGTGCAGATATTCGGGTGAGAGAGCGCGGCTGCTGACCGGGCCTCTTGGAGAAACCGCTCCCTGGCCTCCTTATCCTGAGTCCATTCCGGAGGCAGAAACTTGAGGGCCACGAGTCGTTTGAGCTTCACGTCCTCGGCCCGATAGACGATTCCCATGCCGCCGTGGCCGATCTCATTCTGGATTTGGTATTT
>Ga0315282_10007939_pt1 | contig 17304 bp, 17 predicted proteins | sample YL17G07_20_MG_FD_203693 | JGI IMG/M metagenome (GOLD analysis project Ga0315282, IMG submission 203693) | Sediment microbial communities from Yellowstone Lake, YNP, Wyoming, USA - YL17G07_20 | ecosystem: Environmental > Aquatic > Freshwater > Lake > Sediment | place: USA: Wyoming | collected... | reverse complement strand
TCTATGCCGGGTACCAGAAGGTGGACGACCCTGGGGCGAGGGAGAAGTTTGAGAAGGCCTGGGGGGTGCAGCTTCCCACCCGGGAGGGGTTGACGGTGATCGAGATGATCGACGCGGCCGCCCGGGGGGAGCTCAAGGCCATGTATATCATGGGGGAGAACCCCATGCTCTCGGACCCGGACATCAACCACGTCAAGGACGCCCTGGCCAACCTGGACCTCCTCGTGGTCCAGGACATCTTCATCAACGAGACCGCCGAGCTGGCTACGGTGGTCTTCCCCGCCCAGAGCTTCGCGGAGAAGGAGGGCACCTTCACCGCCACCGACCGCCGGGTTCAGAAGATCCGCAAGGCCATCGAGCCGGTGGGGAACTCCAAGCCGGACTGGAAGATCATCTCCGAGCTGGCCGGGCTGATGGGATCAAAGGGTTTCGATTACGGGGATCCGGAGGAGATCTTCTCCGAGATAGCCCGGCTCACCCCCGCCTATGCGGGGATCGATTACGCCCGTCTGGACCGTGGCTCCATTCAATGGCCCTGCCGGGACAAGGACGACCCGGGGACCCAGTACCTGCACCGGGAGAGCTTCACCAAGGGCAAGGGCACTTTCACCCCGGTGGACTGGAAGCCACCGGCGGAGGTGACCGACGAGGAGTACCCCTTCTATCTCACCACGGGCAGGGTACATTTCCATTACCATACCGGCACCATGACCCGGAGGAGCCCCACCCTGAACCGGGAGATGGCCTCCGGCGCCGTGGATTTAAACCCGCAGGACGCGGAGAGGTTGAACATCGTGGATAAGGAGCTGATCAGGGTGAGCTCCCGCCGGGGCGAGGTGAAGATCCGGGCCCGGTTGACAAACATGGTCCCCCCCGGTGTGGTCTTCATACCCTTCAATTTCCGGGAGAGCGCCGCCAACGCCCTGACCAGCTCGGCCAGGGACCCGGTAGCCAAGATACCGGAGTTCAAGGTCTGCGCGGTCAGGTTGGATAAAGTGCAACCGAGGAGGTAATCCCTGGTGTCGAGGAAGGATAAGGTCAAGAAGGAGGACAAGATCTCCATAAGCATCGTCCAGTCCCTGTGGGTGGACAGTTACACCCTCTTCTTCGACAAGGTGATGTGTATCGGCTGCGACCTGTGCCGCCAGGTCTGCCCCAAGGAGGCCATCTCCTTGAAGATCCAGGACTCCCGGATTGTTCCGGAAGTGGATGAGAGGGCCTGCTCCATGTGCGGTTTCTGCGTGTCCTTCTGCCCGGTGAACGCCGCCAAGCTTACGGCCAAGAACACCTGGAAGGACACGGAAGAGGAGATCAAGCCCATATTGGACCAGGGCGGGATTCCTCACTTCTCCAAGGGGATGAAGCTCGATGCTTCCCTCTGCCCGCCGGGGTGCGACCTGTGCGTGAAGGCTTGCCCCCGGGAGGCCCTGTCCATGGAGAAGGGGGTGGTGAAGCTGGACCGCGACCGGTGCCTCTCATGCGCGCACTGCCAGGCGGTGTGCCCCATAAAAGGCGCCATCGAGGTCACCCGCCTCTTCGAAGGGAAGATTGTCGTGGACGTGAACCGGTGCCCGCCCGGTTGCGACTACTGCGTGCAGGCCTGTCCCGCTCATTGCTACACGGCCCTTGCGGAGAAGGGAGTAAGGGTGGACTCCCGCCACTGCGTCTGCTGCGGGGCCTGCCTGGTGGCCTGCCCCTACGGCGCCATCGACCTCACCCGGTTGAGGCTGAGGTCGGAGCAGGACGGCTATTCCTGCGTATGGAGCCGGGCGGTGGACCGCCTGCTCTCGGAGAACGCCCGGTTTCTCCAGCACAACGAGGGGAGTATATTTGAACTGGTGGAGATGTTGCGCAAGTCGCGCTTGTGAGGATAAGGGGCCTGGAAAGAGCCCGCGGGGGCGATTACCGGAGGTATAAGGGATGGCGGAAGGTCGAGAGGAAGAGGTCCGGATAGGTGTATACATCTGCCATTGCGGCCTGAATATAGCCCAGACCGTGGACTGCGCGGCCGTCGCGGAGTACGCCGCCACCCTGCCCAACGTGGTGGTGGCCAAGGAGAATATGTACAGCTGCGCCGACCCGGGCCAGAACCAGATCAAGGAGGACATCGCGGAGTACGGACTCAACCGGGTGGTGGTGGCCGCCTGCTCGGTGAAGATGCACGGCCCCACCTTCATGAACTGTTGCTCCGAGGCGGGCCTCAACCCCTATCTCTTCGAGATGGTGAACATAAGGGAGCACTGCTCCTGGGTGCACATGCAGGAGAAGGAGGAGGCGACCCGGAAGGCCAGGGACCAGGTAAAGATGGCGGTGGCCAAGGTCGAGTACGCCCGCCCCCTGGAGGACAGGTTGGTCCCCATGACCCGCGCGGCCCTGGTCATCGGCGGCGGGGTTTCCGGGTTGCAGGCGGCCCTGGATATCGCGGATGCGGGTTACCCGGTCTACCTGGTGGAGGAGGCCCCCTATCTCGGGGGCAGGGCCGCCCAGTTGGAGCGGGTATTCGATCGCACCGAGAGGATATCCTGCCTGTTGGCCCCCCTTATCATGCGGGTGCTGAACCACCATCGCATCACCGTGTTCACTTCCACCGACATCGAGAATATCAGCGGATACGTGGGGAATTTCAAGGCCTCCCTGCGCATCAGGCCGCGCCTCGTTACGGAGTCCTGCGACGCCTGCGGCGCCTGCGTGAAGGTCTGCCCCATAAGGGTGGCCGACGAGTTCCAGGCCTTCCAGGGTGAGAGGGGTGCGATATATCTCCCCCATCCCCAGGCGTTGCCCTACCGCTACTGCATAGACGTGGATTCCTGCGACCGCTGCGGCGCCTGCGTAGAGGCCTGCCCCCGGGAGGCCGTCGACCTGGACATGGAGGAGCGGGAGGAAAAGATCGCGATCGGCACCATCGTGCTGGCGGTGGGCGCCAGGCCCTATGAGCCGCCGGAGGGCAATCGTTGGGGATACGACGGGAAAGGCGACGTCTTTACCTCCATCGAGCTGGAGAGGCTGCTCCACAGCGAGGGCCCCACCCGGGGAGTGCCGCTGCGCCGCAGCGACGGCAAGGTGCCGGCACGCGTCGCCTTCATCCAATGCGTGGGCTCGCGGGACCCCGAGGAAAACCCCTGGTGCTCGCGGATCTGCTGCATGAATACCATTAAGGAAGCCCTCACCCTCAAGGCTAGGTACCCCACCATGAAGGTCTCCGTATACCACCGTGACATCCGGGTTTACAAGAAGGAGCACGAGGACATGTACCGGCTGGCCCGCGGCCTGGGAATCATCTTCATGCGCGGAAGGGTGGAGAGGGTGGAACAAAAGGAAGGCAAGCTGGAGGTCTCCGCCCTGGACGAGGTGATGGGGGGAATGACCTCCCAGGAGGTGGGCATGGTGGTGCTGGCCACGGGGTTCACCAAGTCCGACGACGCCCAGAGATTCCAGGACATGCTCAAGGTCCCCGCCAGCGCGGACGGCTTTTTCATGGAGGCACACCCCAAGTTGAAGCCCCTGGAGACGGCCATAGACGGGGTCATGCTGGCGGGGAGTTGCCAGTTCCCCAAGGATATGGGTGATTGCCTTCTCCAGGCCAGCGGTTCCGCGGCCAAGTGCATGGGGCTGCTCTCCAAGGAGGAGATCCGGCTGGACGCCATCATCTCCGTCATCGACCAGGAGAAGTGCACCGGCTGCCTGGTTTGCGTCAAGAGATGCCCCTTCTCGGCCATCGTCACCGACGAGGTGGAGGTCGGCGGCAAGATGAAAAAGCGCGCCCGGGTCATCGAGGCCTCCTGCAAGGGCTGCGGGGTTTGCGCCGCGCGCTGTAAACAGGAGGCGGTGGAGGCCCAGGGCTTTACCGATAAGCAGATTTTCGCCCAGATCGACGCGGCACTGGAGGAAAACCCCGAGGGCAAGGTATTGGCCCTGGTGTGTCACTGGTGAACTTACGGGGGAGCAGACCTGGCAGGTGTCAGCAGGCTTCAATACCCACCAAGGGCCAGGATGGTCCGGGTCATGTGCACCGGGAGGATCAGCCAGGATATGATCCTGCACGCCTTCGATAAGGGCGCGCCGCTTGTCCTGGTGGGAGGCTGCCATCCTCCCGGGGACTGCCATTATATCAACGGCAATATCCAGTGCGAGGAGATGATCAAGAAGCTCAAGGAAAAAGTCCTGCCCGAGAAGGGTGTCGACCCGGAGCGGCTTCGCCTGGAGTGGATATCCTCGGCGGAGGGAGCGGTATTTCAGAAGGTGATGAAGGAGATGTGCGAGCAGCTCGAGAGCATGGAGAAGGTGGTGAGGAAATGAGCCCCGCCGCATTTATCTGCACAACGCCGGTGGAAAAGGAAAACGACCTGCAGGGGCTGGGAGGCTATCTCGCCAGCATGGGGTATGACGCCTATTTCTACCCCGAGCTTTGTTCCCCGCGGGGCCAGGTGATCATGCGGGGGAAGATCGGGGAGGAGGACAAGGTTATCCTCATCTGCGCGCGCAAGCTGGGTAGGGAGGTCTTCGAGGGAACCCTCACCGAGGACGCGGAGTTCTTCTCCTACGACATGCAGGGGGAGCCCAAGGAGCTGGCCAGCCTCATCCACGAGGAAGTCACCCTGTTCCCCTCGGAGAAGGTGCTGGTTCCCAAGCCCGTGCAGGAGGTCCTGATCATCGGGGGTGGCGTAAGCGGAGTATACGCCGCCCTGGACCTGGCCGAGCAGGGGCACAAGGTCTACCTGGTGGAGAAGGACCCCTCTATCGGGGGGATCATGGCCGCCCTGGACAAGACCTTCCCCACCATGGATTGCTCGATATGAATACTCGGGCCCAAGCTGGTGGAAGCAGCTAAGCACAGGAACATAGAACTGGTAACCAACACCGAGGTGGTAGGGGTGGACGGAGAGCCAGGCGACTTCGACGTCACCTTGCTGCGCAAGCCCTGGTACGTGGATATCGACGCTTGCACCGGTTGCGGCGCCTGCGTGGATGTCTGCCCCATCATCGTCCCGCACGATTGGGACCAGGACCTCAAGCCCCGCCGGGCCATCTACGCCATGTTCCCCCAGGCGGCCCCCCTCAAGTACGTCATCGACAAGGAGAGGTGCATCGAGTGTGGCCTGTGCATGCAGGCGTGCGGCCTGGACGCCATCAACCTGTCGCAGGAACCGCACGAGGAGAAGCTGGAGGTCGGGGCCGTCGTGGTGGCCACCGGAGGCACGCCCTTCGACCCCTCGGTGATCACGGAGTTCAGGTACGGGAAGTACGAGAACGTGGTCACCAATATGGAGTTCGAGCGCATCTGCAACGCCGCCGGTCCCACGGAGGGAGAGCTGGTGCGCCCGGACGGGAGGCACATCCGTTCCATCGCCTTCGTGCAGTGCGTGGGTTCCCGTGACCTGCACTACAACCCCTGGTGCTCCTTTTTCTGCTGCATGGCCTCGGTGAAGGGGGGGCGCCTGGTGATGGAGCATGCCCCCGGCGCGGAGGTCATTATCTTCTTCAACGACCTGAGGGCGTGCGGCAAGGGTTTCGAGGAGCTCTACCAGCGCTCCGTCGAGGAGGGCATGAAATTCGTCCGGGCCATTCCCTCCATCCACGAGAACCGCACCACCAATAATCCCATCGTGGTCTACGAGAGTCCCGAAGGCGGCATCGCCAAAAAAGAGGTGGACATGGTGGTGCTGGCCTGCGGGCTGCAGGCCTCGGAGGGAACCAGGGAAGCCCAGAAGCTGCTTAGGTTGCCCCGTGACGGGTATGGTTTCATCAAGGAAGTACACCCGGTGGATAAGTCATGCGAAACCACCCGGGAGGGCGTTTTTATCGCTGGCGTTTGCCAGGGGCCGAAGGACATCTCCGACTCGGCGACGCACGGGAGCGCGGCCGCGGCCAAGGTGGGGATCTTCCTGTCCCGGGGTGAGGGGGCAGTCCTGGAGAAGGGGGTCACAAACGGATAGGCTAGGCCTCCCGGCCTTCCCATCGCCCGCGGGGATGGGCATGCCCGCCGACCGAGGTAGTAAAATATACCTGGGGAGTTTGATGAAGGAGGAAAACGGCAAAGGTAAGGTGACCGTCGAGTTCTTCGGGCCCTTCCGGGAATTCGGGAAGAACCTGGAGTTGCCCGTGGAGGGTGAGCTTACCTTCGACGAGATCATAAACCGGCTGGAGGTGGAACTGGGGGAGTCCTTCCGGGAAAGGGCCCTCAAGAAGAACACCACCTATATTTTGAATAACCAGGTCGTGGAGAAAAAGGTCTTGAGCGTTCTCCGTATATCCCCTGGGGATCGCCTGGCCTTTGCCCTAATCATAGGCGGCGGTTAAGGAGGAACAGATGATGAAAGGATATGCGGGCAAGTACTTGCGAGTGGACCTGACCACTGGGGAGGTCAAGACCGATTACCTCCCCGAGGAGGTGGCGCGTGCTTTCATTGGGGGCTACGGGCTGGTGGCCTGGACCCTCTATAACGAGGTGCCGGACGGGGCGGACCCCCTGTCGGCGGAGAACGTCCTCTGCCTCTGGACGGGGCCGGTGGCCGGTACCCCCGTTCCGGTATCCTCCAAGTACATCATGGGGGCGCGCTCCCCCGCCACCGGTTTTATCGGCTTCGGCATCTCCTCGGGTGGAATAGGGTCGGAATTGAAAGCCGCGGGATGGGACGGTGTCGTGGTGACCGGAAAAGCCCCCTCCCCGACCTATATATTTATTCAGAACGGGCAGGTGGAGCTCCGTGATGCCTCCTCCCTGTGGGGGAAGACCACCTGGGATACCGAGGAGCTTATCCGTGAGGAACTCTGTGACGACGAGATACGGGTGTCCTCTATCGGGCCCGCGGGAGAGCTGCTCTCCGTCCTGGCCAATATCACCAACGACCGCAACCGGCAGGTGGGCCGCTCCGGCATGGGGGCGGTGATGGGCTCCAAGAACCTCAAGGCCATTGCCATCCGTGGCACCGGGGAGGTGGGGGTGGCCCACCTGGACGAGCTGGTGGAGTTCTGCCGCGATCTCTACCAGAGGTGCCGGGGACCGGCCACCGAGAAATACCGCGTCCTGGGCACCCCCGCCAACGTCTTAGTGCACAACCGCCTGGGTTGCCTGCCCTCTTACAACTTTCAGAAGGGCACCTTCGAACAAGCGGAGGCGGTCTCGGGTGAGACCATGCTCAAGACCATGGTCAAGAAGATAGTGGCCTGTCCCGCCTGCCCCATCGCCTGCGACCACATCAACGTGGTCAAGGAGGGACCCTGGGCGGGCACGGTTTCCTCCATGGATTACGAGTCCCTGGAGCTCCTGGGTCCCAACTGCGGGGTGGCGGACCTCAACGCTATCACCAAGGCGGTGGAGATCTGCGACACCCTGGGGGTGGACACCATCTCCGCCGGGGCCACCGTCTCCTGGGCCATGGAGGCCTACGAAAAGGGGCTGCTCTCCAAGGAGGATTGCGACGGACTGGAGCTGCGCTTCGGTAACGCCGAGGCCATGGTGGAGGCGGTGCGCCGCCTGTGCCTGCGCGAGGGCAACCTGGGCAAGCTCATCGCCGACGGTGCGGCGCGGGCCGCCGAGAAGCTGGGCCGCGATTCCCACAAGTTCGCCATGGTCAACAAAAAGCTGGAGTGGGGGGCCTACTCCCTGCGCTCCCTCCAGACGGCCACCCTGGGGTTCGCCACCTCCGTGCGCGGGGCCTGCTACCTGCGCTCCGGTTCCTACCAGGTGGACGTCAAGGGGCAGGTGGACCGTTACCACCTCGACCGCTCCCGGGGAAAGGTGGTCTACGACGGCGAGAACCTCTACGCGGTCATCGACTCCATGATCATCTGCAAGTTCACCCGCGGCATCTACAAGGACAACGACGAGATCGCCAGGGTGATCCGGCTGGTCACCGGCTTCGACCTGGGTGCGGAGGAGATGATTAAGGCGGGAGAGCGCATCCACAACATGGCCAAGCTCTTCAACGTCCGCTTCGGGGTGGGCAGGGCGGACGATTACCCCCCGCCGCGCGCCTTCGAGGAGAAGATGTACGACGACGTGAGCGACGGGGCGATCATCGACCGCGGCGAGTACGACGAGGCCCTCTCCGGCTACTACGAGGCGCGGCGCTGGAACGAGGAAGGGATTCCCACCGTGGCCCTCCTGGAAGACTTGGGCCTCGACACGACCCTGGGGGTGTAAGAGATGGACGCGAAGAAGATCATCGTCTGCGATACGGATAAGTGCACCGGATGCGAGATCTGCGAGTACATATGCTCCATCTTCAAGGAGAAGAAGGTGAACTGGTCGAAGTCGCGCATCCGCCACATCCGCATCGAGCCCACCTTCGATATCGCCATTGCCTGCCGCAAGTGCGAGACCCCATTGTGCATCAAGGCCTGCCCGCGCGAAGCCATCATCGAGCAGACCGACGGCTCGGTGAGCATAGATAAGGACAAGTGCAACGGCTGTGGCTGGTGCATCGAGGCCTGCAACTTCGGCGCCTTGAAGCTGGATTGGAATGCCAAGTGCGCCTTCGCCTGCGACTTCTGCGCCGAATACGACCAGCCCAAGTGCGTGGAGTTCTGCCCCTACGATGCCCTGGAATTCACCACCCTGGACCAGGTGGGCCACGAGGCCGGCAAGAAGGCCTTCAAGCGCGTCATCGAGGAACTGGGCTAGGCGGATCCATAAGCAGGCCGGTTATATGAAAGCCTCTGGCTTGCTCCTTCAACCATTGAGGCGACAATAAATACAAAAGGCTCATCTCCCGCAAGTGTGGGTGAATCGAGGGGTAGTGGCTTATCCCCTTCCTTAGGTGCGCCTGTTTGCGGGCAGCTTTCATCAGGGGCTGATGGAACGATAAGCTGGTACCCACGCTCCGGGGATTGGAGCCGTGATTATGAATGCCGTATTCGCGATAGGGCGAAGGAGGCGGGAGTGCCAGGGCCTGTAAGTGATATAAGTGATTGATCTCCTATGGCCCTGGTGTCCGTGCGGGAGCCCGGGACCATCATCGGGATGCCCTACCGCCGGGGACGCGGTAAGTACGGGCCGGTCGATTTCCGGGAGATCGGATGTGGCAAAATATTGTAGCGGGTTATTTCAAGCATATCGGCGAGTAAAGGGGGAGTAACCATGAACGAGGAACGTCCCTACTGGAACATGGAGATGGAGCCCAAGCTCAACACCCCGGAGATGCGCGAGATTCAGCTGGCCAAGCTGAAGGTGCTGCTCAAGCGGCTCTACGACAACGCGCCCTTCTATACCAGGCAGTTCGACGAGCTGGGCTTGAAGCCGGATAAGGTAAAGAGCTTTGAGGACTTTACCGCCTCCGTGCCCCTCTTCGACAAGGACGCTCTCCGGGCCATGGTAGCCGAGTTCGGGGGGGATATCCTCAAGGTCATCGACCAGATCATACCCGTCTCCGTGGACGACCTGGACATCATGGCCACCACCACCGGTACCACGGGGATTCCCACCCCCTACCCCATGACCAGGCATGACATGGAGGACGTGTGGGGGGAGGCCATGGTAAGGGGGGCATGGCGGGCCGGCATGCGCGCCCACGACCGCGTGCTCTTCTGCTTCGCCCTCTCCATGGTTATCGCCGGCATCCCCACCATGATGGGCATGCACAAGCTGGGGTCCATGGCCATCCCGGTGGGGGCGGAGGCGGGCACCGATCGCATCCTGCTCATGCAGACCCTTTTCCGGGGCACCGTCTACTCCGGCACCCCCTCCCTTGCCGAGTACCTCATCGAGAAGTGCAGGGAGCAGGGCCGGGATCCCAAGGACCTGGGCTTCCGCATCCTTATGTGCGGGGGGGAGCCGGGGGCGGGCATCCCCGAGGTGAGGCAGCGACTGGAGGATGCCTATGGCTGCCGTATCTTCGACGCCGGGGCCGGCTTCGGTTTCTCCTGCGACTACCCCGAGTACCAGGGCATGCACTGGACCGCCGACGACCTGGCCTACTACGAGCTGGTGAACCCCGAGAGCAAGGATCCCGTTCCCTTAGAGGACGGGGCCACCGGGGAGGCCCTCTTCACCGTGCTGGAGGGAGACGGCATGTCCTGGCTCAGGACCAGCCTGGGCGACATCCACCAGGTTTTCGTCTCCCCCTGCCCCTGCGGCAGGACCGGCTTCCGTTACAAGATCATCGGCCGCACCGACGACATGCTCAAGGTGAAGGGCGCCATCGTCTATCCCACCATGGTGGAGGGGGTGGTCTCTTCCTTCGTCCCCCGGGTTACAGGGGAGTTTCGCATCGTGCTCACCGACAAGCCGCCCCGGGTGGTGCCTCCCCTTAAGATCAAGATCGAGCGCGGCGAGGACTTCCCGCCGGAGAAACTCTCCGAGCTGGAGGCGGAGATGAAGGATGCCTTCCACGTCAAGGCCAAGTTCACCCCGGAGATCATCTGGGCCGAACCGGGGGAGCTGGAGCGCTCCACCTACAAGGGCCAGACCTTCGAGAAGCTCTACGAGCAGCAGTAAGGGATCAAGGGTGCGCCGGATAACCATCGCCGGCGGGGCCGGGGATATGGCCGCGCCTTGACGGCGGGTCTTATCTTCCGCACTCATTGCGGTTAGAGTACTATGAGATGACAGAATTGAAACCCCAGCAGCGCCGCCCACAAGGGTTTGCCGTCAGGCTCCCCCTCATCTTGCCCGCGTTTCTTCTCGCGCTAACCGCCTTCTCTGCCCTCTCCCAACCGGCGCGTTGCGCATGGAGCGGAGGACACGACGTCATGGGAAGCGGAGATGCGCGCAAGCCCTGGCGCAGCTCAATTACATGGGGTACATCAGCGTCTACTGGAACGTGGATCCCGCCGATTATTCCGGCATATCAGCCGGGATCCTGTATTCCCGCGTCGTGTCCGCCGCACGCCCCGGGGCAATCGTGGTCATGCACACGGTGAACGCTTCCCAGAAGGCCGGCGCGCTTCCCGCCATCGTCCGCGACCTGCGCGCCTCCGGCTACGAACCGGTTACCATAACCGAGATCCTGCTGGCGGAAGACTGAAGGCCGGCACGCCGCGTCCCCCGCTGCGAAGGAACAGGCGCCGCCCTCTTGATGATCCCGTTCCCGCATGTCCCCGCCACGTGATAATCAGTATCCAGCCGCCCCAGACGGTCGCAACCGCACATGAGGCAAGGACACGACGGCGGGGGCGGGAACAATAATATATAGAGATCGATATAGAGATCGATATAGAGATCGACGTGATGCGAAAGGGGGAGATCATGGGAGGAAGCGGCGAGGCTCCCCGTACCGGTGGGCGGGTCATCCACCGGGCTGGCCAGTACGACCTCCTTATAAAGTTGCTCACGCTGGGCAAGGAGAAAGCGATCAGGGGGATGACCCTGGAGCTGGCGAGGGTGAGCCCGGGGGAGAAGGTGCTGGACGTGGGATGCGGCACGGGCACGCTTACCATTATGGCAAAGGGCGCGGTAGGTCGCAGGGGCGAGGTGTGCGGCATCGATCCGGCGCCGGAGATGATCGATGTCGCACGGCGTAAAGCCGCCCGCGCGCGGATGGAGGTGGACTTCCGGGTGGGTCTCGTCGAGTCCATCCCCTTTGCGGACGGCAGCTTCGACGCCGTCCTCAGCAGTTTCATGGTCCACCACCTGCCGGAGGAAGTGAAGGTCAAGGGGTTCCGTGAGGTGCGCCGCGTCCTGAGGCCGGGAGGGCGTTTGCTGGTGATGGACATAGAGCCTTCCGGTTCGACCGCGACGGGCAGGCTGCTGGCCCACCTGATCGGTCACGGACGCATGAAGGGGAACATCGGCATGCTGCCCGCGGCCTTGCGGGAAGCTGGATTCGAGCCCATCGAAACGGGGGCCACCCGGTATGGTCCGCTCTCGTACGCCCTTGCCACGAGAGGGGATTCCTGAATGGGAGGACATGCTGATGAACAGGGGCGTGCCGGGCGTCATGGGCGTGACCATAGTGCTCATAATACTGGGAAGCGCCGCCTTCGCCGCATACGAGTCCATCGACCGCTTCTTCCATGTCCGGGACATCGACAACCTCTGGGCCGTGGCCGTGGCCGCCGTGGTGGGATTCGCCGGCAACGAGGCGGTGGCCCGCTTCCGCATCGGGGTTGGGAAGGAGATAGGCAGCGCCGCCCTGGTGGCGGATGGCTACCATGCGCGTGTCGATGGGCTGACCAGCCTAGCCGTCCTGGTCGGGGCCATCGGCGTATGGCTGGGCTTCCGGCTGGCGGACCCGATCATAGGATTGATCATCACCGCCGCCATCCTGCGCATCGTCTGGGGGTCCGGGAAGTCCGTATTCACCCGGCTTCTGGACGGCGTGGACCCGGAGGTGATCGACGAGATCGCCCACGCGGTCTCGCACGTCCCCGGCGTGCAAGAGGTGACCGGCGCGCGGGTGAGGTGGCTTGGGCACCGCCTGCACGCCGAGCTCAACCTGAGCGTATGCGCGGACCTCTCGGTGGAGGAGGGGCACGGGATCGCCGTGGAGGCGAGGCACCAGCTTCTGCACCACTTGAGGTACCTCTCCGACGCCACCATCCACGTGGACCCCGAGCACGCCTCGGGGGGAGAATACCACTGCGTGGACGGCCACGAGCATGACGATTACCCCGCCCATTCCCACTGACGGCCCGGGGCGTCTCTCGCGGTTTTCGCTGTTCTCGAGCAGACCGGCGGGAAGCCTTGGGAGCGAAACCGGCCAGCGACGTCCCCGCTGACAACCTGATGCGGTTCCTGCGCAAAGACATGCATCGGCCGCGCCCCCTTGATCCTTGGCATGGCGCGTGCGGGGAAGGACGGCTCGGAAGAGGATAAGATACGTAGTCTTCACTATTGACAATTAGACAATATTAGAGGAATATCAATATAGATAAGAATTCCGATTCGGCAGAGAATGAGAGGGTGAGGACGATGTTCTGGAAGGCGGCGCAAGGAGAGGAAGGTCACGCCTGGGGCGGGCATTGCCAGCATCCGCGGATGATCCATCCCGGGCGCATGGCCGGGGGCATGCCCTTCGAGCCCTCGGGTCTCGGGCACGACAGCTCCCGGCGTTTCCTGCGGCCCGTGGTGATGCTGCTGCTGGCCGAGGAGCCCATGCACGGGTACGAGCTCATGGGAAGGCTGAAGGAATTCGGGATCGGCCAGGGGGGCATGGACCCCTCCATCCTCTACCGGCTCCTGCGCCTCCTGGAGAGGGCGGGGTTCGCCGAGAGTTCCCTCGACGACTCGGGGGCGGGGCCGGCGCGCAAGGTCTATAGCCTGACCCCCGAGGGGATGGAGGTCCTGGATATGTGGGCCTCCAACCTCGACGAGGTCTCCTCCCTGCTGCAGCGGTTCAAGGAGCGCTACGCGAAGCTCGGGAAGTGAGCGGAAGGGCGCTCTTCGCACAACCTGCCCCGTGGAAGGACAGCAGGCGAGGGTTTTGTCCGCCCGTTGGCATGATCGCCGTCATGCCGCCGTTCCGCCCGCCTCATCATGGTCACGCGGGAAATCTGGATGGTAGAATGCTCCCGGGAAGAAGAAGTTTACCTCGACGATGTGGGACGGAGGTATGAGCATGGCTGACTGGGTGTGCAAGAAATGCGGTTACGTGAGGGATTCCCGCTGCAAGCCCAAGAAGTGCCCCAACTGCGAAGCCCAGAACACTTTCGAAAAGAAAGAGGAAGAAAAGAAATCTTGATCTCTGGTTGACTGGCCGGTGAAACATCCGGGGCTGTAGCGGGTTCCGGCACCTTCTTCCATAACCAGCGAGATGAACACCGCGCCTGGCGCAAGGCCGGGGATATGCCCGACCCAGGGAAGCGCGGAAACCTGAAATAAAGCAACTTAGGGTTCGAGATTACATGCGCGAGCGGAGTTTAACCAGGAGGGTGATTGAACATCGCCGGCTGTCATGAAAGGGTGCTCGCAGCCTTGGAGAGGCGGGAGCCCGACCGGGTCCCAACCATGGACCTGATATCGGAGACCTCGAGCCTCAACGAGATATTGGGTAAGAAAGCCGTGCCCCTGGGCTGGTTTTTCGAGAACCCTCGCCCTAAATGGGTCTTGGATCGCCTATCCCCTCTGCTCAACAGGCTGCACACGATAGATTCCGTGCTCGACCAATTCGCCTATGACCACGCCGCGGCTTCCGTGAAGTTGGGGATGGATTCGGCCTGGAATATATACATGCCCATATGGCGCTTTCGGGAAGCGTTGGTATGGGAGGATTACTTCGGCAGGCGCTGGGACGTGGCCTTGGACGGGAAGGGCAACCTGGACACCCCCATGTACCGGGGAGGCCTGATCACCTCCCCCGCCGACTGGAAGGCCTGGGACAAGAGGGATATCCTGCGCCTTCCCGAAAAGGCCAACCGCGTCTTCTCCGATATCCAGAGGACCTTCGGGGATAAAATCTTCATCTTCGCCGCCCTGGGACCCGGGATCTTCGAGAACACCTGGCAGCCGCTGGGCTTCGAGCGCTTCTCCGTGGCGGTGAGGAAGGAGAAGGAGTTCTTGCGGCGCATGATCAAGTTCAACGAGGACTTCTGCTGCCTGGCCATCGAGGCCTTCGCCGACGCCGGGATCCCCGGCTATCTTTACGGCGATGACATGGCCTATCGCTCCGGGCCGATGTTGAACCCGCGCATGTTGGAGGAATTGTACGGGGATGCCCTGCGCCGGGTCACCGAGACCGCCCACGCCCAGGGCATGAAGGTAGCCATCCATTCCTGCGGCAACACCTATAAGCTCCTCGACTGGTTCGCCGACTGCGGGTTCGACGGCGTACATGCGCTGGAGCCCACGGCGGGGATGGAACTGGCCAGGGTTAAGGGGATGGTGGGGGAAAGGATGTGCCTGATAGGGAACATCGACGTCTCCCATATTCTGGTGGATGGGAGCAGGGAGGAAGTCTGCGAGGCGGTGCGCCGGGCCATCGCGGACGCCGGAATCGGAGGCGGATACATCTTAGCCCCCACCCATAGTCACAAGGATGTATCCGTGCAGCACCTGCGCTGGATGCTGGAGGCGGCGGAGGAATACGGGCAGTATCCCCTCGCCGGTTGAGCTTCGCTCGTTAGCCAAACCCTTCCGATTACCCGTAAAGCATAGAGCCTGTTGCATAAATGGCGTGCGGTCGATCATATTAGCCATATCATGATAAATAACGGGTCATAGCACACTTCATATCGCGTCTGTTGTGTCTTCATTCGCTACAAGGCGATTTGTGCGACACCCTCTATAATTAGGGAGATTATCGCGACAAGTGAATGAAGGGATCGGAGCCATGCCGGCCATATCCATCGTGGACCTCAGGAAGTCCTACGGCGACGTCAAAGCCGTGGACGGCATCTCCCTGGAGATCGAGGAGAGAGAGATCTTCGGCATCCTGGGTCCCAACGGCGCCGGCAAGACCACCACCCTGGAGATGGTGGAGACCCTGCGCGAGCCGGACTCCGGGCGGATCACGGTAGTGGGGCTGGACGTGCAGGCCGAAGCGCGGGCGGTAAAGGAGATGATCGGGGTCCAGCTCCAGACCACGGTATTCTTCGACCAATTGACGGTGCGCGAGACCATCGACCTCTTCGGCGCGTTCTATCCCCGAACCCTCCCCGTTGCCGATCTCTTGAAGCTGGCGGAGCTGGGCGAAAAGGCCGACTCCAGGGTGAACGAGCTCTCGGGCGGGCAGCAAAAGCGGCTGTCCATCGCCCTGGCCCTGGTGAACGACCCCCGGATGGTGTTCCTGGACGAGCCCACCACCGGCCTCGACCCCCAGGCCAGGCGGCGGATATGGGAAATCATCCGCCACTTGCGGGACCAGGACAAGACGGTGGTGATCACCACCCACTACATCGAGGAGGCTGAGAGTCTATGCGACCGCGTGGCGATCATGGATCATGGCGGTATCATCGCCTTGGGGACGCCGCGCGAACTGGTCAACGAGCACGTATCGGAGAGCGTCATCTCCTTCCGCCTCACCCCGCCGGTGGGGGAGGAGGTCGTGAGGGAGCTCCACGGGGTGACCAGCGTGCAAGCGGATAACGGCGACTACCGGGTGACCACCCCCGTGCCACAGGAAACCCTGATCGGGATCGTCGCCATGGCCTACGAGCAGGGGGCGGAAGCCGACGACATCAACATGAAAAAGGCTACCCTGGAGGACGTCTTTCTGAAGCTCACCGGGAGAAGGATAAGGTCGTGAGCAAGTTCCACAAGATGTTCGTCTACAACCTGAAGATGACCCTGAGGCAGCGCGAGGCCCTCTTCTGGATGTTCCTGTTCCCCGTTCTGCTCATGATCATCCTGGGGCTCGTGTTCGGCTCGAGCGGGGAGATGAGGATGAAGATCGGCGTGGTCGACCTGGATGGCTCGCCGGCCAGCCGGGCCATCGTGCGGGGCATCGTCAAGGCCTTCGAGGGGACCCCCGAGATAGAGATCTCCACCGGCACGGAGGAGGTGGAACGGGCTGCCCTCAAGGATGGCAACCGCAACGGCATCCTCATCATCCCCGCCGGCTTCGGGCAGGCGGTGACGGAGGGCGAGAAGGGCGAGGTGACCATGATCATCAACAGGTCGGAGCTGTCCACCGCCCAGATCGCTTCGAGTACCTTGAGGGGGATAGTGGGGAGGATCAGCCAGGGGATGTCGGGCGCCCCGGAACTGATCACGGTCAACGAAGAGGCGGCCCAGGACGTCAAGGACTTCGAGTACATCGACTTCATGGTGCCGGGCATCCTGGCCATGGTGGTGATGTTCGGGGGCCTGGCGGGGTACAGCCTGGAGATCGCCACCTACCGCGAGAAGGGCATATTGCGCAGGATCAAGGTTTCCCCCCTGTCCCTCTCCACCTTTCTTTCCAGCGGGATCGCCTCCGTGCTCATCTTCACCCTGCTGCAGACGGCGCTCCTGATCGCCGTCGGGATGCTGCTCTTTCACCTCAAGATACACGGCAACTACTTCTGCCTCGCCCTCCTCGTACTGGTCGGGGCGCTTTCGTTTCTATCCCTGGGATTCCTGATCGCCTCCATGACCAGGAACAGCCGCAGCGCCGGGATGGCCTCCCAGGCCATAGCCATGCCCATGATGTTCCTCTCCGGCATCTTCTTCCCGCTGCAGTTCGTCCCGTCCGTGCTCAAGGTAATCGCCCGCTGCCTGCCCCTCTATTACCTGGGCGACGCCCTGCGGGAGGTCATGGTCGACTCGGCTGGTCTCGCGTCCGTGTGGCTGGATCTGGCCGTCCTCATGGGAGTGGGGGCGGTCTCCTTTTTCGCCGCGGTCAGGTTCTTCCGCTGGGAATAAACCACGCCTATAGCGGTCAGCAAAGGGCGTCTGAGTTTAAGCTTCTTCCCTGCGGGCATTATTCCAAACTGGGAAGGGATAACGGA
>Ga0315282_10007938_pt1 | contig 17305 bp, 9 predicted proteins | sample YL17G07_20_MG_FD_203693 | JGI IMG/M metagenome (GOLD analysis project Ga0315282, IMG submission 203693) | Sediment microbial communities from Yellowstone Lake, YNP, Wyoming, USA - YL17G07_20 | ecosystem: Environmental > Aquatic > Freshwater > Lake > Sediment | place: USA: Wyoming | collected... | reverse complement strand
GGCGAGGCGGATGGCTTCCGCCACGTCCAGGCCGCCGTACATCGCGCCCGCCGGATCGGCCCCCAGGACGGCGTACGTGGTGCGTGCCCCCGCGGCCTTCCTGCGAAGGGCATACGACTGCGCCCCCGCTGCCTTCGGCGCCGCCAACCCGAGGTCGGCGGCCAGCCGCTTCGCCTCGTCCGCCGAGGAGGCGAGAACGATGCGGACAGGCTGGGAGGCCTTCGGAAGATCGTCGAGGCTCCCCGCGATGCAGCGATCGCCCCTGGTTTCCAGGGCGCGGCGGATTTCGGCGGCGGCGAACTCCGCTTGAGGCACGCCGCTCTTATACAGCAGCGCCACTTGCTCGTTGGCCGAGGCCGGCTGCATGCTGAAGAGGGCCAATCCCGCTGACACCAACACGATCCCGAGGAAACCGCTCATCGCCGATGCTCCTCTTTCTTCCCGCCGCGTGTGTGCGCTTTCGGCCCGTCCGAGGCCCGCCATGACGATACGCTACCGGTGCGGGCGGCGGGAGGCAAGAAGCAAGTCGTACGCCCTCCGGGGCCGGCCTTCACTTGAAATCGCCGCCCAGGCTTCCTATAGTGAAGACCTGTGGCGGGGCCTGATCGTGGGAATCGTACGTCGCTCATAAGGAGAACGGTATGAAAGCTCGTTCGGCTCTCGCAACGCTTGGCGCGGTTCTCGCACTCGTTTCGGTGGGCGGCGCGCCCGCCTGGGGACAAGTGTTCTACGGCGACCCGCCCGACGAGCACCATCCCTGGGCCATCCACGACTCGAACCGCCCCCAGCCGAAAGTGGTGACCCCCGGCACGTTCAGCGCGCCGGAGCAGCCGGGCAAGCCGCCCGCCGACGCGATCGTCCTCTTCGACGGCACGGACCTCGCGAAGTGGGAGGCCGACAAGAACCAGGGCGGCCCCACCGCCTGGGTCGTCAAGGACGGCGCCATGGAGTGCACGCCCGGCTCCGGCTACATCCGCACGAAAGACAAGTTCGGCGACTGCCAGCTCCACGTCGAATGGGCCGCCCCCAGGAAGGTCCAGGGCGACAGCCAGGGGCGCGGCAACAGCGGCATCTTCCTGGAGGGAGCCGTCGAAATTCAGGTTCTCGATAGCTACAATAATCCGACGTACGCCGACGGCGGCGCCGCGTCGGTGTACGGCGTCAATCCGCCCATGGTCAACGCCCTGCGCCCGCCCGGAGAGTGGCAGGTGGTGGACATCGTTTTCCGCCGCCCGGTCTACAAGGACGGCCAGCCCCTGGATCCGGGCTACGTGACCGTCTTCGTCAACGGCGTCCTGGTGCAGGATCACACGGTGCTCGAAGGCGGCACCGGCCACATGAAGCGCAGCAAGGCCGGCCCGCTGGCCGACAAGGGGCCGCTCAAGCTCCAGGACCACGGCAACCCCGTGCGCTTCCGCAACATCTGGTACCGCGAGTTGCCGCCGCGCGCCGTCGAGGGCGGCACCGACGGCCCGCTCTCGGTCGAAGCCACGATGGCCAAACGCAAGGAGATCGCGGCCACGATCCGCCAGGACGCCGCCAAGCTGACAAACCCCGCGAACCCGCTGCCCGAGCTCTTGAGGCTGATGGAGTCGGTCGAGTACGAGAAGGATGAGGCGACCGTCCAGAAGGTGGAGCAGATGGCCGGCCAGTACCTCGACAGCGTGAAGAAACTCCCGGCCGACAAGCTCGCCTCGAAGAAGGACGACGTGAAGCGCCTGAGCGGCGCCCTCCAGTTCCTCACGCGGTTCAACATCCTGCCGGCCACCTTCGCGCCGAAAGTGGAAGTCGACAAGCTCGTCAAGGACCAGGGCTGGGACAAGAAGTAACTGGCCTGGCAGGGCCCGTAGTTCGGCGGTCGGCGGAGGCGCGAGCGTCCTGGCCCCTTGGCGCGCCGGGACGCGAATCGCTGGTTTCAGGGACAAGCCAGGACAGGGACGGCTCATGTCGATCCGAATGCTCGGAATCGTCTGCGGTCTGCTGGCGGCAGGCGCGGCGCCGGCCTTGAGGGCGGCCGCCCCCGGGGCCTCGCCGGCCCCCGCGCCGGACGTGAAGATCGAGGGCTGGGTCAACGCCGTCAAGACGCTGCCCGACAAGGCGCCCGACTGCTCGTCCTTGAAGAGCATCGCCGAGACCGTCACCCGCGGCTGCAAGACCAACGACGAAAAGGCCGTGGCTATCTACAACTTCATGATCCTCGCGCACTACCACCGCGCGTACCCTTCGGAGCCGGGAGGGCTCCCCGTCCTCAAGGAGATCAACACCTACGGGTGGAGCCTGTGCGGCGGGCTGCACTCCGAAGAGTCGGCCCTGTGGCGCGAGCTGGGCTGGGACTGGCGCTTCGTGGGCTGGAGCGGCCACACCACCGTCGAGGCCAAGTATGACGATAAGTGGCATTACCTGGATACGTTCCTCAAGTTCTATGCCTGGATGCCCGACTCTAGCGCCCCCGGCGGCCGCACCATCGCCGGCGAAGACGACCTGGACAAGAACGCCCAGGCCCTCATCGCCGACGCCTTTGTCCTGGACAAAAGCCGCAACGTCGTCTACGCCAAGGACAACCAGTTCGAGATGATCGGCGACAAGGCCAACTGGACGGCCGCGGCTTTCCTGACCTGCGGCGACACCCTCGACGGCGTCATCGGCGGCCTGAAGACCCACAAGGGCGCCGGCCGGGCGGAGGGGTGGATGGCCATCAACCACGCCACCGGCGGCTACTCGGCCGACCTGGCCCTGGCCCCCGGCTACTCGCTGACCAACACGTGGGACGCCGTCGAGGGCGCCTGGTACTGGGCCGGCGCCAAGGAGGCCCCGCGCCACACCTGCGGCAACAAGGATCTGCGCAATACACCCGACGCCGGGCTGGTCCTCGAACCGTACTTCCAGCACGTCCGCAGCTACGCGAACGGCACGCTCCTCGTCGCGCCGGATTTCGGCAATGACGCGTTCCTGAAGTCCTTCGCCGCCACGGAGAACGTCAAGTACGAGAAGGGCGCCCTGGCGCCCGCCCAGGCGGGCTCGCCCGCCAGCGTGACCGTGCTCCTGCGGTCGCCGTACATCATGACCCGGGCCACCGGCGCCGCCGAAGGGGCCGACTCGCTCGAGGTCTCCATCGACGGCGGCAAGTCTTTCAAGCCCGCCGACCTCAAGGACTTCACGGGCGCCGTGAAGGGCCAGGTCATCGCGCTGGCCAAGGTCGGCTTCAAGACGGCCCTCAAGTCGCTCGCGCTGGAGGTGCTGGTCCAGAACAACCCCGGCAGCCTGCCGTACCTCTCGCCGGGCAAGAACGTCGTCGCCGTCTCGGTGGCCGACCCGAAGGCGCTGGGCGATAACAAGCTGGTCGTCACCTACGCGTACGTGCCGGGATATCGCAATAAGTCTTTCGAGCAGCTCTGCAACGAGGGCAAGGAGGTGGCCAAGCAGCACAACGCGACCTGGGCCGACGCGCCGACGGTCGTGCAGAAGGTGCTGGCGGCCAGGGACCTGCCCGCCACGTTCGACATCGACGTGCCCACGCCCAAGGACAAGTACCCCGTCTACCCGCGGATGCTCTTCGTCCGGCGCGAGGTGATTGCCGCCGGCTCCAAGCCGCTCGCGCTGCCCGACAAGGCCCAGGAACCGAAGATGGGCCCCAACGACGAGCTGAAGACGCTGCCCAACCCGTTCCTGATCGGCAGCCAGCCCCCGCCGGCGCGCGTCGTCCGGCCGACCAGGACCGTCACCCTCGACCTCAAGCCCGGGCACTTCGTGACCCAGGCGGGCGACGTGCCCACCAGCGACTTCATCAAGTGGCCGAAGACGGCGCAGGAAAAAGTCGATGCGATGGCCTTCCTGATCGGCGGCGAGCTGAAAGGGCTGCCCGCGGTCAAGGACCTGGCCGGCGCGCGCCTCGTGTTCCCGGCCGTCCGCGCCCACGCGGAGGTCCCCACCAAGGTCGGCGTGGTGGCGCTCAAGGCCCCCTTTGAGGCGGGCCGGAAGTACGATTTCGCGAATCTCGGCGACCTGCTCGGGACCGTCGTCGTGCCCAAGCTGGGCAAGGACGCCCCCGACTGGAACCCGCCCAAGGAGCTCAAGGTCGACGTGACCCGCGCCGTCCGCGCCGTCGCCGCCGGCGACGCCAGGTTCGCCGGCTTCGCCCTGCGCGTCGTGCCCGACCGGGGCGTGGACGAGGGCTGGACCGTCCGAATCCATATCCCCAAGCAGCCGAAGATTCAACTTGAGCTGGATATCTATACGGATGCTACGACCAGGTAGACCTGCAGCGCTGCCTGGAGTAGGGGTGCGCGGCGGGCCAGGGGATGCGTTTAGCGTTGTCATTCCGAGCGAGGTCGCCGCGGCGACCGAGTCGAGGCATCTCGCTGTGGCCGTTGCCCTTCGCGCATCCCCACGGCGAGACCCCTCGACCCGGTCGCCGCGGCGACCTCGCTCGGGGTGACAACTCAAGAGAACCACGCTGGACACACCCGGCTTGGGATCGGCCGAAAGTTACTGGCCATCGGCAAGCAGGGAGGTATCATCAGGGTCCTGCCCAGTTGTCTTCTTGTCGGGGATGCGGGCAAACACGGTCCAGAGAGAACGGTGGGTGCAAACCATGGCGCGTAACAGAAAGAGGTTCGGCATCGCGGTCTATTACCTGGCGGCGGCCGTGCTCGTCTCGGCGGCGGCCACGCCCGCATGGTCCAAGGTCGAGATCAAGTTCCCGCTCGTCCGCACGGCTTACCAAACCAACGAGGACGTCCACCTGGCGGTGGTCCGCAGCGCCCCCCAGGCCCTGGCCGCGGGCGACCTGGTGGTCACGCTGGCCGGCGACGATGCCAGCCGGATGAGCTTCACCCTGGCCGTGCCGGCGGTCGCGCCGAGCGGCGGCGAGGCCCGCGCCACCGAGCACGTGTACCTGGCCGGGCGGCTGCTGCGGCCGGGGCGCTACGCGGTGGAGGTCGCCGCCGCCGACGACACGGCCAAGGCCGAGATCGAGCTGTACTCGCACGTGCGCCGCTCCACGTACAGGCTCATCAGTTGGGGATCCGCCAAGGGCAAGCAGCTTCTCGCCGAGGGCGAGGATAGCCTCGGCTTCAACCTGTACTACGGCCACGACGCCGTGGCCAACCTCAAGGATGCCAACCTGCTCCGCGCGGGCGTCGACTTCATGCTGGTGTGCACCATGGGCGGCGCCCACCAGATGGACATGAGAGGCGAGTGCGACTGGTCCGACCCGTACGTGATCCGCGGCGGAACGGTCCGCGTCGCCCGCCAGGCCTTCGCCGACCGGACCCAGGGCAACTGCATCGGCGTGCACGATTATGACGAGCCCGGCCTGACCTGGGGCAGGGACCCCGCCACGGGCAAGTCCACGGCGCACGCCGTTCCCAGCCAGCACCGCAGCTACGAGAGCGCGTTCGGCCGGACGCCGATCGACTACAAGGCCGTCGATCCGAAGAACCCGGCCGACGCGGCCCGCTGGCGGCAGTGGGCCTACTGGAAATTCGCTCTCATGGACGCGGCGTGGAAGCACTCCCAGTTCGGCGTCAACGCCGTCCGGCCCGACTTCATCTCGGCCACGCAGAGCCAGTACGGCTGGACCGCGTTCACCGACGGCTACTACTTCAATGTCGCGCGGAGCCTGCCGGTGGCCAGCGGCCACGGCGGCTACCACGACTACGGGCTCATCCAGTTCAACCCGTCCTTCTTCCTGGAATTCGCGCGGGCCCGCGATTGGGCCAAGCCGTGCTGGTACCTCCCGTGCTGGTACGGCAACACGACCAGCGATCAGTTCCGCCTCGAGCAGTATCTCAGCTTCCAGACCGGCATCCAGGGCCTGATCACGCCGCCGGACATCGATCCCTTCGAGCCGGCCCGGAAACCGGCCGCCGACGGCGTCGTCGAGTCCAACAAGCTGGCCGCCCGGCTCGGGACGATCTTCACCACCATGCCCGTGACGCGCCCGCCGGCGGCGGTCCTCTACTCCATGAGCCACCTCATCCACGCCCAGACGCGGGACCGGACGATGAACTACGCCCATGCTGACAAACACGCAAAGATGTTGAACTATGTTTACCTGGCGAGCAAGATCATCCAGCAGCAGTTCCTGCCGGTCCTCGACGAGGACGTCGTCGACGGCGCCCTGGCCGCCAACCACAAGGCGGTCATCCTGGCCGACATCGACTACCTCGACCCCGCGGCCGCCGCGGGCCTCGAGAGCTTCGTGGCCGACGGCGGCCTCGTGCTCCTGGCGGGCAAGTGCCAGGTCAAGATCAAGGGCGCGAACGACCTGGGCGTCCGGCCGACGCTGCCCGACCAGGACATCGTCGACAAGCTCGAAAAGGAGCAGAAGTGGCAGGAACGGGCGCCGTACGTGACGCTGGGCAGGCAGCTTCAGGCCGTCAAGCCGCTCGCCGACGCCATCAAGTCCCGCCTTGAGAAGGCGGGGATCGCGCCGATCTTCGCCTGCGATGACACGGGCATCGTCGCCACGCGCCAGGCGGCCGGCGACATCGAGTACCTCTTTGCCGTCAACGCGGCCGCCGATTGGAAAGGCCCCAACCTGAACGTGCAGGCCGCCGCGGTCACGATCGGCCTCGTGGATGACGGGCGGCCGATCTACGATGCCGTGCTCGGCGGCAAGATGGCCCAGTTCGAGAAAAAGGGCGGCAAGCAGCAGGCCGCCCTGCGTTTCGGCCCGGGCCAGATGCGGGTCTTCGCGCGGACCGCCCGGCCCATCGGCTCCGTCAAGGTGGCGACGCCGGTCGTCCGCCGCGACTACACGGTCGCCCAGGAGCCGCTCTCGGTCGAGATCGGCGCGATGCTCCTCGCCGAGGACGGCGGGGTCGTGAGCGGCTCGGCGCCGCTGCGCGTCCGCCTCATCGATCCGCTGGGCGAGGTCCGCTATGACCTCTACCGCGCCACGGCGCTCGGCAGCCTGCGCCTCGCGCTGCCGCTGGCGATCAACGATCCCGCCGGAAAGTGGACCGTGACCGTCACCGACCTTCTGGCCAACACGGAAAGCTCGGCCGCGTTCAACCTTCCGGCCGTGCCGCGCTGCGGCGCGGTGGCGGGGCGGAAGGAGCGGGCCATCCATTTCGGCCAGGACCGCGACAACATCTACCGCTTCTTCCGCGAGTTCCGCAGCGTGACCATCGCGACGGGCAAGAGCGACTACAACCAGGCCGCCGCCGAGCGCCTGGCGAAGATCCTCGGTCCGTGGGACGTCAAGGCCACGATCGTCACGGCCGACGCCATCGCGAAGCCGCGCCAACTCCCCGCGGAGGCCGTGGCGACCTGGGTGGGCCTCGAGCCCGGCCGGGTCGATGCCGCCAAGCCCGCCGTCCAGCAAGTCGGCTTTGCGGTCGAGGGGCCGGTCATCCTCCTCGGCACGCCCGAGGATAACCCCGTCATCGCGTTCCTGGCGAAGCAGAGGTTCCTGCCGTACCTCCCGAGTGCCGGCGAAGTGCCCGGCCGCGGGCGCGGCATGCTCGCGTGGCAGCGCGACGGCGTCGGCCACGAGCAGGAGTCGATCACCCTCATCGCCTACGATGCCGACGGCATGGCCGAGGCCGTCGGCACCCTGTACGAGGCGATGGCCGGCCTCGAGCCCCTGACGGCGCTCGTCCCGCCGACGGCCAACCGGGTGGCGGCCGCGACCAAGGCCGATCGCCTGCCGGAGCCCAAGCTCGTGTGGCAAGTCGCGCTCCCGGACCGGGCCGTGGCGATGACGGCCGACGGCGCCGGTCTCACCGTCCTGACGCGCGACGAGTCGATCTCGGTCCTCGACGCCAAGGGCAAGGCCGGCTCGCCGCAGGCCCTCAAGCCAGACGCGTACGAGAAGAAACTCGGCGAGATGAACCCCGCGGCCGCCGCGGCCTTCGCGGCCGCGAAGCCCAACGCCAGGCCCGCGCCCGCCAAGCCCGACCCGGAAGTCGCCAAGGTCGAGAAGGCGAGCCCCGTCCCCGGCCGGATCGTGAAGTACGTGGCCCCGCGCGGCGACGGGGCGGCTGTCGGCTACTGGGGCGGCCTCCTGCGGATCCTTGGCGCCGACGGCAGACCGACGATGGCCCAGCAGTTCCAGCACGACATCACGGGCCTGGCCTGGGTCGGCGACACGCTGGCCGTGGGCCTGTCGGATGGCCGCGTGGTTGGCCTCAGCGTCAAGTAGCCGCAGCCTTTTGCGGAAAATGACGAGCAGGAACTTGACCTGCCGCGTCGCCAAGGTCGTGCTGGCCCACCGTGGGGCGATCCGCAGTTACTCGCGCGTCTAGGGAAGCGGCCTGTCGCGTCGCCTGGCGCCCGGCCGCCCCGGCCCCCCGAAGAAAGGGCAATAAGGAAGATCATTTTGCGGCCCCGGAATTCCCCGGGGTCAGACGGGCCCAAGCTATGGGTGTCGCCGTAGGCCAAGATGACGCCCAGCAGATGCCCGCGAAGGGCCAGCCTGACCTGTACCAGTGTCGCTGACATCCGGCCACTGCAATCCAGCGGCGGTGTAATATGCCTTCATGAGATCGCGAGCGGCCACAATAATGTCACGTAGACAGATCAATGCCACTCGGCGGTCCTCTGCGGGTCCATCCGAACGTATCCGCCTCTCGCACTCTTGGATTCCTGACACAAGGATGTCCTGAAGCACCGCGTCCTTGCCTGCAAGCGGGTGCTGAAGGGCTCTTGCGGCATAGGTTGCGTCCACGAGCCCCTGTATGCCTTCGAGGTCGCGTTTGACTTGCCAAAAAGCCCACTCCCGACCCTTGTCAGTTGCCCAGGGGCCGGAATCACATTCGCATATAGAAATGCTGTGTGCGATCAACTTGGCTAGGAGTTCATCACAGAGGAACCTCGCGTCGTAGTCGGTTCCCATCTTACGAGGGGCGCTGGGCGAGCCCTCTGGGCTTGCCATCACCGCCGGTAAGCCACACCCACAGGCGCAGGTCAAGCTCAGAGCGAGACAAGCAGGCCACACTCGCCATGCCATCGACTATCCCCTGATTCGGTCCGGCGATCACATGCCGGGTAACAGCATCAAAGGGGCAGATGCGCCTATTTATTCCGCAGGTAGTCCTGATACTCGGTTTCCAGGGCTTGGCGCTCTGCTTGCACAGCCGCTTCCTCTCCCGCCTCGCCCGGGCCCCAGGCGCCGCTTTTCTGGATCATGGCGATCGCTATGGCGGCCTCCGCTGGCTTCCGGTAGAACTCGCTCTCGTTCATCTTGTTCGCCTGGTCCATCGCCGAGTGCGGATCGTCATAGCACAATTCAGGTGCCGCATTATATCTCTTGATGTACTCCGCTAGCGCCGTCCCGCCCACAGCGCTCAACTGGGCCACATGCGCGTTCTCATGCGCCTCTACGGAACTCCAGGAGTAGAAATTCGTATTGTCGTGCCACTCCTTGTTCGACATCTGCTTAGACTTGGCTTGCTCGTATTGGCTCCAGGTCCACCAATTGGCTTGCGCGACATGATCACGAAAAGTGACATCATCCAAGTAACGTACAGACTCTATTCCCCAATCGGCCTTGGCAATCACAACACAACACTTACCACCCCGGATATCCACGGTGAATTCCATGGAGGAAACATTGCCATGAGTCCTGCCAAGAACGCCCCCTGGCATGTCTTCGCGTTTCTTGACGCGTATAATATTGACGCCCGTGAATTCAACGATGGGCGCCTCGCCGGTCAGGCCCGCGGGGTCCACCACGTTTATTGGATTGGACGACACGTACTGGTACGGATTCATGCCGTCGGCGTACGGCGCTGGGTCGCGCTGCATCAACCGCCCCACGCTTGGATGATAACCCATGTTTATCTCCTTGTTTCAGTTGCCTTGGATCGGTCGCGTCGGACGAAATGGCGGCCTCTTCTTGTCCACCCTCATGAAGATATCGTTGAGCACGTTCAGCACCGGTTGGGGCCGGGCGATCTTGTTAAACTCCTCCCACTCCCGATAGCTGGTGGGCAGTTTGCCCTTCGTGTGAAGGCACATCTCTTCAGCAAGGACTCCGATCAGGTTGGCGAAGTGGCCGGGGTCAGTCGGACCCAAGCGGTGGGCGTGGGCATAGGCAACTATGGCGTCCAGAAGATGCCCCCGGTCCTTCAGGCAATGGCCCCTCGTGCTCATGAAGAGCGCCACTTCCTCGTCCGGGTCCAGATTTCTCAGGTAGAAACCAAGGTGAACTTGCTTCGGCGCGATCTTCCTGGGCCATTCCATGTAGTGGTCGTCGGGGAAGCAATTCAGGCCCACGTTGGTAGCTTCTATGTTGAACCGCTCGCGCCCATCGCGCGTCGCCCACCGACAGAAGATATGGCCCTTGGCGCAGCAGAGATAAATCGGGTAACCGAGTTTCCGGCCCACCGCCGCATAAAGGATCGGCATGTTCGCGCAAGTGCCGCCCTTGCCCTGAAGCAGACCGTGGATGAACCCCTCGCTGGAGTCCAGAAACAGTTCGCTCTTCATGGAGTCCGGGTCATAGCGGATGCCGCAATCCTGCTGGAGGACCGTGACCATCATGAGAACGCGATAGTAGGATTCCCAGTTCTCGTAATCACCTGGGTCGCTTTGGAACCGGTGCAGGTTGCGCTCGGTCTCGGCCTTGACGTGCTGCGCCCACTCCTGCAGTTTCTTGAGGCAGGCAGGGACGTCCAGGTCCATCGTGTCGGGGAGGCCCGTGGCGCAAAGTATGTTCTTGAAACCGAGATCGAGGCGGGCATTGTTGTTCAGCGGCAAGAATAGCAGTTCGCCCAGTGTAGGGACGTGAAAACCGCGGCTGGTTGGATGACCGTTCCCGTTTGCAGGACTAACAGGCCCGGTTCCCTGCCTATCGTCTGTGGCCCACGGCTCCACGGGAGCTCCCCCGCAAGGCAACTCCATGCGACCAGGCAACCGATGAACAGGTGTGTAGTATGGGTCTGCGCACACCGCCCGTCAACAAGAAAACCCTGCGCGATGAACATTTTGGGCTTGAGCGAGCCAGGGGCGTTCCGCGGACATGCTATCCATGTCTTGCACTTGGCGCTTGACGCGCCCCGTGCCGCCGATTAGCGTACCTGGACGGCCCGCATCGCCCGCGTCAAAGCCGAAGAGCTGCGGGGTCCCAAGAACGCGAAGGCAACAATTGGAGATGGGAGGATCAGATGAAGCGCAGACTATTCTTGAAAACCGTGCCGGCGCTCACCGCCCTGGCCGCGGCAGCGCCCGGTCTCGCCGAAGACGCGGGCACGGCGCCCGGCCCCGCCCCGGACCTGCAGCCGATCGCGCTCGTGAAACCCCAGACCGACGGCGGGAAGTCCGTGCTGGCGGCCCTCCAGGAACGAAGGACGAACCGCAACATCAGCCCGCAGAAGCTTCCCCCGCAGATGCTGTCCAATCTTCTCTGGGCGGCCTTCGGCGTGAACCGCGAGAATGGGCCGTTCGGCCAGGCGGGAAGGACGGCCGCCTCGGCCAGCAATTCGCAGGAGATCGACCTGTACGTCGTCCTGCCCGAAGGCATCTACCTTTACGAGGCGGTTCCTCACCGCCTGGCGCCGGTGGCCGCCGGAGACCTGCGCGAGAAGGTGGGCGGCCGCGGCCGCGGGGGCGGCGCGGCCAAGGCCCCCGTGAATCTCGTCTTCGTCGCCGACATCGCCAGGTTCGCCAAGGCCAGGCTTCAGGAACCGGGCTTGAAGGATGCGGAGATACAGAAATCTTATTATAACGTCGCCACCGGCCTCATCGCCGGCAACGTGTACCTGTTCGCCGCCTCGCAGGGGCTGGCCGCCTGGTTCCACAACTGCAACAAGGCGGCCCTGGCCGCGGAGCTCAAGCTGCGGCCCGAACAGCGCGTGCTGTACGCCCAGACCGTGGGTTACCCGGCCTGAGTCGGCCGGCGCGCCGAACCGCGGGGCAGGGGGCAGGCGCGACAGCATGGCCCCCGCATGACGAATCACGGAGGACCTGGATGCGGCGGAAGCTGCCGGCAGGCCTCATCGGCGCGGCCCTGGTCGCGATGGTCCTCGTGGGCCGGGCCGCGGCCCAGCAGGACGCCTGGGCCGGCGTGGACCGCATCGTGGCGGTCGGCGACGTCCACGGCGACTACGGGCAGTTCGTCAGGACCCTCCGGGCCGCCGGCGTCGTCGACGCCGCGAACAAGTGGATCGCCGGCAAGACGCACCTCGTGCAGATCGGCGACATCCTGGGCCGCGGCGCGGAGTCCCGCAAGGTGATGGACCTGGTGATGGGCCTGGAGCCGCAGGCCGCCGAGGCGGGCGGGGCGGTGCACGCCCTCATCGGCAACCACGAGGCGATGGAGCTGCTCGGCGACTGGCGGTACGTCAACCCCGAGGACGCGAAGGCCTACGGCGGCGAGGAAGGGCTCCGCAGCGCCCTGGGCCCCCTGGGCAAGTACGGCCGGTGGATTCGCAAGCACAACACAGTTATCAAGATCAACGATATCATCTTCATCCACGCCGGCCTTACGCCGGCCCTGGCCCGCCGGTCGGCGGCCGAGATCAACAGGACCGTCCGCGACGAACTCCTGAGGGGCGTCCAGGACGGGATCGCCGCGGATGCCGACGGGCCGCTGTGGGACCGCTCCCTGGTCGTGGACGACGAGGACGAGGTCGCCAAGCGCCTGGAGGGCATCTTGAAGGCGTACGGCGCCGGGCGGATGGTCGTCGGCCACACGGTCTCGCCCGAGGGCGTAAGCGCCAGGGCGGGGGGGCGCCTGATCATGATCGACGTGGGGATGTCCAAGCTCTACGGCGGGCCGGCGGCATGCCTGGTGGTTGAGAAGGGCACGCTCTACGAAGTGCGCCACCCCGGCGTCAAGCGGAAGCTTCCGCTGGAGGCGCCGGCCAAGGCGGCGGCGAGCCCCGTCGGAAGCATCTTCTGCCCCGTCGATCCGCGCCAGGCCGTCGGCGTCCTGTTCCGCCTTCTCGCGGCTTAGACGGCGTCAACTCGCTGAGTGGTGCGCGGCGGGTCTCCTGACCCGCCGCGTGAAGGGGCGTCCCCGCGCGGGGCGACGCACTTACGCGGCGGCTCGGAGAGCCGCCGCGCACGGACGTTGCCGCCGTGCCATCGCCGGTCTTGAAACAGCCTCTCAGTGTCTCGGGGCCTCGTAGCTTGTCGGGTTTCGCAGGGCGGCCTGGGTGCGGAGGCGGAGCTCCTTGGCCACGGGGGCCGTCCGCGGATCGACCGCCATCGCCAGGGCGGCCTTCTGCCGCAGGATCTTCACCGCCAGGCGGCACTCGCCCACCAACTCGTCCTGGGGACCGCCGATGGCGACGAACCCGGCGGTGATCTTCTTGCACTTCGCGAGGGCGTCGTCGCCCTCGTACCCCACCAGCGTGGTGCGGAACTCCTCGACGAGCTTGGCGGCATACTCGGGCGTCTTGATCGCCTCCTTCCTCTTCTCCACGGCTTCGTCGATGCGGCGTGCCGGGACCTCCATCTCGGCGCAGAAGCCCGCCAGGTCGGGCCGGGCCTTCTTCTGCTTGTCGAGCCAGGCGAGCGTCTGGCGGCCGAAGGCGGCGTAGCCTTCGATCCGCACGCGGATGTGCCGCATGAACGCCAGCACGTCGTCGAGGGCCTGCTCCACCTCGGCCTTCTTCTCCTTCTGTTGCTTATTAGTGTAGATATCATTGAGCTTATTTCGCGAGTAGCAGGTCGGCCGGCCTTCCGCCTTCTTCTTCTGCCCCTCGACGTCCAGGATGTACTCGCACGGCCCGACGCCGAGCGTGGCCCGCACGATGTCCACGAAGGTGAAGGTCGCGAGCGGCGTCGCGGGCAGGCGGTTGATGGGGTACAGGATCGCCGGCCCCTGGAACTTGCCCGGCTTCTTGAGCGGCTGAAGGAAGCCCTGGCCGTCCTTCTCGATCCAGCAGGGATACTGGAACGTGCCCAGCACGGTGGTCCAGCGCTTGCGGTCGGGCTTCATCCAGTCGGGGGTGCCGTAGGCGTCGGACTGGCCGAACCAGTCGGGCTTGGCGTAGGTGCCGTCGGGCCGCTGGACGAGCATGTCCCAACTGTCGGTCAGCCCGTCGTCCTGGCGCCAGTCCACGCGCCAGTGGGCGGCATACGGGGCCTTCCACTCCAGCGGGATCACCCGGTCGGCGTCGGCCTTGGCCACGTCGTGCGCGTGCCACGTGCCGGGACCTTCCAAGGCGGCTATGTAGACATTGCCTTGCTTCCCATAGGGAATCTCGGAAGCCTGGAGCGTCCTGTCCTTGTCCCGGCCCGCCAGCGTCACCTGGATGTCCTCCTCCCGCTGGTTCCAGACGGCCATCACGATGGCCTCGCCGCGGCCGACCAGGTGCAGGAGGAAGTTTTCGCTCGGCAGCTCCGCCCGGTCGACCGGCAGCTCCGCCGCATCAACCGCGATGTCGTCGGCGAAAAAATCCGGCAGGATGGCGAAGCGGCAGGGCGCCTCCACCCGCAGCCGTTCGGCCCCGCCGCGGGCCTCGGTCCTGACGAACACCTGGCCCGGCTGGAGCTCGAAGCGCACCGCGGCGTCCTTGCCGGCGGGCATCTTGAAGGCGGCGTCCACCGCGGCCTTGCCGGCCGCGTTCTCCATGATGGCGACCGACGCCAGGCGCGCGGCCGCCTGGTCCGCCGCCGGCGCCAGGACGGCCCGCAGGACCGGCCCTTGCGCCCCGGCGGCGTAGAACTCGGCGCCCGGACCGCCCTGGCGGAACACAAGCGCCACGCGGTCGTTCGCGAGGACCGCGTCGCCCTTGAACTTGAGGGAGGTGTTGTCTTCCGGGACCTTGGTCCACCCGGCCTTGCCCGCGACGGCCTGCCCCGACAGGGGCGCCGCCGCCGGGGCGCCGGTGTCGAAGAGGCCCTCCGACGCCGCCGGCGCCGGGGCCGCGAGGGCCAGGCCGTGGACGGCCAGGCCGATCATCCCCGCCCAGGCTGCGCAACACAATGAGTGTGCAGACATCTCGAAAACTCCTTTCGTGACCTTCGCCGGGACGCCCCGGGGCTCCGCCCACCCGATAGCCCAAGGCCGGCAAAGCGCACCAAGAGGGAGGCCGGACCGCACACCGGACGGGCGGCCTCCCAGGTTGCGAGGATAGCGTCCTTGGAGAGCCCGTCAAGGGGGTGGTCTCCTCGGCGCCGCCAACGCCTACGGCTTGCCCTTTTCGGCGGGGCGCGGTAAGGTTATCCGCGGTGGCCCGGCTGGCGGAGTTTGCGGGCCGGTACGCTCGACGTGGGCGTCTCCAACGATAGGGCGGGCACGTGCTTCTCCAGAGGCAGGGCATATCCCAGGGGACGAACGTTATGAGGTGCATGTTTATGTATACCACACTCTCCGTGCTGTTGCCGCTGGTTCTCCTGGCCGTGTCCGTGGCGGCCCTGGCCGCCGACGCGCCGCCGGCGGCGGCGGCCCGGAAGCCGGACGCCCCCTGGCGGGCCATCCACGTGATGACCGGCAGCGCCGAATCGCTCGACAGGCTCGAGGCCCAGCTGCCGGCGCTCGCCGCGCTGGGCGCCAACGTGATCGTGTGCGAGGTGAACTACAACTTCGACTACTCGTCCCATCCCGAGCTCAAGGCCCACGCGGGGGCGATCACCAAGGCTGCCGCCCGGAAATTCGTGGCGGCCTGCCGCCGGCAGGGCATCCGTGCGATCCCCCAGCTCAACTGCCTCGGCCACCAGTCGTGGCAGGCCAACACGGCCGCGCTGCTGAAGGCGCATCCGGAGTTCGACGAGACGCCGGGCCAGTTCCCCGGCAACAAGGGCATCTACTGCCGGAGCTGGTGCCCGCAGCACCCGGAGGTCAACAAGGTCGTCTTCGCCCTGATGGACGAGCTTCTCGACGCGTTCGAGGCCGACGCGTTTCACGTGGGCATGGACGAGGTGTTCCTGGTCGGGTCCGAGCACTGCCCGCGGTGCAAGGGACAGGACCCGGCGAAGCTCTTCGCGAAGGCGGTCGCCGACTACCACGGCCATCTCGCGGGCAAGGGCGTCCAGATGCTCATGTGGGGGGACCGGCTGATCGACGCCAAGGCGACGGGCCTGGGCGAATGGGAGGCCGCCGCCAACGGGACGGCCCCGGCCGCGGACCTGATTCCCAAGGACATCATTATCTGTCCATGGCACTACAACAAGCGCGAGGAGTACCGCTCGATCCCCGCGCTGCTGGCGAAGGGCTTCCGCCTCCTCCCGGCCGGCTGGAACAAGCCGGACGCCGTGGAGGCCCTGATCGGCTATGCGCTGGCGCAGAAGGACCCGCGCGTCCTGGGTTACATGGCCACGACGTGGTCGGTCGATGTCCGCAAAATCTCGGAGTACCCGCCGCTTATCAGGGGAATGGAGAAGATGGCGGCGCCGCGCTGAGGGGTTCTGCGCGAGGGCGCGGCATTCGCCGTCGGCCGGCAAGATAACGCGGGTGCGCGGCGGGTCAGGAGACCCGCCGCGCGGCGTGGCGTTGTAGTGCCACTTTCCTGCCGCCCAGGCGCGGCTCACACCTCTTCGGGAACCCGGTACTCCTTGCGGTACGCGGGCTTCAGGAGTCTGTTGGCGGCCTCGTTGCCGACGAACGTCTCGGTCTTCGCGTCGAAGACCAGCCGCTGGTTGCCCGTCCGGCAGGCGAGGTTGCCGAAGTGGACCAGGCACGCGCTCTGGTGGGCCTGCTCGATGTCGGCGTTGGGCCGCTTCCGGGTGCGGATGCACTCGACGAAGTTGGGCAGGTGCCACTTGTCGGGGAAGTAGCCGGGGTCCTGGTCGACGACCTTGGCGCTCTCGTCGATGACCTGCCATCCGCCGCCGTGCCGGCCGAGGTACATGAGCCGCTTGGTGCCATAGATCTCGATACGTGTTCCAGTGGTCGGCCAGTTGGGGAACTTGTCGCTGAAGCGGACCTCGGGCGGGATCTTCTTCAAGTACGGCGAGAACGTCCCGTTCTCGCACGTCATCGTGAACGTGCCGTAATCGTAGGTGATGATCTGGGTGTCGGGCATCTCGTGCCGGTCGTCGAAAGCCAGGCGTCCGCCCGCGGCGTATGCCGCGCCGGGCAGGGGCGGGTCGCCCAGCGCCATCCGCGCCAGGTCGAGCTGGTGGACGGCGTCGCCCGAGAGCGTCCCGCCGCAGTAGTCCCACCAGACGTACCAGTTGAGCCGGCCCGGGTTGAACGGCCGCTCGGGCGCCGGGCCGAGCCAGCGGTCCCAGTCCAGGCCCGCCGGCGGGTCGGCGTCGGGCTGCGGCCGGAAGGGCCCCCCGGCCAGCATGTTGTACACCTTGACGTGCACGACCTTGCCGAGGCGCCCGCTCTTGAGGTACTCGCGCGCCGAGGCGCCGTACGGGGCGCTGCGGTTCTGCGTGCCGACCTGGACGATGCGGTTGT
>Ga0315282_10007937_pt1 | contig 17306 bp, 16 predicted proteins | sample YL17G07_20_MG_FD_203693 | JGI IMG/M metagenome (GOLD analysis project Ga0315282, IMG submission 203693) | Sediment microbial communities from Yellowstone Lake, YNP, Wyoming, USA - YL17G07_20 | ecosystem: Environmental > Aquatic > Freshwater > Lake > Sediment | place: USA: Wyoming | collected... | reverse complement strand
ACGATTACAACCGGTGCCTGGCCAACAAAGGTCTGGTTTTTGGCTGCTTTCATAAGGCGCTGCCGGGTATTTTTATCCTGGACGACAATAAATCTCCATTCCTGCCGGTTACTTGCAGAAGGCGCAAGCCTAGCTGCTTCAAGAATAATCTCAAGTTTTTCTTTCTCAACCGCTCGGTCCTGGTAACTGCGCACACTGCATCTTCTTTTAATCGCTTCCATAACATCCATTGGTAGTTATCCCTCCTAGACTCCCAAAAGGTACACTTTCTAACTTAACCCAAAGACACTTTCCCGATTGTGTCGGAAAGCGTCTGGGATTTTTTGGATTTTTTTGGGATTCTTGGGATTCTGGGATTCTGCAAAGAACTGCTTGGACGCGTGGGATTCGGATGCCTTGCGTTCAGGGCTTCAAAGAACTGCCGCAATTTTTAGGGGGTGGAAAAAGCGATAAATCTATCTTTTATACCACCATATCCAGCCAAACAAACGCACGCCAACATAATAAACTTTGGCTAATCTCATACCGTCTCTTTTCAGGATATTGTAGAATTCCTTATCTACTTCTTTACGCTTAACGAATTTACGGATGTCCTTTGCAAACTGATAAAATACATCATGGACCAAAGAAGCATAATAAGTTTTGCTTTGCCCGGTGTCAAAATTTAAAACCGCCTCCCACGTCCCAAAGTACCAATCTTTAATTTTAAACTTCGGACTGCACCCATCCCAAGCATAACCTTTATAATTCGCCCCCTTCACCATCAATGTGCCGTCTTTAGATAACTTAAACCAATTATTCTCAAATTCCCGATTAGTAATTGAAGATTGATATTGGTAATTTTCTTTTAGGCAATATACGTATACACCCATTATTCAATCAGCACAAGGCCGAAATAGTCTGCCCTGCATTTAGCTGAATCTAGAGTATTGATACTAAAGCCGTTACTGCGCGCAGTAGAGTAAACGTCTATGCCGCAAGCCTCCATAGAAGGCCTGGCCTTCTCACGATGCCGGCAATCACCCTTTAAGTTGCATTCTGCACAAAGTCTGCAGGGGCCCGCGCCCATACCTAAGGCCTTGTAATATCCGGCAAGAAAGGCCTCTTTTTCTATTTGTATGACAACCTTTGAAATATCCACATGAGAACCGCTTTGACAATGGATGAGGATTGCCTTTTTAAAGGAATTCAGTATTTTTCGCGTCTCATCGGGCGTAGGTGAATACGGCGGGCAGGTCAAACTTTCCGCAAAACCAGAACATCCAAACTGGCATTTGTATCTTACCCAGGCCGCAGTCTTGACGGTCTTTACCTCAATGATTTTGCTCTCTCTGGCACCCAACTCTACTGCCCTATCCTTTAACTCCTCAATGCTCTTTCTGTACATAACTACCTTCTCTACTTTGGATATCCAACGGTCTGAGCAAGAATTATCTTCTCATCCGCACCTAACTTCATCGCCTTGGCCAAAGCCGGCTTATCCATCGAGCCGCGCACCACCGTGGCTAATCCGAAAGAGGAGCAATATAAATATACATTCTCGCTGATAAAGCCGGTATCCGCGGCAGCATAAAAATCCGCATCTTCAGCCGACAACCTACTCATTTTCGTAAGTCTAGCTACATAGATAAGATTTAGTGCAGCATATTTAACAAAAGGCTGCTTACCGGTCAGGGCTCTTATATCACCTGAAGCAACCGGTATGAGTATATTTTCCTTTGCATCATATAAATACAGGCCATCTGCTTTGGCCAGATAAATATCAATCTCCTGCATATTCATGGCAGAGGGAGCAGTGCGGTGTGCTGATTCCGGCCGATTTATTCCATCTGCCGCCCAAAGCAAATCTGAGATAACCTGCAAGGGAAGTTCTTGGGAACTAAATTCCCGCATGCTCTTTCTCTCTTTCAATGCCTGCATGAGCGGTTTGCCGCCTCCGGTCTTGGGGGCTGGAAGCTTAATCGGTTTTAATTCCTGAGCATAAATATATATAGGTAAAGCTAATAACAAGACCAAAATAAAACTCTTCTTTACAATCATCCTTATCTTCACCAGATTACCTCCTTAATTATAAAATGTAGCGGGTCCTGTCTTGTATTCAGAGACAGTGCCCTTCGGGGACAGTCCCTGAATAGGGCCGCTATGCACCCCGCCGTATCGGATCGGCGGGTGTCCCACCTACTGTGGGAATAATTCTATGAGTTCGTAATCAAGATTGCCCAGGCCGAGCTCCCGGGCATACTCAAGTTGCCTTCTACCTTCACGGTTAGGATGCAGTTCTTTAAAGATATCCCTGCCGCAGGCTTTATTTACCAAATCAAAACTGGCCTTATCAATGCTTACCGGGTCAGTTGACGCCAATATCCCGATATCCGGGGCAACCCGGGGATCGTCTTTGGCCAGACAGTCGCATTCTTTGGTGATTTTAATGGCAAAATTAAAAAATGCCACACTCTCCTTTTTTCCTTCCATCACCGCCAGAGCATATTCAATCATCTTCTCCTGCATTGTTCTTCCCCCTGACTCCCACGGTACATCTATTGCCAGAAAGGGGCAAACCGCAATACAACTGGCACAGCCGATACATTTTAAGCCATCAATAACCGATTTGTGGTTTTCAATACGGATAGCTTTAGTCGGGCATATTTTTTCGCATTCGCCGCAACCCGTGCATTTCTGTTCATAGACAATAGGTGCGATATCAGCATGCTCCATGAGCTTACCTTTCCTGGTAGCGCAACCCATACCCAGATTTTTTAAACCTCCGCCAAAACCGGTCATCATATGGCCTTTGAAGTGACTTACCACAACAATAGCATCGGCATCAATAAACAGGCGCACGAGCTTTGCCGTTTTGATGAATTTCTGGTTAATCTCTATATCTATTGTATTCTCGTTTCTGGAGTCATCGGGGATAATCACCTCTACCCCGGTTGCCTTCTTAGTGAAGCCGTGGAGAGCGGCAATTGCCAGGTGATCCTTGGAATTAGTGCGCTGACCGCGATAAAGAGTATTGGTATCGGTGAGAAATGCGCTTGCCCCTTTTGCTACTATCCCATCGCATATTATGCGTACATACTCCGGCTTCACAAAGCCGGTATTGTCTTCTTCGCCGAAATGCATCTTCACTGCGACCACGTCATGCTTAGAGATAAAAGTTAAAACCTTACTTTCTTTGCACAAGATTTTAACTTTTTTGGCGATAGTTGAGATATTCTCTGATTCCTTTACCGGAATGAAATATACTTTGCTTTTCATACACTAAGCTCTCTATAGCAAATCATAATCAGTTACCTAAAACGCCTTGTTTCCTTTTAAGAGGTAATGATATTGTAGTGCTGCAATGGCCTCTTTTCAAGATAAAATGTCTCTAGCGGGTTTAGGCACCCAAACTTATAGGCACCCGGCCTTATCGGATAGGCCGGTGTCCTGCCTTCTGCATGAATCGGCGGGTGCCCCGCCTTCTGCGGGGCTTGGGTGTTTTCGCAGCCGCGTGGGGCGGCGAGAAACAGTCCAAGACAGGACCCGCTCAAGCCTTTTTAATAAGAGTGAGCTTTGCTTCTCTGGTGAGTTTCTTAATTTGGGATTCTCTTTGTAAAGCTTCGTTTCTGGTGGGATATTCCTCGCTGTATAAGGCATTTTCCAGCAAGTATTCCATTAATGGAATACTTGCTTTCAAATGCCCAACCAAATTTTACATTAAAATTTGGTTGGGATCCCTCTCGTATCAGCCGAGGGGAAACCTCTCTTAATTTATACCGCTTTATTATATCAGAATTACTGCGATTTTTAAGGAAATTATGCTATTAGAGAGGTTATTCCCTCGCAATGGTGAGCAGGGCCGACGTAACGTCGGCCCGCGTCGAATCATGTCCGTTTTGTCCGCTATTTTTTGTCTAAAGATTTCGTAACCTTTTGTGCTATAAAGCGTTAAATTGTGTCCACTCAAAAAAAGTAAACATTTAATAAGAAGAGTTAGCCTGTAATCAATTTAACCTTTGAAAATACACTATATTCTATCGGTCCTACAGCTTTTTTAAGAAGGCCATCCAAATTAAGAAAATATTCAGAATCGCCATCAGGAATAATCTTAAGTATCTTTGTTCTAAATACCTGCACACCGAGTTCTTTTTTGTAGAATTCTAAATCCCCCTTCCAGGCATGGATCATTTGTTTATACGCGTTAATTAGGCCTCTATCTTCCATTAAAGTTACCTGAAAATCTCCGCTACCCAAAGGAATTCCTCTTGCTATAGGGAAGTGCTTACCTAAATCACCATTCATGATAATAATGTTCATATATTTTTTAAATGGAATATCAATCCGATCAGCAACAATTCTAAACTTTATCTTTTTGCCCCTTATTTTATCTAAATAACGTTTTAGTAAAGCAAGGTTCGCACCTGTCAGAAACGGCCCTCTATCTCCGAAAAAATATCCCAGTAATCCTTTATAGTATTTTATAAATCTACTCTCGGTAAAATAAGGGATATCGCCAAAAACGCCCACTCCGCCAAAACCAATCATATGAAACTTGCTTATAGCTCCTCCTGCCTGCCGCGCTTCGATTTCCAATACATCGCTTTCAATCGTCTTATCATCGGTGATGCCTTCCGAAATAATCTTCACTGCAGGCCCTAATTCATCAGGAATATTTAAAACCTTACCGATTAAGTCCGCAGACCCTTTTCTTAAGAAAGCTAAGCGTAATTCTGTAGGCGGAGCCTGATCGCTACAACAACCTTCCAATACGCTATTAAATGTTCCTGCCCCTCCGGCCGAAACAATAATCTTTGCCCCTTGTTTTATTAAACTGCGCGTAACCTCGAATGCCTCTTTATGTGAATCCACGATGAATGCCTTTGAGCTTTCATGATAACGTCTGAATTCAGATTCCATGGAATCTAGTTTCTTCCAATCTTTGACTGATCCGGATATCGTGGTTGCTACAATATTAACTTTCGCCGCCGGCTCGCTCCTCTCTATAATCTCGTGGCATTTCTGCATTACTTCCTCCTGCGTTAAGCCGTCTGTATCTATCTCGACAATTTTTATTGGGAAACTCATAGACAGCATTTTACAGACAAATGCATATGCCTCCTGAAGCATTGCCAGAAACCGAGTATGTTCATGTACCTGAGTCTCTTTGCCTCGGGTCAATATTCTCTTTATAGCTTCCTCTGGTTTCACCTTCAAAAAAATTATTATATCAGGAACCTGAAGATGCACGGCATAGACGCGGTTAATCAAAACAAGTTCGGGTATACGCTTTGCATAATAGAATGCTTTTCTAAAAGAAACCCTCTTTTCTCCGGTTAGATATGCGATGAGCTCGACGTATGCCTTTTCGTTAAAATACTGCGGACGATAATACCTGCCCCACCCCAGCATATTCACCAGAGCAGAGCCATCAGTGACTAAGTATTGCGGCTTGTACCTTTCGGCAATCGTATTCTGAATCTTGCTCCTGACCACCAGCTCGGTGAGTTTGGAGATTTCGTATAGAAGTTTCCCGCGGCACATCCTGACAATTACGCCGAGAGTAAACTTTAGTCTCACCTGGATAATATCCTGTGGCGTGATTAATTCTCCGCTAGAAACACTCACTGATACCTTATCTCCTACGCCGGCCACATTCCTGTTAACTGCCAAGTACCGCAGCAGATCCTCATAACAGGAGCTCTTGCCGCTTCCATCGATTCCGATTACCGCAATATGCATATTTCTCTCAATGACTGGTTTTATCGCTTAATTCAGATAAGACCCCTACGAACCCAGCTAATAATTCTGCCATATAATCATAATTAAGCTTCTCATACGTATCCGATTGCCGATGGTAATTAGCATTTCTCAAGAATGCTGTATCCGTAATCATCAACGCCGGATACCCTTCTTTCCAGAATGACCAATGATCGGAAAAATCAATCGCAGGAAAGAAACTCGGCAGAATCGCTAACTCAACCGGAATTCTCCTCTGCTTCCTTAAGAGAGAAGCGACCTTTCTGGCAGTCCCGCCAGAACCCAGGTTGCCTACAACGGCGATGAAATTTCCTTTGTTGGGGTAAAAAAATCCGAGAGGCATTGGGTAACGCTGAGAAAGAAGTTTATTAGAATAATAACCGACTGATTCCAGAATAAGAGCGACTATGATGTTCTCATTACTTGCTTTGGCATCTTTTGTATAAACTCGGCTTCCCATATCTTGCGTCTGAAAGAATGGCGGCTCTTCATTCACAAAGGCAATAAATTTTATAGTTTTGTCGGTATTCTTATCAGCGAAAAATCTGGCTGATTCTAGAAGTCCTGCTATACCGCTTGCATTATCATCGGCTCCCGGATTAAAGCAGGTATCGTAATGCGCGCCGACAATAATCGTCTCTTTTGCATTCTGCATGCCTGTCTTTTCTACAATAATATTTTTTACTACCTTATCGTAAACCTTATACTCTTGGAATTTAACTTTGTAACCAAAGGAAATAAACTCTTCGGTTATATATTGTGCGGCTTCATTTAATGCTTCATACCTGAAAACACTGCGTTCGCCGATTTGCTGCGACAATGTATCTACATGCTGTTTCAAACGTTGCGCTAATTGAGAATCGCTTTTTTCCGGATAGAAGGCGGCTTTCTTCCAAAAACACCAGCCGAATGTCGAAGCCTTAAGAATAATAAACACTAATAGAGCAAATATAATCAAGCGCACTACTCTTTCCATCTTCTTATTTACCTCAGCTACCGTGCAATCAAAAGCGTCCCCAGCACTATTAATATAATGCCGCTCATTTTTGAAACAGTCATAATTTCATTTAAAAAGAGGGCTCCGATAAGTGCCGCCCAAATAAAAGTTGTGGCATAGACAGGATACAATACCGTTAATTCGCCTCCCAGCTTAAACGCATATACAAAAAGGAACATTACCGCACAATATAAAATTACTGCCAAAATGATCTTATAGTTGAATAACCAGGAAATTAAGTTCACGGATACGTTTTTGGAGCCTATTTTAAATAGATACTGCCCAATCGCACCCAAAAGAGCGGCTGATAAATAACAAAATATCGATGTGACGCTGGTACGCATATTTTCCTCCTTCTCTTCTAAACTTTAGTGATAAATCGAATATAATAATAAGCTATCGGGATAACAAATGTCCAGGAGTCAAATCTGTCAAGTATCCCGCCGTGCCCGAGGACTATCTTTCCCGAATCTTTTATCTCCATATCCCGCTTTATCGCTGATTCTACCAGGTCGCCTATGGGTGCTGCGATACCCGTAATGAAAGCCAAAATAATAAGCTGGGCGTAATTCATATTTAAAGCCGTATATCTAAATATCAGAATTATTAAAAAACCGCTTAAAAAACCTCCCAGGGCGCCTATGACTGTTTTTCCCGGGCTGATATTAAGACTGAGCTTCCTTTTTTCTTTTCCAAAAATTTTACCTACGGCATAAGCTGTATTATCGTTAGCAGCGATGAGACTGCCCAACAGTATGATATAGCCAAATCCGCCTTCGAGGTCTCTTAATAATGCAAAATGGCTAAAGCACCACCCCCAATAGAGCAAACCCCAGACCCCGGTTGATGTATTAAATACCGCTTTAACGTAACTTTGTCTGGTAATGGGCAGCAGGGAATTATAAAGGATCACAAAAACCGGGACAAGATAAAATAATTCGAGATTCTTAAAAATAATTGCCGCACTCAGCAGACAGTTCGAGATAAACCAGGCTACCCTATAGGCTCTCATATTCCATAAACCAACGATTTGGAAGTATTCTTTTGTTCCCAAAAACGCAATAACTGACACAAAAACAGCGAGTGATAAATTTTTCCAGCCGCACGATAAAAATAAAAAAAAGATAATCAGCCAGCTAAAAGTTCTTATCCAAATATTACTGCTGCGTTCGGCTTTTGGTCTCCTGAACTGAACAAACGCGCTTAGTGCTAGAGAAAAAATAAAGATGAACCCGTATACCCAAACAGTCCTTATGAGTATCTCTTTCATAATCATGCTCTTCCTTTCCTATCCAATTCCTTATTAATACTGAAAGCTCTTTGAATAAAGGTGACGATGCTGCCAAAAATAAAAAAAGCCATGAGGAGATTAAATATAGGCAGGGTTATCTTTAATCTAATCACGATAAATTGAATTATGGCGGCTAAAATCATATATACCATTCGATCGACCTTGCCCATAAATCCGCCAAATTGTCTATTTGCTCCTACCGCCTTAGCTAATATTCCGATATAACTTACTATGAGGACACTTATGGTTGCTGATAGGCCGAGTATCTTATCGGTATAACCGGAAAAGGTAATACCCAAAAGCAGCGCTAAATCGGAAAATCTATCGGTCATTTCAGAAAAAGCTTCACCTTTGGGTCCGAAAATGCCTTTTTGGCGGGCGAGCATCCCGTCAAGGACATTCATCGCCATTCGTAAAAGAATAAAAGGAATAGCTAAAATTAAAAGTCCGGGAATCGTTGATAAAAGGAAACATAACCCCGAACATAATGAAAAGATAAATGAGGCCGCTGTTAAGGTATCAGGATGAAAGTTCATTAAAAATTTCAATAATGGCTGCAACAATTTTGTGGTGGCTTGTTTTAAACTATAAAACATTATAATCTCCTTTTTTAAAAAAATTTCATATGAATTCCTGCAATTGTCTTCGAAATGCCTCATCCGGTTCTTTCTGCAAAGCCTCTTGTAACGCTCTCTCTGCCTCTTCATTATACTTCATCTTACTTAAGGCCCATGCGGCATAAAATCTTAAAAAATAATCCCGCCCATCAAGTACCTTTACGATAGCGGGTATGGTTTTTTCGTCTTTAGCGAAAGCCAAAGCTAAGAGGGCATTTCTCTGGTATAACCTTCTTTTATTCCCGGCAAAAATAAAAGTTTCGGGTACCATTTCATCGGAGCGCGTGATTTCTCCTAAGGAGAATTTAGCAAACGTAACTTTGATAATCTCATTTTGAAAATACTCTTCTTCCATTTCTAAGAACGGTACCAATGACGGACTTACATGAATAGGCGGAGGAAATGCGCATTCCAGATTTGTCTTGGGAACTAAGCCCTTATTTTTTGGGCAAGCCTGCTCACACCTATCGCAACCTAAAATACTATTTTCCGTTTTATCCAATAGATCTGTTGGGATGTCAGGATGAGTTAAGAGATAGGTAAGGCATTTTCTGGGATCGAGTTTATACGGTGCATAGATTGCCTTTGTAGGACAGGCTTTAAGGCATTCATCACAGTCTTCACAGCTTTCAATCGTCGTACTAGAATCGCATTCTAATGCAGCATCCGTTACTAAGCATTGATAAGCAACATACGAACCAAATTTCCTGTTTATAGCTAGTGTGTTTTTGCCTATAAAACCTAAACCGGAACGTACAACAGCTTCCTTTCGATGCACGCCCGCTACTACATTAAACTTTCTCTCCTTTAAAAAACTGATAATTTTTATCATCCCCTTAACTATGCCCAGGTGTCCGTGTAAAATTACACGCCCGATTATTCCGTGGGGATCTCCGGGTTTTGACTGATCTAAACAATCATCAGTCAAATAATAGAATCCTATCACAATTAATGATTTTGCATTAGGCAATAGCTCTGAAGGCTGTGCCATTTTAATCCACTGCTCCATCCTGGTGCCGTACCTCTCCTGGTACATGAATTTGCGTGTCTCTAACTCTGAAATATAACGCGGAAAGGATTCGGGAGTAGTAATTCCTATCAAATCAATGCCGCAATTATATGCGTGTTGTTTTAATTCATTAGTTAATTGTGATTTTCCTGACATAGCTTTGTCCGTTTGCGCGCTCGACTGCTTGCTATAATGCTGACTTTGCCTCTTTCAGTTTGTTTACTTCATTAAAAGCGATCCCCGAAAGGTAAACATATTTCTCATAATTGGTTTTTAAATTTGATAAATCTAATTGGTCGGGATGAATAACGTTACCAAAATGAACCTTAATTTTCTCAGGTAACGGAAAGGCTCTGCCTTTCGGCAAGGCCTTAAAGGCACCTTTGATGTATACCGGCAAAATCGGGACTTTTAAATTTATAGCCAATGACCCCAGGCCGGGCTTAAAGGGCTGCAATTTGTCCTCCATGACTCTGGTACCTTCCGGAAACAGAATTATTGACCGATTATTCTTCACAATGGATTCGCAAATCTTCAGGCCCTTCATAAAATCTCCCATTCTTTCAAAGGGAAACGTATTGAATAATATTTCAATCATTGCCTTACGGTACCGCTTGGCATAAAAATAGTCTTTTGCAGCAGGTGCAAATATATCTTTCATCTTATTAAACGGCAGGCTCGTCAAGATAAGAGGAAAATCCAGTAAACTGGAATGATTAGCGGCAATTATAAATGAGCCGCTCGTGGGTATGTTCTCAAGGCCAGATACTGTTTTTCTAAAATACATCCTGAATAAAGTCTTAAAGATAAAATACGCGGCATTATGCGTTATTTTAAACCGCGTGTTTCTGCTTATAAAATCATTGATTTCGCTACGCAGCCCTATTTCGTCTCCTCCTCTACCCGCCTGATATTCCCTGGTAAACTTTACTAAATCGCTCAATGTGGTGATTTCATAACTCAAGCGGTCAGGAATATTTACGCCCAGCTCTTTTTGTATGCCTGCGAGAATTTCCACTTTCATCAACGAATCAATACCCATTTCATTATAAAGATGGGCATTAACCTTGATTTTTTCTGCCCGAATCTTGGCTATATCAGAAATTATTTGTCGTAACTTTAAAGTCAGGCTGTCCTCAACAACTTCGGTAGACTCAATAAACTCCTTCTTTTCAAATCCTTCTTCTGCTTCCTTCTTTGAGATTAACTCAAGCAATGCTTTCCTTTTAACCTTTCGCGTTGAAGTCTTAGGCAACTCATCATACCAAACTTCAAAATCCATAATCCTTTTGTATTCCGCTAGATTCTCTCCCAAGCGCAGCAATTCAGAGCTAATCTTTTTCCTCACAAAATCTTTCTTTTCTTTCTCATCCTTGTTAAACATGTCGAGATTCGGAACGACAACCGCATATACTTCCTCACAGCCTTTCCTTATCCCTTTCTGAGCGACCTTGCCCAATACGCAAATTTCTTTTATATACGGGCTACCCGACATTACCTCTTCTATTTCTTCGGGGAACACCTTCTTTCCCGCTCCCAAAACTATCAAGTTTTTAATTCTGCCGGATATAAACAGAAACCCGTCGTCATCAAAATAACCTATATCTCCTGTATAAAACCAGCTGTCCTTAAGAACCTCACTTGTTTTCTCGGGATTTTTATAATAGCCTTTCATCACATGCGGGCCCTTGGTGATAATCTCTCCTTCCCCAGGGCCTGTTTCATTACTGGCAATGATTTTAACTTCAGCGCCTGGCAAGGGCTTTCCCACTGACCCGTATTTACACTCTTCAAAATTATTCACCGTAATCACCGGCGACGTCTCGGTAAGGCCATAACCCTGTAACACCCTGAATCCCATGGTATTAAAATCCAGTTCCACCATCGGATCCAAGGGCGCTCCGCCGGAAACAAACGCCCTTATATGCCCGCCAAACTGCGCATGTATAGAGCGAAAGAAAACTTTCCCCACTCGGATATGAAGCTTCAGCAGAAATCTCGAGACATGAAGCATAATTTGAACGGGGAAACGCTTTAAAACCGACAAATCATCGATTTTCTTGATTATACTGTTATGAAACATTTTAAGTACAAGCGGCACGCAAATCATAACCGTGGTCTTTGTCTCCTTCATCAAAGAGAGTATATTGGTGGGCTTTAAGCTTTCGCAATAGGTTATTGTAGCGCCCGCATATAACGGCCCCAGGAAGCCACCGGTTATCTCAAGCATATGATTAAGTGGCAATATAGATAAAAACTCATCCTTATCGGTAAAAACGATGAGATCATGCAACGACATGACTTCAAATAGCAAATTTTTGTAAGTAAGCTCCACACCTTTAGCAACACCGGTTGTGCCGGAGGTATATACGATCAGCGCCACATCATCTTCAGTTATTTCTCTATGCGCAATTTCATTAGCAGGGACCTTAAAATCTCTTAACAACAAAACCGTATCCCTTGCCTCATCATCTAAAGAAATAATATGTTCGATAAATTTAAGCTTTGGTTTTAATTGTATAACTTTCTCTAAGAACTTATTGGAAGTAAAAATACACTTCGCTCCAGAGTCATTTAGAATAAATTCGATCTCCGTATCACTCAATTTTATATCCAGCGGTACGGTTATGCCAGCACAGGAAACAATCCCAAAAAAGGCTATTGCCCATTTAGGACTGCTTTCCGAAAGAATAGCAACCCTATCCTCTCTTTCCACTCCCAATTTCTTTAGATTATATGCGGTATCAGAGGTACGCCGGCCAAGTTCAACATAGGTAAGAAACTTGAAGGCATCCTTGTCTTTCTTCTGTACTGCGGGAATATCGCCGTATTTTTGATTAATAGTAACTAAAAGCTTAATTATAGTTAGATCTTCAAGATTGGATTTCGGCACCACCGGTCTCCTCTTTATGATGATGCGGTCTTAGCGGCTCCGCAGGCACACCAAAATACACTGACCCTGGTTCTACTTTGGTATTCTTTAAAAGAACCGCACTTGCGCCAATAATTGCATTATCGCCAATTTCACAACCAGGCAGAATCACCGCATTCAAGCCAACCGTAACATTCTTCCCGATCTTCACTTTCCTTAGTTTTAATTTACCCCGTTCAACTGCATGGCATATGACAGTCGCTCTGCCGCCGATAACAGTATTATCTCCTATTTCCAACAAAGATGCATCAGCTATAGTTTTTGAATTTATCTGTACATTCCTCCCAACCTTAGCGCCCAAGAGCCTTAATAACAGATTAGCGAAGGGAGTAAGTAATATAAAATCAATAAAGGTAAAACTTATCATTAATTGTAAACCTCCGCATAATGCCCAATTTAAAGCACCCAATGAAAATATAGGGTAGTCCCCTTCTTTCAGTCGAAGGCGAAAGACTATTCTCGTTATACCAATCAAAATAATTAAAGCAAATCCGAATAGAAAATACGCACCGGCCAGACTGCTACCGATAATGAAGAGTTTTCCGAACCAATGCATACCGGCAGTTATTAACCAGGCCTTCATTACTAAAGCAATGCCCGGAATCAAAGCAAGAGCAAAAAACACCGTGCCAATAGCATACATAAATAAGGAGAAAAGAAGTTGGCCAATTGTGATAAGAATACTTTTCATTTTGCCTCCCCTGATAATGTTTCTTTAAACCATGTTTTTACTTCGGATATAAACTGTTCAAAATAATCTCTTGTCAAATACTCTGCATGTGGCCCGTTTTTGATAAAAACTAATCTTTTCTTTGATTTTGTCTTATCATAAAGCGCCTGTGAATGCCAAGGCTTAATTACCCAGTCTTTTTCTCCGTGAATATAGAGAATAGGGATTTGTATTTTATCTACATTATCAATAGGCTTTTCTTTCTTAAGCCAAAAGGGGCCTGGACGAAAACCTTTTCCTTTGAGCCCCTCTAAAGTAAACAATGTATATGCCAAATCTCCTTTTAAATCCAGTTTCCATAATTGATAATCGGTTTTGTGAGGATCCGAAGCAGTGCTTACGCATATGAGTGAATCAACCAGCTTATCATGTGCTAGCGTGTTTATTGCCACGCTTCCTCCGAAAGAAAAAGCAAGCATTCCTACTTTTTTATATTTTCCATCAATATAATCTAACACTGCTTCTAAATCTCTCCCCTCTTTACTCGTCCAAGTATAAAGACCGCTGCTTTTTCCATGTCCTCTGAAATCAAACATAAATACGTCGTACTCATCGTATAAGGTTTCAGCTAATTTTTTCAATATGACGGCGTCTTTGCTATTATAAAAGCCATGGGCTATAATAATCACCTTATCATGTCCACCGTTATAGTAACGATACGCTATCTTCTGGTGATCCGACGTCAATAAGGTACCGGATAATATGAGCGGCATTAACACATAGTTAAGATTGATTTTCAACGAGCCTATCTCCTTTAGTTCTTTCTACCTTTTGCAGGAGCACCCTCCAAGCTACTGGACAATTTCAACAGAAGATCAGAAATTTTTATCAGTTCATCCTTATTTAATTGATTAGCCATACTCGTTATTTTCTGGTAATAACCGGGCCATACTTTATCAAGAAGATCGGATCCTTTTTTACTGATCCTAACCAAGTTCACACGGCGATCGCCTTTTCGAGTTAGACGCGCAATATATCCTTCCTTCTCCATTCTATCTACTAACCGAGTCATATTTGAAGCGGTTACAATTAAACGCCTTCCAATGTCGATCTGGCTAAGCCCCTCTTCTTTTCCTATGTGTTTAATCACCATCATTGCATTAAACTTAGCCGGGGTAAGATTAAAGGGTCTTAAATGATCAGAAATCTCCTTTTCAATATGGGAATAGGCGCACGCTAAAGCGTATAACGCCGTCTCCCGAAAGTTTTCTTTTCCCGAACAGATACCAAAACGCTCAAGTACTCCCATTTTCTTCAACCTCCCTTACCAAGGTTATAGTTTACCATGCAATAGTTGTATTGTCAAGTATTTTTCATTATTAGAGGTATTTCCGCTCAGGACGGGCAGTAATATTGCAAAGGGGACGACCTCTATGTAAACAGGCCTCACGGAACTAATAAATACCTTAAATATTGCCGTTTTTTTCATTATATAGTGAGCATTATATAAGAGAGGAATTGGCGTATTTTGGCGATTAAGTGGCTTAATTCAGAGAGGCTTTTTAAACAGATTGCGGTGCGGAAACTTTCAATATGCAGCCAATAAACGCGATGCCCTAAGTCTTTAACACAGCGCCAGATAAAAAAGGCTATTGACCGTTTCCGATCAATAGCCTCTAAACTCTCCAATACTGCTAGGAGAACGATATTACTGGGATCCCTCTCGTATGAGCCGAGGGGAAACCTCTCTCATCTACACAGCTCAATTATAGACTCAATACCTTGATATATCAAGAATATTTTGGACTTAGAGAGATATTTTGTAGCGATTACTGGGGTGGTAAGAGGAAAATGGTCACTGTCTCTGTTTTCTTTAACTTTGACTTCCTAAAATATTGAAGAAACAAAGTATCTTCCAAATTATTAAAAGAAATAAACCGTATAAACTTAAATGAAATAGGAAATAGGATATGACATTTGCTTTCTTTAAAATCTCTAATTTCTCAACATAAATGACTTTGCAAGCACCGGCCCCTAAGCCCGTTTTTCCAACGCCGCTATTCCAGGTATACTCTGAAGCATCAAACCTTCCCGGATTACTTATAAGGCTTGCTTTAACATTTACTAACTGGCCCTTAATCTTGACTTGGTCTCCGATAACCAAAGATTTAGCTTTTTTCTCTACATCAGAATTATTAATTAGTAAATGACTATTAGAAAACTCCTCCCAATTAAATTTAACATCTCCATACCACTGCGCAAAACACCAACGGCAATCTTGAGAAAACTTAAGTGTCTTATTTCTATAAGTCCCGCTAGCGACATTGCTACCCCAAATTAAACACAGATCATAAGGAAAGGCTTTGTCAAATTTCTCTATACTGAATGCTTTATAATTCATCTTATTAACAACCAAAGCGCTAATTTCATAATCGTAAATAGGCGTAAACTCATACGCATAACCATTCTTCTGGAATTTAACGACAGCTGCATTATCGATTTTATATTGATGCGGCTGGCCCAAAACCTCAGGCATGATATCTTCTACGCTTCTAAAATTATTGCGGGTAAAAAAAGTTATAACTAAAATTAAAAGCAAGAATAAGGAAAGGTGTTTCTTTATAAAAGACATAGCACCAGAAATAAAGCTCTCTAAAGCCTTAGGACCGTTTCCTTTTATCTTCCTATCGATCAAAGAGTTTGAGATGAAATAAAAAATGGGGTCCTTCTCGTATGAGCCAAGGGAAAACCTCTCATTATTTACAGGTATGTATTATAAGGCTGAATAGGGGGATTAGCAAGAAAATTCAGGCTTTAGAGAGGCCATTTCCTCGCGTAAATTGTCCGTTTTGTCCGATCTTTTTTGGCTGAAAATTGCGTAACTGTTTGGCAGGAAAAAAGATATTATCTGTCCTATTAAGAAAGGCGGACATTACGCTTTAAATTTCTTTGCTATTAACCTTAACAAAAAGACTATTGTAATAATTCCAGATAGAAATAATATGAGATTTATTTCTTTTTTATTTACTGAATGGGGAGTCTTGTTTCCGGAACTTATCTTAGTTATAGACTGAGCATGGATATCTAAATCTCCGCCGTGCTCTATACAGCTTCGATTAAACTTTCCCGTAATCTCTACTAAGTCGCCTTTTGCCTTATAGCTACCGGTGTAAATGATATCTTTAATCAGCTCTTTTTTTATCCATATCCCAATGGCATTCTTCTCATCATTTACATTTATCCAGGCATATTCGCCGCGCAGCATGATATCTCCGATTACTTCACCCTTATATACTACTATATTACCATTATAATTTTTTGCATTATTTATCAATTCCACACTTGAAATTGATTGCGCATAACAATTATAATTCTCTGATATAAATAACAGGAATAAAATAGTGAATAAGGCTTTCTTCATCGCTTCCCCCTGAAGAACGCTACGATAAATCCAAATAAAGCAAACACAGACATAAACTCCAGTCTTCCTGCCCACATCTGAATTATATAGGTGATCTTTAATATCGTAGGCATGCTTGCATCTGTAATACCGCAGGAAAGGCCAACATTAGCAGCAGCCGAGGTCGATTCAAAGAGAGAATTTAAAACTGGATATCCGCACCAAACACCTATTAGCGCACCCAGGACATATATAGTAATATAGGACATGGTAATCAATAAGACTGCCCGTGCCTGCGCGTCTTCCAAAAATACTGTTTTTATATGGTGTAATTTCTGGGTTACTATCGCGTGTTCAGGCAAAGCTAATCTTTTAATATCCTGCTTCAAGGCTTTAAAAATAATTCCCACCCGCAACATTTTTATTCCGCCAGCGGTAGAACACGCGCAGCCACCCAAGGCCATCGCACAAATTATTCCTGTCAAAGCCAAATCTCCCCATTCTTTGATAAACTGCTGCGCATAAATAGTCATATAACCCGTGGTGGTATGCCCTGAGATAAGCTGGAAAAAACCTTTGCGGAATAAAATTACTGCATTTGAGTATACGCCCGCCTTGTTTAGGCCTATTGTCACAATAAAGAACATAAGC
>Ga0315282_10007936_pt1 | contig 17306 bp, 9 predicted proteins | sample YL17G07_20_MG_FD_203693 | JGI IMG/M metagenome (GOLD analysis project Ga0315282, IMG submission 203693) | Sediment microbial communities from Yellowstone Lake, YNP, Wyoming, USA - YL17G07_20 | ecosystem: Environmental > Aquatic > Freshwater > Lake > Sediment | place: USA: Wyoming | collected... | reverse complement strand
TGCAAGAGCGGGGGTTGTATTTCGCTTCCCAGTGGGACTCGAAATATGACGCGCTGTTCGAATGCCACGACCCCGGCGAAGCGCCGCTTCGCGGAGGGACTCTCTTCGCACGCTACGGCAAGGGCGCATATATATTCACCGCCTATTCGTGGTTCCGGCAATTGCCCGCGGGCGTGCCGGGGGCCTTCCGCATCTTCGCGAACTTCCTCAGCGCCGGCAAGTCCGCCCAATGACCCCGGGTCCTCTCAGTTTCCGGTCTTGCAGATCTTGCCGTCCCCCAAGATCGCGGCAGGAATTCAGGATGATTTCTGTCTCGGCCGATGATATGTTTTTCCGGCTGGACAGAAACCAACTACAATCCACAACAACGCGACAAACCGAAGGAGGTTTGCGATGCGACGGAACAGGTTTATAAGAAGCAGCCCCAGAGCCCTGCTCCTCTTCCTGCCATTTTTGGTCCTTGCGGCATACGCCGCGCAACAAGGCAACGCGGGAAGCAGTCAGGATGCGACCGTCACGCTGACTTACCAATTTCCCGAAGGAAAGACGCTGTCCTACCGAACGACGAACACATCAACTCAGTCTATCGAGATCATGGGCCAGGCAATGACGACCCAGAGTCTTTCCACCCTCGAGTTCTCGGCGAAGGCGAAAGGTTCCAAGGAAGGCCAGTATACTCTCGGGGTGACGGTCGATGGCTTCAAGGCCAGCGTGCAGACCCCGCAGGGTGATATGTCGCCGGATACCAGCGCCATCCCCGGCAAGAGCTTTGACATGATCCTGTCAAGCCTGGGCAAGGAGATCGACGTCAAGGGCGCCTCTGCCCTTCAGTACGGATCCGCCTCTGGCGAACAGCGCGACCTCTCCACCGGTTTCCAGACGTTTTTCCCCGACCTGCCCGATCATCCGGTAAAGATTGGCGATACCTGGCCGAGTGAAGAGACGGTGGTTCAGAAAACCGGGGGCGGCGAAATCCGCCTGGTTCTCAAGCATGTCAACACGCTGGACGGATTTGAAACCGTCGATGGGGTCGAATGCGCCCGGATCAAGGCCACCACCCAGGGAACGCTGACCGGGAGCATGGAACAGGGCGGCATGGGATTATCGCTCGACGGCAAGATCGTCGGCACGGGCACGTGGTATTTCGCAACCAAGGAAGGGGTCCTCGTCAAGTCAGACACCAAGGCAAGCGTCGAGGTTTCTGTGTCGGCGGGCGATCCGATGAATGCCACTTTCCCCCTGACAGAGGAAGAGACGTCCGAAACGCGGCTGCTCAAGAAATAAGAGGAGAGCGGCTCTGGCAATCCAGAGGTTGGAAGTTTTCCGTACACCCTGACGATGGTCATCGAATGGCCGAACAACTACCGGAGCACGCGATAGAGTCTCACGGCCGCGAACACGCCGACGATCCGCCTCCGTTGCTGGGCACCTGGAGGCGCATGTATTTCGTGGTTATCGGCTGGCTCGCCTTTCTTATCCTCGTCTTTTACCTGTTCGCCAGGAGATTTGCCCCTTGAGGCTCGCGGACTGGCTGGTGCTGTGCGGGTCTCTGGCGTTCGTGGTCCTCTACGGACTCTGGCGAGGACGCGGCAGCAACAGCGTCAACAAATACCTGCTCGCCGGCAAGACGCTGCCGTGGCATGCCATGGCATTGTCGATCATGGCCACGCAGGCGAGCGCGGTCACCTTCATCTCCACGACCGGCCAATCCTACGTCGACGGCATGCGCTTCGTGCAGTTCTACTTCGGGCTGCCACTGGCGATGGTCATTCTTTGCGTCACGGCGGTCCCAATCTTCCACCGCGCCAACGTTTACACCGCCTACGAATACCTGGAGCAGCGCTTCGATGCCAGGACCAGGGCCCTGGTGAGCGCGATTTTTTTGATCCAGAGGGGCCTCGCGTTGGGCATTACGCTGTATGCGCCGGCAGTCGTCCTGACCGTGATCCTCGGGTGGCCGGAGCAGATAACCACACTCATCATGGGCGCCGTGGCAGTCACGTACACCACGCTGGGCGGCGCCAAGACGGTCGCCTGGTCCGATTTTCAGCAGATGATGGTGATGACCGCCGGGTTGGTGGCGGCGCTCGCCGCCGCCGTGCTCCTGCTCCCGAGCAGCGTCTCGTTTCACGACGCCGTCGCTCTGGCCGGAGCCGCCGGCCGGCTGAATGCGGTGACGCTCAACCTGGACTGGAACGACCGGTACAACCTCTGGAGCGGCCTGATCGGCGGCATGTTTCTGGCTCTTTCCTACTTCGGCTGCGACCAGTCGCAGGTCCAGCGTTACCTGACGGGAAAATCGATCGCGCAGAGCCGGCTGAGCCTGCTGTTCAACGCTATGGCCAAGGTCCCGATGCAGTTCTTCATTCTGTTCATCGGCGCTATGGTGTTCGTGTTCTACATCTACGAAAAACCGCCGATGCTGTTCGAGCGCGCGGAGCTGGCCCGCATCCAGGAGCCCTCGATGCAAGCCGAGTACCGGCCCCTCGAGCAACGCTACGACTCGGCGTTCGAGAGCCGCAAGGCTGCCGCGGACCGGCTGATCCAGGCCCGGCGCAGCGGAGATTCCAGACTCTGGCAGCAGGGATTGCAGGAGTACCGCAGCGCCCAGCAAGATCTGGACGCGGCGCGCCGCCAGAGCATAAACCTCGTCGAAAGGGCAGGGGGCGCCAAGGGTCTGGTCGATACCAATTACATCTTCCTAACCTTCGTTACGCGCCATCTGCCGGCCGGCCTGGTTGGCCTGGTTCTCGCCGTCATTTTTGGGGCAACCATGGCGTCTATCTCGGCCGAAGTCAACTCGCTGGCAACAGTGAGCATGGTCGACATCTACAAGCGGCACTTCCGCAAGCGGGCGCCGGACCGCCACTACCTGAATGTGTCGCGCGCCGCCACTGTGTTTTGGGGTTGCTACGCCGTCCTTACGGCCCAGTTCGTTGGAAGGCTGGGCTCGCTCGTCGAGGCAGTCAACCTGCTGGGATCGTTTTTTTACGGGGGCATGCTCGGCGTGTTCGTGCTCGCTTTCTACTTCAAGCGCGTGCGGGCACGAGGAGCTTTCTACGGCGTGCTGGCCGGCGAAGCCGTGATCTTCGCCACCTACTTCCTCGCCAACATCGCCTACCTCTGGCTCAACGTGATCGGCTGCCTGGTCGTGGTTGCCACCGGCGTTCTGATTACGCGACTCGGCCGTCAATAGACGCGGGTTGCCGTGAACGAGACGTTGCTGACGACGGTTCCATCCTGCTTCATCTGTATTCGGTGGCCCGTGACGGAATTGCCGCCCGACTGGATCTTGCCGAGGAAAACGATTTGTCCACGAGAATCATCGGAGCTGTCCTCATAGTTCCATTCGGCCAGGAAATCGCTCCAATCTGAAGCAAACACGCCACGGAGACGAACTTTGTCTGTATTGAACAAGTTTTGCTCATAACCCGTAAACGTGTAGCCGTCCTCGAATCGCCAATTCCACGTAACTGTATAAGATGTGCCGGAATCCGTGTAGGTGCATGTCCATTGCTCGCCCCCGGCCTCCGTGGGCAGCGAGGAATACTGCGTGCCGTCCGCTCGAATCGCCATCGCCACAAACGTGCTAACCGAACTCGAGATCCTCAGGGTGCCGGTGCCGCTAAAGTTTTTCCAGGCGGTACTTCCGAAAATCTGATCGACAAATATCGCCATGTGACCAAGGTTATTCAGAGGATATGTCTGTGTGGTGGTGCCGGGCACTCGAGTCCCATTCTGATAAAAGTCAAAGTTGACTGTGGTCGTGCTGTTCCATGGGTTTTGGACCGCGACTCCGGTCAAGTCGTCGGAGCTGCCCTTTTGGACGCTGGTCGTCCAACTCCAGTTCGGATCTACTGGAAGGATGCCTACCACATCCGTTGCCTTTCCTTGGCTGTCTGTAACAGTAAAGCGCAGGGACGCGTTGAGATCGCCAATGCCATAACTTGCAATCTGCACCGAGCCGGCGGTCACACTTCCTGTGCTCGTCAAGGCATAGGACTTTTCCTGGTTAGGCCCGAGTTGAAAGTTAAAATATGAGATCTGATTACCGACCCCCCCTACATCCGCGTACAACGCAGATCCATCGTCCTTATACAAGTAGACCCAGACGTCCCTCGACGGGAGTCCCTGTGAATCCCGAATGATCAAAGTGCTGGTGTAGCCACCGCCGACCGCCACTTGCGGGAGCTTCCACCAGCGCCAGATATCCTGCGCCCACACGCTTGCCGATATAAAAGAAAGAGCCGTTGCCAAGATGATGGTCCGTTCTATCGATCTCATCATGACTGCATCCTCCATAGGTGATGCCGCTCCGAAGTCTGGGCATACACGCGGATGAGCGGCTTGATATATCGGTATGCGAAAGTCCTCGCACCGAGTGTCGCCTTTGGCGGTAGCGAAATCATATTATGCTGATTTTGCAGGATCTTCAACTTGTGTAAGTCAGGTTCCGCAAGCGCGTTCTTACAACTTCTGCAACAGGAGCGTGCCCGACTTCGCCCCTTGGATCCGGGCTCGTATCTGCACCCTCTGCCCTATGCCCGGAATCGTCAGGACGAGTGAATCGGAACGGCCTTTCTCGGGACGCAAGAGGGATGGTTGCGCGATCCCGTCCAACAAAACTTCGGCATCGGAAATCGTGAAAGGGCCTCCCCCTTCCGATACAAACCGGAGTCGATACTGGGCCGCCGCATCGATTTTCTTTGAGATGTCCAATTCGAGTTTTTCATCCGTCCAGCGGCCTGCCGCATCGTCGGCCCACACTCGGGCCGGATCGTTCCAGGTTTTCGGCGGCGAGCTGTTGGTGGCGAACACGGCCAGCCGGCGGATCTCCGGCGCGCCCGCAGCCCGGGTGCACCTCAGGCGCAGTGCCTCAAGCGTCTGGGGCTCGAACGGCTGAATTCGCATCTGGCCGATGGCGGTTCCTTGGCCCAGCGGCGCCCATTTCCCCTTCGTCAGCCCCTCGATCACGTATTCGCGAACACGCTCGCCCCGGCTGATGTCCTCCTGCAGGACGACGTGATCCACGCGGGCCGGCTCCTTGAGCTTGAGCTCAACTGTCGTGCCCGTTCCGTGAGTCTCCGTAAGACTGCGGCCGAAACGGCGCCGCACTTCATCGCCGAACTCCTGGACGCGCGCCACATCGGCTGCCGGGATCAATCCGGTCCGGTCGGGCGTCAGATTGAGCAGCAGGTTCGCGCCCCGCCCCACGGAGCGGTAGTAGATCTCCATCAACTGGTCGAGAGTCATGATCCGGGTGTGGTTCGTGGTGCTCCAAAACCAGTTGGGACGGCGCAGCGACACATCGACCTCGTTCGGCATCCACACGTCGCCGCCGGGATCGCCGTGCATCGCGGTTGCAATTCCGGTTTTGGCGTCGCGCGCGGAAAGAGAGTTCCAAGCAGGATAGGGCGCGAAGCCCTGTTCATTTCCAACCCAGCGGATCGTGGCATGCGGCCCCTGGAAGATCATCGCGTCTCGCGCGTATTTCTGCAGGATGTCCCCCACCGGGACAACCTGGCTGCCATCGAACCAGATCTCGGCGATCGGGCCGTACTTCGTCAGCAATTCAGTCAACTGTTTCCGGTACATGTCATTGTAGGTTTGCTGCTCTCCGGCCGTCTTGCAGCGTCCGCCCGTGCCGGCGCCGTGTTTGGCGTCCTGCGGCGACAGGTAGATCCCCAGCTTGATTCCCCGCTTCCCGCAGGAGACGGCAAGGTCGGCCACAACATCGCCCTTCCCTCCCCGCCACGGCGTGCTCTTGATGCTGTAATCGGTGGTCCCGGTTTGCCACATGCAGAATCCGCCGGCGTGCTTGGCGACAAAAACAATGTACTTCGCACCCATCTTGACGGCTGCATCCACCCATTGGTCGGTGTCGAGCTTGTCGGGATTGATCGCCGACATCGGCGTGGACAAGTCGTCGTATTCCTTGTCCTGCCAGGTATTCGGAGCGAAGTGAATAAACATCCCCATGCCAAGGTCCTGCCAGGCGCGCTGCTGACGGCTCGGCCGCGCTGTCTGATTGGGCTGCGAGGCGCCCAGAGAAAGAGCCATCGTTGGTAACAACACGGCCAGTGCGGTCTGCAGACAACGCATAGTCCCTCCAGCGCGGCTTGGTGTACAAACCGACAAGTAAATGCTCGCAGGCAATCCTACCGCAGATCTTGAGGACAGTCACGAATGGCGCTCAAATAAGCCATCGAAATGACACCCGGAAGGGTCGTGCAGAAAAGCCCAGGGCGCAGGCCCACATTGTTTTAAACGAGTTTTATGAAGCAGCGGACATTCTGTGGTTGCTTCAGATCAAGCGCCGAAGGCGCGGCCTCATACCAGCCTGGGGCAGCGCCCCAGGAGAAGGAGTCCTCAAGCGATCAAGGGCTGTAAGCCCGTTCCATGGCCGTCCAAGAATAGTGCGGGCTTACAGCCCTCACTCATTAATGCATCCGGCTCGCGGCCTGGGGCGCTGCCCCAGGCTGGCATGGACAGGGCTTTCAGCCCTTGGATTTCGGTGACTGTCCCCGAAATTAGTGATATTCTGCCCGCACCAGAAAACCAAACTACTGACGATGAGGTGTGGATATGATACGAAGAGCTTGTCTGATGGCTGTGTTGGCGCTGGTGATCAGCAGCCTTGCTGCCGCCGCGCCCATCAAGCTGGCCCGCCACCCGGACTATCACGCGGGCAAGATCGCATTCAGCTACCTGGGCGACATCTGGGTAGCCAACGAAGACGGGTCGAACGCACAGCGTATTACCGACAACACGGCGCGCGAGGTGTATCCTCGATTCTCGCCGGACGGCCGCTGGATCGCGTTCTCATCCAACCGCTACGGCAACTATGACGTGTTCGTCGTGCAGGCTGCGGGCGGCACGCCCCGCCGGCTGACCTATTACACTGGCAGCGATGAAGTGGTCGGCTGGACGCGCGATTCGCAGAATGTCATTTTCCGATCCTCTCATGGCGACGGCGCCTTCCCCGGCGTCGCAACCCTGTATCAGATCTCGATTCAGGGCGGGACTGAGCAGCCGCTGCCCGTGGACTGGGGCTTCTGGGGCGCCTACTCGCCCGACGGCAAGCAGTTCGTTTTTAACCGTCACCCGGCGGTCTGGTCGCGCAAGCATTACCGCGGCAGCTACTCGGCCGACCTATGGGTGGCTGACTTTGCGCAGAAGACCTACACAAAGCTGCTCCCGGACGAAAAGTACAACCGCTATTGGCCCATGTGGGGGCCGAACAATGAGATCTATTTCGTCGCCGACCCGCTGCCCAACGAGAAAAACGTCAAGCCCGGCAGCGCCGAGGTCCGACAGAGCGTGAACAACATCTACAAGATCCCGTTGAAGGGCGGGCAGCCGGTTCAGGTCACGAAGCATACGGACGGCAGCCTGTTCTGGCCCTCGATGTCGAGCGACGGCAGAGTGATTGTTTACGAAGACAATTTCGGCATCTGGAAGCTCGATGTCGCCTCCGGCAAGACCACTGAGATCAAGCTGGACATCGTCACCGATGATAAAGAAAACGAGATGGAAGTCCAGGCGATCAACAGCGAGGTGGACAGCTTCGACATCGCCCCGTCCGGCAGGCGCGCTGTGATCTCCGTGCGCGGACAGATTTTGACGATCGCCACGGATCGCGGAGACATCACGCGCGTGGCGCCCGACAACATGGCCTCCCGCAGCCAGTCGCCGAAGTGGTCGTTCGACGACAAGTACATCGCGTTTGTTTCCGACCGGTCGGGCCGCGACGAAATCTGGATCTGCGACACCGACGGGAAGAACCTGAAGAAGATCACCGACCTCGACAACGAAAAGGGAGCTCTGCTATGGACGCCCGATTCGAAGCTGCTGCTGTACACCGCAGCCGACAAGAAGTTGTACGGTTACTCAGTCGCTGACGGCAAGACATCGGTCATCACCTCGAGCGACGTCGGCCGCATCGGCTCTGTAGCAGTCTCCCCTGACAGCAAGTGGGTGTCGTTCTCGAAGCAGGACCGCACCATGCGCGCCCACATCTACATCGCGCCCATCACCGGAGGCGAAGAGCGTGCCATCGCAGACCCGAACCTGATCTTTTCCGATAACAACGCAGTGTGGACGGCAGATGGCAGGTACATCGTGTACACCTCCTCGTCCGCAGTGAGCGGAGGGGTGGCGTCGACCGGCGGGCGCGGCAGCAGCGCCATGCAGCTATGGGCGCTATCACTCCGCGACAGGGACAGAGACCCTGCCAATCGTGACATCGACAACGAAGCACAGGCGGTGGCGGCCGAGGCGGCTGCACGACAGGCTGGCGGCGGGCGCGGCGCCGGAGCGGGTGCCGCGGGCGGGCAGCAGCAGCCGGTCGAGGTAAGGATCGATTGGAACGGCCTGGTTCGCCGCGCCAGGCAGATCACTGTGCCGGGAGACACGATCGGCGGCCTGACTCCTTCGCCTGACGGCCGATCCGTCGCTCTCACCTTGTCCTCCGCTGGAGCAGGCCGCGGCGCTGCGGCCGCTGGCGCGCAAACCACGGCCGGAATCTACATCCTGACAATCGACACCGGGCAATTGACGCGTGTTCCGCCGGCGCCGGCCGACACCACTGGCGATGGACGCGGCGCGCGCGGCGGCGGCGGCGGCTTCGGCGGCGGTGGCGGCATGGTGTTTGCCCGTGACGGGCGCACGCTTTACTTCCGCTCGGGAAGCGGCCTCTATGCCGCATCGGTGGGCGGCGGTGGCGGGGCGGCGGCTGCCCCTGCGGCAGCAACAACCACGGGCGGCCGTGGCGGTGGCCGCGGCGGCGCCGCTGCTCCTGCGGCAGCCCCGGCGGAGACCACGGGCGCCACAGCACGCCACGTGACTTACACTGCCAACATTGAGGTCGATCACAAGGCGCTCCGAGCGCAGGTCTTCAACGAAGGCTGGCGCATCATGAAAAACCGCTTCTACGACGCGAAGATGCACGGCGCCGACTGGAATGCGGCGAAAGCGACCTACGGCTCGCTCCTCGACTACCTGGTCGACGAGGAAGAGCTGCACACGGTGATGATGATGATGATCGGCGAGATCAACGCTTCGCACACCGGCGTCAGCGGCGGCCCGGCGGACGCCGCGCGCTCGCCCGCCCAGACCCGCTATCCCGGGTTTGACTTCGTCGCCGACCCATCCGGCTACTTCAAGGTCGGCCACATCTACAAGACGGGGCCCGTCGACCACGAGTACATGAAGATCAAAGAGGGCAACTACATCATCTCAATCGACGGCCACGAACTCAAGACGACCGACAACTACTGGAGGTACCTCACTCTCGCAGCCGGCAGCAAGTTCCACTTCATGATCAACGACAAGCCGGCGAAGGAAGGCGCCTGGGAGCTGACGGTCGAACCGATCGCGAGCGGCGCATTCGGAGACCTGCAATATGCCAAGTGGGTGGAAGATCGCCGCGTAATGGTGGACAAGCTGAGCAACGGCGAGATCGGCTACCTGCACATCCGCGCCATGGACGCGCCCTCGCTGCAGAGGTTCGAAATCGACCTGGCCGCGAACCGCAACAAGAAGGCGCTCATCATCGACCAGCGCTTCAATGGAGGCGGCGGCATCGATCAGGAGCTGCTCGGCATCCTGGCGGGCCGCAAGTACCAATTCACCGTCGGCCGCGACTCGGATATGCAGATATGGCGCCCGCAGAACTTTTACGGGCCCATGGTCGTAATGCAGAACGAGCGCTCGGCCTCCGACGCCGAAATGTTCCCGGCCGGCTTCAAGGAACTGGGCCTCGGCAAGACCGTCGGCGTCCCCACCATGGCAGCCGTAATCGGCACGGGCTCCGCCACGCTGCTTGACGGATCGAGCATCCGCACGCCCGGCAGCGGCGTCTGGACCGTAAGCGGCCAAAACATGGAGAACTACGGCGTGCCACCCGACGTTTACATCGACAACACTCCGAACGACTTTGTGAAGGGCCGCGACATGCAGATCGAGAAGGCCATCGAGGTTCTGAAGGCCGACATCGCTGCGGCGGCAAAGAGGAAGCAATAACTCACTCAAGGGGCGGGCTTGAGCGCCCGCCCCACGCCTCGCTTTGATCCAACACAGAAACGCAGAGCGCACGAAAATAGCACGCCTTGCGCCTCTGCGAAATTGGTGGCGCACCCTTTTTCAACGGCCCTTCGATCCATCCATCCAGATATCGCAGGTGAAAAAATGTGTCTGTTCCGAAAATTAAGCCGAAGGCTTTGGAGTGCGGCGGCTTGACGCCGCTTTGTCACGCTTCAAAGCGGTGCCGAGGCACCGCACTCCAAAGCGCTTCGCGCACCACAGCTAGAAACTCAGGTCTTCGTCCGTCTCATTGCGCGATTCGCGCATGAGATACTGTCACCAGTTTCGTTGAAGAAATTTCGCGTCCAGCCCGGATAATTCGGGTTAAGATGCAGACTCAAATATTGAACAGATTTCGTCGCCGGAGATTGCCATGAAAAAGTGGATTCTTGCCCTGGCCGCAGCCGTTTTGACGACTCAACATCCGGGGTTTGCACAGAGAAGCAATTCGACAACGGCTCCTAAACCCGTAACTCTTAAGGCTCGACCTCTTCCCCTAAGCAGCGTCCGGCTGACGGGTGGGCCTCTCAAGATCGCCCAGGATCTGAACGCCAAGTACCTGCTCGAACTCGAGCCCGACCGGATGCTCGCTTTCTTGCGGCAGAGCGCGGGGCTGACACCCAAGGCGGAAGGCTACGACGGCTGGGACGGGCCCGGCCGGCAGATAACAGGCCACATTGCCGGACACTACCTTTCGGGCGTGAGCCTGTTGTATGCCGCCACGGGCGATGTCCGTTTCAAGGAGCGGGCCGATTACATCGTCAAGGAGCTGAAGGAAATTCAAGATAAGAATGGCGGCGGGTACATCGGCGCGCAAAAGGACGGTCAGGGCGTTGCCGGCAAGGTTCGCTTCGAAGAACTGGCCAAGGGCGTCATTCGCTCGACCAGCTTCGACCTGAATGGCCTTTGGTCCCCGTGGTACGTCGAGCACAAGATCTTCGCCGGCCTTCGGGACGCCTATCACTGCACCGGCAACCGCACTGCCCTGGACGTCGAAATCAAATTCGCCGGCTGGGCTGAGAGTATTCTTGCCAATCTCGATGACAATCAAATCCAACGCATGCTGGGAACCGAGTTCGGCGGCATGAACGAAGTGGCGGCCGACCTGTACACAGACACGGGCGACAAGCGCTGGCTGGCGCTTTCCGACAAGTTTGAGCATCGCGCCATTATCGATCCCCTTGCAGCTCACGAAGACATCCTCGCCCACAAGCACATCAACATGCTGGTCGCCAAGATCATTGGTTCGCTTGCGCGTTACGTGGACGCAGGCAACGAGCTCGATGGCAACGCTGCTAAGTTCTATTGGGACGCAGTAACGCTCCATCACAGCTTCGCCACCGGCGGGGAAGGCAAGAACGAGTATTTCGGGCCGCCCGATAAACTGAACGACATGGTGGACGGCCGCACGGCAGAGACGTGCAATGTTTACAACATGAACAAGATGACCCGCACCCTCTTCTCGCTTGAACCGGACATCCGCTACGCCGACTTCCTCGAGCGGGCCCTGTTCAATCACATCCTCGCATCCCAGGACCCCAACGACGGCCGGGTGTGCTATATGGTGCCCGTGGGCCGCGGCGTCCAGCACGAATACCAGGACATGTTCCGAGACTTCACTTGCTGTGTGGGATCAAGCATGGAGAGCCACGCGCTTCACGCGTACGGGATTTACTACGAATCCGGCGACAAGCTTTGGGTGAATCTCTATGCGCCCTCTACTGCGGAATGGGAAGCTGCAGGTGTCAAGCTGACTATGGACACCAATTTCCCCGTGGGCGAATCGGCGTCGCTGAAACTCACGCTCCAGTCGTCGAAGAAATTCACTCTGGCCCTGAGGCGCCCGTATTGGGCCGGCGCCGGTTTCAGCGCCAAGGTCAATGGCCAAGCTGTCAAAAACCTGCCCAAGCCCGATTCGTACGTCGAGCTGAATCGCGGGTGGAACAACGGCGACACGGTCGAGCTGACGTTGCCGAAGACGCTGCGCGAAGAGCCCCTTCCCGACAATCCGCGCCGCGTTGCCCTGATGTGGGGGCCGCTGGTGCTCGCCGGAGATTTAGGACCGGAGCAACGTGGGAGGAGCGGCGGCCCGGGCGCCGGCGCCGGCCAGCCCGAGGCGCCCGTGTTCCTGGCAGCGGAAAAGCCCGTGGACACCTGGCTGAAACCGGTTGCCGGCAAGCCAGGCGCCTTCCGGACCATGGGCGTCGGAAAAAACCAGGACGTGGATTTCGTGCCCTTCTACCAATTGCCGCGGCGCAGGTACGGAATCTACTGGGACCTGTTCACGCAACGGGAATGGGAGAAGAAAATCCAGGCAGACGCGGCCGAGCAGGAAAAGCAGAAAAGGCTGGAAGCGGCTACCGTGGCCTTTCTACAGCCCGGCCAGGCGCAGACCGAGAAGGATTTCAATTTCCAGGGCGAGGATTCTTCGCAGGTCAGGGTGCAAGGCCGTTACGCCCGTCGGGGGACGAAGTGGTTCTCCTTCGACCTGCCCGTGGATCCCTCCCACCCCATGATCCTGGCGGTGACTTACACCAACGATGAACAGCAGAAGCGAACCTTCGACGTTCTGGTGGACGGCAAGAAGGTGGGAGAGCAGACGATGGAGCGGCGTTCACCAGAGCAAGATGTGCGTTTCTTCAGTGTCGAGTACGCTCTTCCCGCCGAGCTGATCAAGGGCAAGCAGAAGGTGACGGTGCGTTTCGAAGCCACCGGCGGAAATGGGATCGGCGCTGTGCTCGGCATTCGCGTGATCCGCGCCGACGCGCCACGCTAGAAGAATCAATATGCATACACCGTGGCAGACCGACATGTGGTTTACGAGCCCCTGGAACTTCGAGGAGGAGGTACGCGCCCCGATCGCGTTCGATCCGCGCCCCAGGCTGCACGACGTGACCCTGCGCGACGGCGAGCAGCAGGCCGGCATCGTCTTCAACAAGGATGATAAAGTCCGGATCGCCGAAGCGCTCGCTGAGGTCGGCGCGCACCGTCTCGAGGCCGGCATGCCGGCCGTTTCGAAGTCGGACGAGCAGGCCATCCGCGAGATCGTGAAGCGCCTGGAGAAGTCGAACACCCAGGTCTTCAGCTTTGCGCGCTGCATGGTCGAGGACGTCAAGCGCTCGCTCGACACCGGCGTCAAGGGCATTGTCATGGAGGTTCCCAGCTCGACGCACATTATCGAGCGCGCGTATCGCTGGGCGCCCGCCAAGGCAATCGAGACCTCGGTCGAAGCGACCCGGTTCGCCAGAGACAACGGCCTCTACGTGGTCTTCTTTCCGATCGACTTCTCCCGCGCGCCGCTAGACTGGACGCTCCCGATGCTGAAGCGTGTGGCGACCGAGGGCCACATGGACGCGCTCACCATCGTGGACACCTTCGGCGGCCTCGCGCCGCACACGGTTCCCTTCCTGGTCCGGCAGATGCGGCAGGCCTTTCCTGACACACCCCTCGAGGTTCACTTCCACGACGACTTCGGCATGGGCGTGGCAAATACGCTCATGGCGATGGCGGCCGGCTGCCAGGTTGCCCATACCTCAGTCACCGGGATCGGCGAGCGCGCGGGCAACTGCGCGTACGAGGAATTGGCGCTGGCCATGAAGACGATGTACGGCGTTGACCTGGGCCTGAAAACCGATCGGTTCGTCGCCCTGTCGCGCCTGGTGCAGCAGCTCGCCGGGGTTCGCATCCCCTCGAATCGCTGCATTGTCGGCGAGAATCTCTTCGACATCGAGAGCGGCATCATCGTGAGCTGGCTGCGGAATTGCGGTGCTGAATTCCCGACCGAGCTGGCGCCGTTCCGGCCCGAGTTGGTCGGCAACGCGCCGGCGCGCGCTGTGCTCGGCAAGGGCAGCGGCATCGACAGCATCGCTTTGTTTCTGGATCACATGGGCCTGCACGCGACTCAGGAGCAGATGATGGCGCTGCTCGGCGAAGTGAAGGAACGGTCGCTTCGGGAGAAACGCCTGCTGACTGTCGAGGAGTTCCGGAAGATGGCGCAGGCGGCGCTGGCCGCACCCGGCGCCTGACTCCGCCCTTGGGTGTACTGCAGAAGATTAATGCTCACCACTCTGCATTACCAAAGACACAAGTTGCGGAAAGATTCTCCGGTGCTTTCTGGCAAGACCGATGGTAAGCTGCTGCCACCTTAGAAGAGCAAGACACGATCAACTGATTCGGAGGAGTCTTATGATTCGCATGTCTCGTCTCACTCTCGTTCTGGCGGCGGCGGCAGCGCTGGCGCTCGCGGCCATGCAGCCCGTTGCTGCTCAGAAGAAACCCACGATCGAACAGTTTCTGAGTCCGGCGTATCCGTTCGATCTGGTCTCGGCCAGGAAGGTCGACAGGATCGCATGGCTGGCCTATGACCAGGGGAAACGCAACGTATATACCGCAGCGGCGCCTGGGTTTCGGCCCGTGCGCTTGACGTCGTTTCTTCAGGACAATGGAACGGACATCTCGGACCTCAGCATCTCCGACGACGGGTCAGTCGTGGTTTTCGTGCGCGGGACTGCGCCTAATCGCCAAGGCTGGGTCGCGAATCCCACCGGCAATCCCGAGGGCTCCGAGCGCGCGATCTGGGCGGCGCGCACAGCCAACCCCGGCACAGCGTGGCGCCTGGCGGAGGGCGCGAGTCCGCAGCTCTCCCCTGACGGCCGTTCGGTGCTGTACGTGAAAGACGGTCAGATCTATCGCGCCCGCGTGACTCAAACTGCTCCTGGATCCAAGATAGACACGGGTGAACAGCCGTTCATCAGGGCGTGGGGCACGAATGGCAGCCCGCGCTGGTCGCCGGACGGCGCCAAGATCGCGTTTGTCAGCAACCGGGTCGATCACAGCCTGATCGGCCTTTACGACGTGCGCACGCGCACGGTGAATTACGTCTCACCGAGCGTCGATTTCGACACAAGCCCCACATGGTCCGCGGACGGAAAGCAGATCGTATTCATCCGCCGGCCGGGTTTGCCGTTTGCGCAGCAGGCGCAGCAGGGCAGCGGCGGCATCGGACTTCCGAACGGACCCGCCTATGTGCCAAGCGCGACTGCAACAGGCCGGGGCGGCGGCCGCGGAGCTTTTCCGGGCACTGTAGCCGGCCGTCCTGGTGAACCACCGGCGGCGCCGCCGGGCGCGCAGCGCGGTCAGGCCGGTCGCGGCGGGCAGGGCGTCGGCGTGCCGTCAGGCGTGAGTCCGGAGGCGGCGAAAGTGCCGGGCCTGACACGCGCGACGTTCAAGGGCGGCTATACCCTGTCGATCTGGGCTGCGGATCCCGCAACGGGTGACGCAAAGGAGGTCTGGCACATTCTGCCGGACGAGCGCGTTTTCACCGGCATCAGCAACATCCAGTGGGCCGCCGGCAACCTCATCTTCCCGATGAACAATCTGCAGGGAGACGAGTGGGAACGCTACTTCTCGATCAGTCTCTCGGGCAGCTCTACGGCGAAACCGGTGCTGCTCACGACCACCGACGGGATCATCGAAGACGCTTCGTCCGTCGCGCTCTCGAAGGATGGCAAGACCTTGTACTACTGCACGAACGCCGGCGACATTGAACGGAGACACATCTGGTCTGTGTCTACATCGGGGGGCACTCCAACGCAGATTACGCTCGGCGAAGGAATCGAGACGTCGCCGATGCCGCTCGCTTCGGGAAAACGCCTGGCCGTGCTCTCCGCCGACGCGAAGCGCCCGCAGTCCGTGGGCCTGTTTCCGACGGAAGGGAGCAACAAGCAGCAGGTGATCTTCCCGACGCTCCCGAAAGAATTTCCAATTGACGCGGAGGTCGTGCCCGAACTTGTGCTGCTCAAGTCGCCGGACGGGCTTGAGATTCACGACCAGCTGTTCCTGCCGAAGAACATCCAGCCCGGCGAAAAGCGCCCGGCAATGATCTTCGTGCACGGCGGGCCGGTGCGCCAGATGCTGCTCGGATATCACTACATGCACTTCTATCACATCGCGTACGCCGTGAATCAGTGGCTGGCGAGCCAGGGCTACGTCGTGCTGTCAGTCAATTTCCGCAGCGGCATCGGCTACGGCAGATCCTTTCGGAGCGCGCCGAACACCGGCCAACGCGGTAACTCCGAGTACCAGGATGTGCTCGCCGCCGGCCAGTACTTGCAGTCACGTCCTGATGTGGATCCGAAGCGGGTCGGCATCTGGGGCCTGTCTTACGGCGGCCTGCTCACGGCGCAGGCGCTCGCGAGAAACTCCGACGTCTTTGCCGCGGGCGTGGACCTCGCGGGCGTTCACCTCTTCGGCAGCTCGCTCGACCCTGCGGACGTGTCGTACCAGTCGTCCGCCATCTCAGCCATCGACAAATGGAAGTCGCCGGTGCTGCTGATCCATGGCGACGACGACCGGAACGTCGCGTTTCAACAGACGACAGGGCTCGTCCAGCTTCTGCGCCAACGCGACGTCTACTATGAGCTGATCGTTTTCCCGGACGACACCCACGAAACGCTGCTGCACAAGCGCTGGCTGTACGCCTTCGGGAGGATGGACGAATTCCTCAAAAAGTTCCTGGGAGGGAATTAGGGCCCGGCCGATCCCGGCTCCCGCATTGAAATTGGTGACAAGCTCCTTTTTTCGCCTGTGACGTTTCGATGCATGAATCAAAGGACCCATGAAAAGGCGGGCCCAACAGGAATGGCAATGAGTTGAGCGTATGATTTTCTGTCGCCCCGCCAGGGCTCCTCGTGCCCCATCGAGTAGCCGGGGGCTGTGCTTCGCCCGCCCCCGGCTATTCTCCGGCCCCCCTCCGGGACAAGAGCTCAATGGAATGCCAAGGGTTGCCTGTAGGGAAGATCGCGCCGGAGGCGCCGAAGAGGGTAGCCCCGGGCAAGCGAAGCGCAGCCCGGGGTCTATCGAAATGCAATCCCAAGCCCTGGCAGGGCGACAGATGAGCACATTCGGCAACAACCACCGAATTTCTGATTGCTGGCCGATCAGCCATTGAGCAAGGCGCGGGTCCAACCGATCATGCGCGCCCAGAAGCCGCGATGGCGCCCACGTTGCTTGAGAGGCACAGGGGCATGACTTCTCTCGGGACGCAGCTCCACCGGCTCCAGCTTTTCATCGTGCACGGCGGCTGCGTCCGCCTCGCGCCGGGCCTGCGTGCGCATCGGCTTTTCCTCTTCCTGCGGGGGCCGGCTTCTCCTCTGGAACATCTGCGCCTTCTCACGGAGCTTGAATTGAATCTCCCCGATCGCCTGCTCGCGCCTTGCAGGCGC
>Ga0315282_10007935_pt1 | contig 17306 bp, 11 predicted proteins | sample YL17G07_20_MG_FD_203693 | JGI IMG/M metagenome (GOLD analysis project Ga0315282, IMG submission 203693) | Sediment microbial communities from Yellowstone Lake, YNP, Wyoming, USA - YL17G07_20 | ecosystem: Environmental > Aquatic > Freshwater > Lake > Sediment | place: USA: Wyoming | collected... | reverse complement strand
CTTCAAGCACCATCCATTCGGGTTTGTTGCCACTGGTTTTCAGGTCGGTAATTGCCTTAAGGCGCCTTGCAAGGTCCTTGACCTTCTGCCTGCTGTTGGTTTTTGTTATAGCCTGCCGCATCTCTGCAGTGAGAACGTCAAGGTCAATACTTGCCAACAATGTCTTGATTGCCTCCGCTCCCATCGAGGCCTTAAACGAAGCGCCGTACTTGGTCAACGCATCGCGATACTCTTCTTCGGTGAGCAGTTGCCCGGCCTTCAGCGGCGTCTGGCCGGGGTCAGTAATGACATAATCCTGGAAGTAGATAATCTTCTCAAGGTCCGATGTTTTCATATTCAGGATGGTGCCAATCCTGTTTGGAATGGACTTGAAGAACCAGATGTGCACAACGGGTGCCGCAAGATTGATATGACCCATTCGCTTGCGGCGGACACGGCTGTGAGTGACCTTCACGCCGCAGCGGTCACAAATGATACCTTTGAACTTGGTGCCCTTGTATTTTCCGCAGGCGCACTCCCAGTCCCGTTCCGGCCCGAAGATTCGCTCACAGAACAGGCCGTCTTTCTCCGGGCGATAAGTGCGATAGTTAATAGTCTCAGGTTTTCGCACCTCGCCGAAAGACCAGCTCCGGATATCGTTCGGGCTGGCCAACGAAATCTTGACTGAGCCGTAATCGTTAATGCGGTCGTAAATGTTCCCTAACATTTAATGCCCCTCTTTAATTGATAATCGATGATTGATAATTTCGCCATCAATAATCGATAATCGATAATCAATAATCAATTTCACAGCATGGTGCTTCCGAGGCGTTTCTTTTCAAGCTGGATATTCAGCCCCAATCCCCTTATCTCGTGGCACAACACATCGAAGGACAGCGGTGTGCCGGCCTCAAGGGTGTTTTGTCCTTTGACCATTGATTCGTAGATTTTAGTCCGACCTTCAACATCGTCGCTCTTGACCGTCAGCATTTCCTGCAGCGCATAAGCGGCTCCGTAGCCTTCCAGCGCCCAGACCTCCATTTCGCCGAATCTCTGTCCGCCGGTCCTTGCTTTGCCGCCCAGCGGCTGCTGCGTAATCAGACTGTAAGGGCCGGTCGAGCGGGCGTGAATCTTATCGTCGACAAGGTGATGCAGCTTCATCATATAGATGTAGCCGATGGTTGCGGTCTGGTCGAACGGTTCGCCGGTTCTGCCGTCATACAACTGCGCCTTCAATGTCTTCGGGATATGGATGAAAAATTCTTCTGGAGGCGGAGGCAGCCCTTTCTCTTCAAGCTCGGCTTTTCGCCTGGCCATAAGCTCGTTCGCCTCGGCAGTTAGTTTCCGGATGTCCTCTTCGGTAGCTCCATCGAAGACCGGCGTAACGGCCTCGAAGCCCAGTACCTTCGCCGCCCAGCCAAGGTGTGTTTCAAGGATTTGTCCTACGTTCATTCTGCTCGGCACGCCGAGCGGATTGAGCAGTATGTCGATGGAGGTGCCGTCTTCGAGGAAGGGCATATCCTCTTCCCTGACGATTTTAGCAATGACGCCCTTGTTGCCGTGCCTGCCGGCAATCTTGTCGCCGATAGACAGCGCCCTTTTGATTGCGACATAAACCTTTACCATTTCCAGCACGCCGCTGGGCAGCTCATCGCCGTGTTTTAATCGCTCGATTCCCTGCTTCCTCTCCTCCTTCAGCTCGGCAATCTTGCCCAAGAATTTATCCATGATTTTCTGAGCATCATCCCGGGCCGAGGCGGGCTTAACCCACTTGATATTAAAGTTCTCTATCTGTTCGTAAATAACTTCATCATCAGGACTGGCGCCGACTTTCTGGCGAGTGGACGGGTCGATAATCTCCATGTCGAGCTTCTTATGAACAGCTTCTATCATTTGCCGAAAGACGATGCACTCTTTGGCCTTCATTTCGTCCTCATATCGTTTTATCTCCGCCGACAGCGATTTTTTCTGCTCGTCGGTGGCGGCGCCTCGCCTGGTGAAATGCTCTGTCTTTATGACGAACCCCTCGTATCCGCTGGGCAGCTCCAGAGAATCATTCTTGACATCTTCGCCGGCCCTGCCGAATATGGCGTGCAGCAGCTTCTCCTCAGGCGTCAGCTCGGTCTTGCTCTTCGGCACCACCTTGCCTACAAGGATATCGCCCGCGCACACCCGGGTTCCCTCGCGGACGATTCCATGCTCATCGAGGTTACGAAGGGCCCTTTCGCTGACATTGGGAATGTCCCGCGTAAATTCCTCCTTGCCGAGGCGGGTCTCACGCATCTCCGCCGTGAACTCGTCGATATGAATGCTGGTGAAGCTGTCGTCCCTGCAAAGCTTCTCGCTGATGACGATGGCGTCCTCGAAATTGTATCCATCGTACGGAACGAACCCTACGAGGACATTTTTACCCAGGGCCAACACGCCGTTGGCGGTGCCGCCGCCGTCCGCTATCACCTGGCCCTTCTGCACCCTGTCACCGAGCTCGACTATGGGTTGCTGATTAAGGCATGTCCTTTCATTTAACCCGACGAACTTTGCCAGCGGGTACTCATCGGTGTGATTGATTACTATCTTTGTGGCGTCCACCGCCGTAACGACTCCGCCGGTTTCGGCACGGACGACCATACTTGAGTTCTGGCCGACCACCTTCTCCATCCCCGTGGTGACCAGAGGCGGCTCGGGCTTCAATAGCGGCACAGCCTGCCGCTGCATATTTGAGCCCATCAAGGCCCGGTTTGCGTCATCGTGTTCGAGAAACGGAATAAGTGAGGCCGAAACGCCGACAATTTGCTTGGGCGAGACATCAATATAGTCAATTTCATCTCTCGAGACGTGGGCAAGCTCGCCGCGCTTTCTCGCAAGGACCATACCTTCTTTGATTTTTCCGGTTTGCGGGTCCACCGAGCTGGGCGGCGCAAATATTGCCTTCATCTCCTCATCAGCACGCAAATGCACTATGCTCTCGGCGACCTTGCCGTTCTTGACTTTGCGATAAGGCGTAAGCAGGAATCCGTAATCGTCTATCGTGGCAAATATCGCCAGCGAGGCAATGAGTCCGATGTTCGTGCCCTCGGGGGTTTCAATCGGGCAGATTCGGCCATAATGGCTGATATGGACGTCGCGAACTTCAAAACCCGCCCGCCTTCTATTCAAGCCGCCCGGGCCAAGAGCAGATAGTCTCCTCTCGTGAGCGAGCTGGCTTAAAGTGTTGGTCTGGTCAACAACCTGACTGAGCTCGCCGCGGCCAAAGAAATAGTTGATGCTGCTGGAGACGCTCTTGGAATTTATCAGGTCCGCGACTCGCGGCAGCTCGCCGCTCTCCCTCTTATAACTCATCCGCTCCTGAACGGTCTTACGCAGCTTCAGAAGCCCTTTTCTGATTTCATCGGCAGCGAGCTCGTCAATCGTGCGAATACGCCTGTTGCCTAAGTGGTCGATATCGTCAATCTCTCCCTGGTTGTTTCGCAAAGCCATTATGTATCTCATTGTGTTGAGGAAGTCCTCCGGCCGCAGCGTCATCTCACTTTCATCCACCGTCTGGCCGAACTTGCGATTCAATCTGAACCTGCCGACCTTGCCCAGGCGATAGCGGTTCGGGTCGAAGAATTTCTCCACAAAGAAGGCCTTTGCCTTCTCTTCATTAGGCGGATTGCCGGGTCTTAACCTCAGATAGAACTTCAAGATTGCCTGTTCGTGGCTCGGACAATCGTCCTCATCAAGGGTGTTTAGAATGAGAGTATCCCGCACCTCGTCAATAACTTCGATCTCGGTAGGATGAGTGGTGCGTTTATGCTCTCTTGGTTCGTTCTCCAAAGGAACACCATACCCAAGCTCCGTCACTGCCCAAGTCTCAAGAAGATTGTCGCCACAGTCCGAAATCTTTTTGTGTGTGGGCCTTAACTTGGGCGTAAAATGCATCTTAATTCTACCCCGCAAACCCTGACTTTTTGCGTTCTCACTCTTTTTAGAGCCAGCCTTCCCAACATAGCCGTCATTCACCCTGCCTGTTTTTAGACTCTTGAAGAAATAGATTCCCTGTTTGTTAGTAGTAACCTTTTTATATGCGTCCAAGTTTTCGATCTCAATCCAATCGGAGTCATTCTCAATCGCCGCTAAACACTTCTGAAAAAGTTCCTCAAGCCGTGGGTTTTTCTTCCATAACCTATCCACTTCATCCTGGTCCAACAAGGCGTCGTCATCGTTGAATGTGGGCGACTTCTTCTTGCTATCGAACTTGTATTTCCTCGCAACTGCGGCCTCCAGCGCAGACAATTCCCGCTCCTCGCCCCTATCCTTGAGAATTTCGCCGCCTTTTTCAGTCTCAACAAACTTCAAAGCAAACCCACCTGTTCGTGTACCATCCTTAACCATATACTTCTTACGCAGATCGTCTTGACTCTTTTCCAGCCAATTGCGACCCTTGTCACTATTAAGCCAATCCTCTGCTTCCTTCTTTTTACCGATTTTAACTATGGTGGCGGTCCCAGAAAAAATGCTCCTGTTCTGGATTAAAGAAAGTTTATCGCCGATTTGCGCGCCGGTTTTTACGAGGATTTCGCCGGTTTCTGGGTCGGCGATTGGTTCCACGGCCCGCATATTTGGCGTAAGCTTATCGATGGGAACTTTCTTTGTCGGATAGAACTGCCGCAGGATTTTGTCGGTGGTGCCGTAGGCCGGATCCATCGCCCGCAGAAAAACCGTCGCAGGCAGTTTGCTCGACTGGTCTATTTTGACGACCAGGATATCTCTGTGAGTAACGCTTATCTCTATCCAGCTGCCCCGTTCGGGTATGATTCTGCCGCCGTGCAGCACCCTGTCGCCTTCCTTGCTCTCGATGAGAAAATCCACCCCGGGGCTGCGGTGCAGTTGGCTTACTATGACGCGGATGGCGCCGTTAATAATGAACTCGCCGCCGCCCATCATAATCGGCATTTCGCCCAGATACATCGCCTGCTCGGCCAAATCCTCGCCGGCCTTGGTCTTCAGTCTGCACCAGATTTTCAGCGGACAACCGTATGTCAGCCGCAACTGTCGGCACTGTGTTGGCGTGTAATGCGGTCTCTCGAGCTCGTAGTAGAGATACTCCAATCGCATGTTCTTATCGTAGCTCTCGATGGGGAATATCTCTCGAAACAGTGCCTCCAGCCCGGTGCGCCCTCTCCTGGTTGGTGCAACGTCCTTTTGCAGGAACTGCTCGTACCCTTTTCTCTGGATATCCACGAGGTCAGGGATTTCAACGGTTTCCCTGACGCTTCCAAAGGTACGTACCGTTTGTAAAGCCATCTGGCGCTCCTTGTTTTGTCAGATTCCGACCGCGGCATTTGTCAAAGCGGTCGTCCCACCATTTTGTGTAGCGGGTCAACTTACACGATTTCGACTACGGCACCGGCCGTTTCGAGTTGTTTCTTGGCGGCCTCCGCCTCATCTTTTCCGACGCCCTTTTTGACCGGCTTTGGCACGCCTTCTACGAGGTCTTTTGCCTCTTTCAATCCGAGCGCTGTCAAGGCCCTTACTTCCTTGATGACCTGAATCTTCTTGTCACCAAAGCTCTTGAGGACCACATCGAAAGTGGTTTGTTCTTCCTTCTGTTCAGCGGCACCAGCCGCCGCAGCAGGTCCTGCCGCCATAACGGCGGCTGCAGCCGGCTCGATTCCGTATTCCTGCTTGAGATAGTCGGCAAGCTCTTTGGCCTGCAACAGCGTCAGTGCGACTATCTTGTCGCCAAGTTCCTTGATTTCGTTCGTCCACTTCTTAGCTTCTTGTTCTGCCATTTTTATAAACTCCTGTCATCTAACGCCTGGTGGTAGCCGAGACTCCACCGTCCCGTTTAACCCGCCATTGGCGGGGCAGCCACACAGGCAATCTGTAATTTTCGTTTCGAGCAACCCGCTTCCGGGGTCAATTATGCCGCTTGTTTCTCCAGCTTTTCCGTAATGGTTTTTATACAGCCGGCGATGACACCTGCGGGAGCGATAAAGGTCGCGGCCAACCGGGCAGCGACCGACTGCGTCAGGGTTACAATTGCGCTGAGCAATTCCGCCCGGCTCGGCATCTTCGATATATCCTCTGCCGCCTTGGCGCTCAGAACCGACCCGTCAAGAAAGGCTCCTCTAATCATTATTACAGGGACCTTCTTGATCCACTCGACCATAGTCTTTGCAATGTCACCGATGCTGTCCCCGCCGTAGGCAATAGCACAGGGACCGGCAAACAACTGGGCCGCCGGCTCCATCTTGCAGTTCGATAGCGCCCTCTTAAACAGCGAATTCTTGACCACCAATAGTTTTATGCCTTTTTCTTTAAGCTGGCCGCGAAGCACGTTGTTGTCAACGCCGCCCACGCCTATGGTGCTGACAACCAAAAAGTCCCTGATTTTCTCATCTGCAATCTTCTTTTCGAGTTCCGACTGTAACAGATTCTTTACGTATTTGCTCATCCTGACACCTGCCAATACCCCGTCGCTCGTCGTTCGTCACTCGTCACTCGTCCCCCGTCGCTCGTCGCTATATTTTCTAATCCTGTTAATCCGCGTAATCCGCGATTAAATAATGCTGACAGTGATACCGGGGCTCATTGTCGCGGACAGGCACATCCTCTTGATATATGTGCCCTTTGCCGTTATGGGTTTGATTTTCTTTATATGCGAGACAAATACCTCGATATTCTCTATAAGCTTTTGACTCTCGAAGCTCTGCCTGCCGACCACGATATGGACGTTGCCGCCGGCATCGTTCTTGAACTCAACTTTTCCCGCTGTGAACTCAGCCACTGCCGTCGGGACATCTTCAGCAACGGTGCCGTTTTTTGGGGAAGGCATCTTTCCCTGCGGGCCCAGAATCCGGCCGAGCTTGCCTACCTTGCTCATCACCTTCGGTGACGCGACAGCCACGTCGAAGTCCATCCAGCCGTCCGTGATTTTCTTCACCAGCTCCTCGCAGCCGGCTTCGATGGCGCCTGCCTTTTTCGCCGCTTCGACTCCGGCTTCATCACAGAAAGCGATGACCTTTTTTTGCTTGCCTACGCCGTGAGGTAAAGATAGTGAGCCTCTGACCAGCTGGTCGGACTGCTTTGTGTCGATGCCAAGATGTAGCACACATTCTATGGTCGGGTCGAATTTCATCGACTTGAAGACCTTGATTTTTTCGACCGCCTCGGCCAGACCCATCGGCTCTTTGTTTAATTGCTCAGCCTCTTTTTTGTATCTCTTGCTTCTGAATCTCATAACAACGTTCCATAATTTCGCTTCTATCGCTCGCAGCCGTCACGCGCTGTCCCGCGTTGCAAAGACTGTTTTATTGCTCTATCTCCACGCCCATACTGCGGGCCGTGCCTCTGATGATTCTTTCGGCCTCTTCCAGACTGTAGGCGTTGAGGTCTTTGAACTTGGTCTCGGTGATTTTGCGGAGCTGCTCTTTGGTGACTTTTCCGACCTTTTCCTTGTTCGGCACACCGCTGCCTTTTGCAATCTGGGCGGCTTCTTTAAGTAGAACGGCCGCCGGCGGACTCTTTACCTCAAAGGTGAAACTCTTGTCCGTATAGACCGTTATGATAATCGGCACGATTGTCCCGTTAAGCGCTTTGGTCCGCTCATTGAACTGTGAAACGAACTGGCCGATATTCACGCCGTGCTGACCCAGCGCAGGGCCTACCGGCGGAGCCGGCGTCGCCTGCCCTCCGGGCGCCTGCAGCTTAATCTTTACTGCTACTTCTTTTTTTTGTCTGGCCATTACTCACCTTTTGATTATTCGCCCGCGATATATAAACCGCCGGACGCCGCACTACAGTTTCTCGATCTGCCAGTACTCTATATCCAGCGGCGTGCTGCGGCCAAATATCGTAACAATCACACTCACGATACCTCGTGCCGCATCTATCGAATCGACGACACCTTCAAAGTTCTCGAAGGGGCCTTCTCGAATCTTGATCATATCACCCTTTTTGAACTCGACTTTTATGCTCGGGGCCTCTTCAGGCCTTTCCGATTCCAGCAGCATCTTTGCCACATCCGTATCCCGCATCGGTGTGGGGAACCCTTCTGTGCCGATGAAATCTCCGACACCCGTTGTCGCCTTGATTGCGAACCAGGCCTTCTCCTGCACTCGCCCATCGGAGGTCGCTTCCATCTCCATAAAAACGTAGCCGGGATAGAGCTTGCGCTTATGAATGGTCTGCTTGTTGCCGCGGATGCGCTTAATCTGCTCAACGGGCACTTCTATCCTGCCAATAATGTCAATCAGCTCCTCTTTCTCCACCTTCTGCTTGAGGGCCTCTCTGACCTGCGTTTCCTTATTGGCTGCAACTCGCAAAACGTACCAATGCATATATGCTCTATCCTGCCCTTTATCCAATATACGATGTCCGGTTCGAAATTAAGCCCCAGCCGAGGGCCTCACCCCAAGCCAGTCGAAGAAGAATAGGAAGCCCAAATCTGTCAGCCCGAGAAGCGCCGCCAAAAGCACCACGACCACAATGACAATGAACGTGGAGACCGCCACTTCCTTTCTGCTCGACCAGCTGACCTTTTTCATCTCGCCCTCTGCGGCGACGAAGAAGTCCGCCACAGTCGGCCTGTTGGACAGCCAGAAAATCAGAAAGCCCAGTGCCACAAACAAGCCGGCTGGCACCATCGTCTCAATCCACAGCCCAAAGTCTCTCGCCTGCAGTTTCTTATAAAGCTGGAAACAGCCCAGCCCCGCGACTATTGCCGCACCGAAGGCGCTGCTGAGTCTTGTATATTTGCCTTGCCCACGTTTGTAAATGTCAAGAATCATATAATAAAGCCGCCTATATTACTGTTCACCGATTTCTGCCGAGCTTCGGCCTTCACCGAACCAGGCCAGGCAGGAATCGAACCCGCAACCTTCGGTTTTGGAGACCGACGCTCTGCCAATTGAGCTACTGGCCTACTTTATGCGCTCTATTTACGGCGCACCTTGTGGACCGTGTGTTTACGCTGCTTCTTACAATATTTTTTAAGCTCCAGTTTCTTCGGGGAACCTTCTGCCGTACTGAGGCTGGTGCGGTAATTTCTCTGCCCGCACTCGCTGCATTCAAGCCAGACGTCCTCCCTTTTGCTTTTCTTTTTAGCCATAAGAATCTAATCCCTGCCGGGCGCTCTTGCTGGCCCAACAAGTCCTGCATTATGTGCGGCTGTCTAAACAGATACGCCCCACTACAAGCGTGCACCTTTTTTCGGCGTCCGCTGATTCAGCAGTTACTGAAGGACAGTTAGGCAAGAATCTTGGTTACTACGCCCGCACCTACGGTCCGGCCGCCTTCGCGAATAGCAAAGCGAAGCTGCGATTCCATAGCGATTGGGGCAATAATCTCCACCTCCATAGCTATGTTATCGCCCGGCATACACATCTCTGCGATTTTGCCCTCCCTGCTCTTTATCGCAAGAACTGCGCCGGTGACATCGGTTGTTCTGAAATAAAATTGCGGCTTGTAGCCGGCGAAGAAAGACGTATGACGACCGCCTTCTTCCTTGCTTAAGACATAGACTTCGGCCTCAAACTTGGTATGCGGCGTAATACTGCCGGGTGCGGCGATGACCTGACCGCGTTCCAATTCCTTCTTTTCCACGCCCCGCAGAAGCACGCCGATGTTATCACCGGCCATACCTTCATTGAGCGTTTTGTTAAACATCTCTACACCGGTAACAACTGTCTTGCGAGTCTCCTTTGACAGTCCAACGATTTCGATCTCGTCACCGACATGTACCTTACCGCGGTCAACCCTTCCTGTGCCGACCGTGCCGCGGCCCTTGATGCTGAAGACGTCCTCGACCGGCATAAGGAACGGCTTGTCGACCTCACGCTGCGGAACAGGGATATATTCATCCATCGCCTTCAGCAGCTCAATAATTGGCTTACACTCGGGGTCATCGAGTGACTTAGCATTCATTGCCTTGAGGGCGCAGCCGCGGATAATAGGCGTGTCGTCTCCGGGGAAGCCGTATTTATTAAGCAGGTCCCTTACCTCCATCTCGGCCACGTCTGTCAGCTCGGGGTCGTCCACCATATCTATCTTGTTAAGAAAGACCACTATCTTGGGCACGTTCACCTGACGGGCAAGAAGGATGTGCTCGCGAGTTTGCGGCATCGGGCCGTCATACGCACTGACTACCAAAATGGCGCCGTCCATCTGTGCGGCGCCGGTAATCATATTCTTGACGTAGTCAGCGTGGCCGGGGCAGTCAACGTGCGCGTAGTGATGTTTCTCCGTGACATACTCGACGTGTGCAGTTGCAATCGTCAAAATCTTGGTTTCGTCGCGCCGGCCCTGAGATTCTGATGCCTTTGCAATTTCGTCGTAGGTCTTGAATTTTGACAGCCCCTTGAATTCCATCACCTTTGTCATTGCGGACGTCAAGGTAGTCTTGCCGTGGTCTACGTGACCGATAGTTCCAACATTAACGTGCGGTTTAGTCCGTTCAAATACAGCCTTAGCCATCTTAATGTAAACCTCCAATGTGCTGGGTTATTATTCTTGACTCCTTATTGGATTTCCCGAAACTTTCTTCATACTTTTATAGCCAACGCAAAGCCAAGCACTCCGGATGCCTGCGGAAGCCGACAAGCTACCTTGGCCTGACCAGCCTGCATTTAGCTGCTGATGGGAGTTGGACCCATGACCTCGTCCTTACCAAGGACGCGCTCTACCTACTGAGCTACAGCAGCGACATCCAACACGCCGGACAGCAGGCCTGGCAACAAACAACAGCCTTCCCTTGTCCGGCAAGCCGGATTAAAGACACCTTCCCGTTTTATTCTATCGCTCAAGGACGCTATATTACAGGGACGGATGCTTGTTCAAGAAGCGTATTAACGCCCGCCTTTAGTTTTTAGTATAAATTCACAACCTTACAAAAATAAAGGTAAAAATGCAACTACAAAAAGTGAAAAATATAAAAAATCTTAAAAAGAAAAGACCTTTCAGTTTTCCTAATCTTGTCTGCGAAAAATCTTATCGCACCGGCTTGAGTCTGTCAAACCCCTATTATGGTAAAATGCCAGAGTGCCACAGCGGCTTTGCCAGTTCCCATCTAACCACCCCCACCTTCCGGTTTCCCTGTCTCCTTGTTCTTGCCGAGGCGGCTGGCCCACAGTTTCAGCCGCTGCTGCCATAGCGGCCGGCTCCTGGGGGCTTTTATACGACTTAAGGCATTCAGTGCCGTATTGGGGTCGGCACCGGCGGGCGGATTGTTCATATAGTTGTCAATCGACTGTACAACAAGATTGTCCGGACCTAAGTCTTTTTCCAGCAAGCAGTTCTCTACCAACTTAGTGGCGAGCTGCAGGTTTGGCCACCTCAAATAGACGTCAACAAGGTCCGGTAAAATCACGTCTTTTTCCTTAACAGTATGGGCAGACTCATACAACTTTCCCAAATAGCCCGCAGCCTGCTCAAACTCTCCGGTTTTTATATGGATGCGAGCTAACTTCTGCCTGATATCCTTGAGCATCTCCGGTTTGCTTTCCGCAGTGGCTTTTTGCTCTGCTATTTCCAGAAAAGAGACTCGCTGCTCGTCCGATAACTTAACCTCGCTGTTTTCGGAGCCGCACCTGTCTATCCATTCGCCTAACACGGTGGTATCAGAGCCATTAAATATCTTGAGCATTGCCTGCCAGGCAAGTTCGCTTTCAGTAGTTGAACCGACCTTTTCCGCCAGCCAGACCAGGTCTTCCTCGCCACCAACCTCGCCGGCAAGAGCTATAAGTTTTTTCCTCAGATTAGCGCTGGGGTCGTTGACAAATTCTTTTCTCAGCCTGGTTAGGGCCTTGGTTTTATCCATATAGGTAAGTCCATCTGCCGCTGCTTCACGGACCAAATCCGTGCTGTCAGACAGGGCTTCTTCAAATAAAGGACCGAAAAGTTTGGCCGCCTTAGTCCTGCCGGCGCTGCTTGGTGCGCACAATCCCGCCATTGCGTTAAGTAATTCCGCACATAGGACTCTTTCGGTTTTACTCTTTTCCCGGTTGTATCTTTCGGCAAGCAAAGCCAGATACCTGTCAACCTCGGCAGGCGTCAATCCCTCCGGCTCAAGCAGCTTTTTCATAACCTCGGCGCCCTTTTGTGCCTTCTTTGGCTCCTGGTCAAGCAGATATTTTGCCGCCCACTCCAGGGTCTGCTGTCGTATCTCCTGCGGAATTTTAACCGGCGAATCGGGCAGAGAGGCGTAGTAACAGGCTCCTCCGAGAGCGACAAGCAGCTCCATCCTGACCTCATCATCCTGCTCAACCTCAAGTTGTGCAAGGAGAGGTTGAGCCGAATTCAAGTCTCCTATCAAAGACAACAGCCTGGCGGTCTTTAGGCGAACGTCCCTGTTCTGGTCCGGAATCAGGTTAATCAAAATGGGCTTAGGCTCGGCCGGCAGTCTGGCGCCCGGTCTTACCCGCCACTGGTAAGCCCTTTCCAGTGCCCACAGTTTTACCAGCGGCTCGGGATTGCCAAGCTGCTCCGCCAACAACTTGCCCTTGGCCGCCTCGTCGCCGAGACCATCATATATTTTACCGAACGCAGCCAGGTAAAGTCCCTGCCAGAGATTGAGCTGGATTGTCATCTCGCGCATTCGTGTTTCCTGGCGAATCAACAGGTTGCGGAGAAACGCCTCGGGACCCTCGCGTTCGAGCTCCGCTATGGTTTGCCTGCGAGCCTCAACATCCCTGCCCACCTGTATTCCCATAGAACGCAGGGCTTTTTCCGCCGCGTCAGAGACCTGTCTTTCGGGGTCATCGAGCAGCTTTATAAGTTTGATTGCCACCCTCATATCCGGATGAAGCTCCAGTGCGTACACCGCATTTAGCCTCGCTTTGGCCGGCAGAGCGGTGTCCGTAAGGATTTCCTCAAGCTGCTCTGAAATCTGGTCATACTCGAAAATCAACGTGGTTTCCGCCGCCAGCCTGGCGGCCGCAGAGTCGTCCCCGGTAGTCAGTAGTATATCAAGCAGCGGCTGGATAAAATCTTCTTTGTTCTCTACGGACTTCCACGAACCTCTCGCCTGACTCAGCGCCTTGCACACAGCCGAGCGGGCATCACTATTTGCGGTCTGCTTTAGCGCATCAAGCAAAATCTTTCTCGCCGGCAGCTCATCCCGGAACAGCATCACCGTTGCCGCATCGATGCGAAGTTGCTCGCTTTTGCCCTCGAACAAGGTGCTCTTGTATATTTTTAGTTCCCTGTCAAGCTCAGCGTCTGCGGTTGCTTCTGCGAAGGGCAGGGCCGGCTGCTCCTGGCCGACGCTGGGCTGCTGACATCCTATCGTCAACAACAGCGCCAACAGATTCAGCCATTTCATTCTCATTCGGATGCCCTTAAGCAAGACTTTGGCCTCCATCAGCCGTCATAATAATCCCGAAACTGGTCGCAGTCAACACTCACGTCTTGTAGAAAGTATAAAACTTAAAGCCGAAAACTAAAAACTGTTGAATGTGCCTTCGGCGGACATCCGCCAAAGACATCGTGGCGGACCAAGAGCACAAGACCAGGAGATTTGCGATTTACGATTTGCGATTTGCGCATTCGACATTCCCTATACCCTATACGCTGTCCGCTATACGCTGTCCGCTACCTGCTAAACGCTGTAATTGACCGCCCCGCCGTCCGACCGTTTCGTTATGGCCTTGGATGATACTTCTTGTGTATGCTGCGCAATCTCTCATGGTCAACGTGTGTATAAATCTGCGTAGTGGCAATGTCCACGTGGCCGAGCATTTCCTGGACGCTTCGCAAATCGGCTCCACCTGCCAGCAGATGCGTGGCGAAACAATGCCTCAATGTATGAGCCGTCAAATTCCTGGAGCCGCCGGGACGAGCCAGGCGGGCGCGAATCGCGTATTTTTTAACCAATCGCCAGATGTCAATACGGCCCAGTGGCCGGCCTGTTCGAGACAGAAGCAGAAAATCGCAGCTTTGCGGTTTCGCCAGACGAGGCCGCAGCTTGATGAGATATTCTGTTATCGCAGCGATGGCGGCCTTGCCGACAGGGATTACCCTCTCTCTGTTTCCTTTGCCGATGCAGCGCAGGTAGCCGATATCGAGGTTCAAACTTGAGGTCCTCAGGCCGGCAAGCTCACCGGCGCGTATTCCGGTGGCGTAAAGCAATTCGAGCATCGCTCTATCGCGAAGGTAAAAGGGTTCGCTGGGCTGCGGAGCCTCCAGCAGACCAACGACCTGCTGCTTACTGCAGACAACAGGCAGCTTATGCCAGATTTTCGGGCCTTCGAGGATTGCGGTGAAGTCGTCCTCGACCCGGCCGGTTAATTTGGCGAAACGCAAAAACATCCTTATGGCAACTAAACACCGCCGAACCGAATTCTCATCTCGATTGCTCAGGGTAAGGGTCCGCAGGTAGCTTTGTATAATCGGCGGCTTTACCTGCACAAGCCGGGCAATGCCGCTGGATTGGCAATGCCGCAGAAAGCCTATCAAATCCCGCCCATAACCTAAGATAGTATTGTTGGACAAACCCGCCTCAACGGTAAGGTAGTTGAGGAACTCCCTGACATCCTGCCCCAAAGGCAAAGAGAGCAGCTTTTCGCCAATAGATTGTGTCTGGGTTGAAGGCATTGGTCTCTGAATCCGCCACGACGTCTTTGGCGGACCCGAACATATAGTAATATCGGCGTCCGGAGAACCTGACCTTTAACCGCAAAACCGACGGCCCAAAATACCGCGCAGGATGCTCTGCCGTGGGAACCCCCGTCAGTTTCTAATCGGCTGCAAACACCCCCAGGGCCGATTTCAAATAGACGAGAAATTTACTTGTAAAAACCAGCCATACTTGCTAACATCAGATAGCGTTTGGCGCCAGACCTTACCATTATTGCAGAAGCAGCAATCTATCCGCCACTTCTTTTTGGCGGACTAAACGCTATATGCTATATGCTATACGCTATACGCTAAAATGTCCGGGGCCATAGCTCAGATGGGAGAGCGCTTGCATGGCATGCAAGAGGTCGTGGGTTCGAATCCCATTGGCTCCACTCAATCAGGTCGCATTTCAGGAACTATTCCGGTATGTTGGAGCAGCGTTTAGCCCACGAAAATATCCTCGGTGGCGTATTCGTACAGCACCGGTTTTCGCTCGCCTACGAGGGAAAACCCCGCTGCTACTGGCCCGATGCGCCCGAGGAACATGATGATTGTCAGGGTGATCTTGCCTATGTTGCTCAAATTCGGTGTTATTCCAGTTGACAATCCTGTGTTTCCCAGGGCTGATATGGTCTCAAAGAGTACTTGTAGATACGAGACCTTTTCGGTTGCGCTCAATATGAGCACACCTGCTGCGGCGATTAATGCAAACCATAACACAACACCAAAAGCCTTGTGGACCGTGCTGACGGGAATCTCTCTCTTGAACATATTGGCGTTGGCCTCTCTATGTCTCAATTGCAGCCAAATAAACGTCAGGATAAGGCCCAGAGTCGAGGTTTTCACTCCGCCTCCGGTGCCGCCGGGCGATGCACCGACGAACATGAGAATGACTATGAAGGTGAGGCTGGTTGCGCTCATTCCTGCGATATCGATTGTATTGAACCCGTCAGTTGTTGACGCCGAGACTGCCTGAAATGCAGACACCATTACTCTCTCCCCGAATGGGGTCGCCGGCGGCCATTTCTCTGCAGTCAGCAGGATGGCCGTTCCCATCTGAGCATAATTGCGGCGGATACTGTCAGGACAATCTTTGTGTGCGCAAGAAGCCTTCTGGGGTAGGTGCCTTTAAGTTTCTTGGATAAATAGATATACAGGTCATGCAAAACAATATAACCCACTCCACCAGCCAGCGAGACAACCATAATGGTGGAGTTCACAATTGCACTGTTTTTGTATTTCATCAGGCTGTCCGGGAAAAGGCTGAAACCCGCTGTGCAAAATGCAGAAATTGAATGGAATATCCCCAGGTATGCCGCTTTCCTGAGAGGGAATTCTCTTGCCCAGTAAAGCGTTAGTATCGCGGCACCTGCGAGTTCAAATACTGAGGTAAAAATCACGACTACTCCGAAGAATTTGCCGAGCATCCTGTAATCAGTGCCCGATAGAGATTCTTTCGCTACAGATGCGGTGACAAGCGATAATCTCATACCGAGAACAGACATGAGAAACACGATGAATGTCATGTAGCCCACGCCGCCAATTTGGAATATACAGAGCAGGACTACCTGGCCAAAGGCATTGTAGTAACTTCCGACATCGACTACTGTCAGACCAGTTGTGCTTATCCCCGATACGGCCACGAACAGAGCGTCGATGAAACGTTGGGTCTGTCCCTGTGCCGACGAAATTGGAAGCGAGAGCAAAACCGCCCCGGCCAGGGTTACCAACAGGTATCCAAGCACAAGGAGCTGGTGCGTGGTGATGATACTGAAATGCTTATACAGCCGGCCCATATTTCCCTTTACCTTTCGGGGCAAAGGGAAATAAGAAAACTGCCAACAAGGACAGTTTCCTAATCTCTGCCATTGCCCTTCCAAACGTCTACGGGGTTAGCTGACGGGCTCGGGCTTGAAAGTGCCCTATCCTTATTAGTGGGAATTCGCCCCCAAAATCCGGGTCCCCCGTGTTCATGCCTTGGGCATGAACTTCGACCACAGTGACTTTATATTGTTATGAATAATCTACCGTAAAATTCCGGAGCTGTCAACTACTTTTGTCGCAGGTTTTCTAATATATAGTTTCAGTTTTGCGAATATTCTGTGGGCAATGCCTGTTGGACCGCGAGTTGGCTCATCTCGAAGGTTGGCCTTTTGGGAATAGCGGCCTGCCGGTATGATAGGCAATTGCGTGGCGCAGAGCGTGAACCTGCAGAAATTTCACCGCGTTTCGCTGGTCTGCAGACATTTGTAATTGCCGCAAAAATTTTCCTGGGAAAATATAGAACAGGTATTGACAAATAGGAGTAGCTACTATATCGTATTGCATACGATTTGCCAATCGAGCTGCCGGACCCGGCAAAGCAGCAAAAAACAAAAAGGCCAATCCACCTTATGGCAAGAAACGATAGCAGCAGGAATAATAGATACAAAGAAACCGCCGACGAGTTTCAGCAAAGGTGCCGGCGGATGGGGCTGAAGGTCACGCCTCAGCGGACGGCGGTTTACAAGGCGCTGCTCGAAACAGATGAGCACCCATCGGCAGAGGCGGTCTTCCGTAAAGTAAAGCGTATCTTTCCGAATATTTCGTTTGATACGGTGAACAGGACACTGCTGACCCTCAGCAATATAGGGGCGGCGTTTATTGTCGAAGGCTCGGGCGACGCCAAAAGATTTGACGGCAATCTGGCGGCCCATCAGCATTTTAAGTGCATAAAGTGCAAAAGAATT
>Ga0315282_10007934_pt1 | contig 17310 bp, 14 predicted proteins | sample YL17G07_20_MG_FD_203693 | JGI IMG/M metagenome (GOLD analysis project Ga0315282, IMG submission 203693) | Sediment microbial communities from Yellowstone Lake, YNP, Wyoming, USA - YL17G07_20 | ecosystem: Environmental > Aquatic > Freshwater > Lake > Sediment | place: USA: Wyoming | collected... | reverse complement strand
TAACGGCGGCCGAGATGACCCCGGCGAACAGGTAGTTCTGCTGCGTCTTGTCTGGGGCCCTGAAGGTGACCGTGATGTTGGTCTCCCAGTACCAGGGGTGCTGGCCGTGGCCCTCCGCGTAGATCGATATGAGCCTCACCCAGACCACGAGCTCCTTCGGGAAGCTCGACCCGCTGTACGTCACGGAGAGCTCGATCTGTTTCGTCTCGTTCGGGCTCAAAGACACTTCGGCGGGTGAGAACGAGAACTCGAAGTTGCTCCAACCGTTGTAGGGTACGTTCTCGATCTCCAGTCGGGCGGCGTCATAGCTGGTCCCCCGGTTCGTGATGTTGAACGTCACCCGGTTCTCGTACTGCGTCCTCCTCGTGAAATAATGGGACCATTCGAGGGAGAATTTCGCGGTGACCTCGATCCTGCCGTAGGTGTCGGCCTCCATGGTGTCGTTCGGATAGGACGCCTGGGCCATGATGTAGACCTGGACATCGGTCCCCTCCATGATGCCCTTGGGGACGACCACCGTGACGACGATCGCCCGTTTCCCGGTGGAACTGACGGTCATGGATGCGGGGGAGACCACCACGGACCAAGCTGTGTAATTGGGAGCGAGGATGGCCTTCATCTGCACATCGATGGTCCTGCCGTCCGGGTCCAAGATGCTGACGTTGGTGTAGAACTTGACGGGGGTGTCCGACGTCGTCGGTGCCATGAAGGTGTACCAATCGGGCTTTGGGTCGTCAATACTAATGCCCGGCGGGTACTTCTGGGCCACCGTCGGAACCATGAACAGGGGCTGCGCCAGCAGCATCATTACAACTGATATCAGGAGGATTCTGGACCAAGGGCCCATGGCCGTTTCTTAGCGTCTGACAATAAATAAATCTATTGGTGGGAGGATTTGACCGGCCGATGGTTTTAAAGCACGAGAGCAATAACCCTTCCGTATGCGTATCCCGAAGACCCATCCGCGATACGAATCCCTGATGACCAGGGAGCGGCTCGTCAAGGGCGTCAAGGGCGGCCTCACGGCACTGGAGGGCCTGATGGCCCACGGCCGCGGGGAGGCCTTCGACTACCTCATCGGGGAGAGAACTAGGCCCTTCGCCCAGTGGGCCATGAAGGCGTCGGTGGCGGCACTGTTGCTCGCCGAAAGGCCGGTATTGTCCGTCAATGGCAACGTGGCTGCCCTGTGCCCGAAAGAAATGGTCCAGCTGGCCAAAGCAACAGGCGCGTCCCTCGAGGCCAACATCTTCTATAGGACCGAGGCGCGTATCAGGAAAATAGTCGGTGCGCTTCGGAATGCCGGCGCTAAAGATGTCTTGGGAATACGCCCCGATGCGAGGATCAAGGGCCTGAACGGACCGAGAGCACGCTGCGCCAAGGAAGGCATTTACAAAGCAGATGTTGTCTTAGTTCCGCTCGAGGACGGCGACAGGACAGAGGCACTGGTCGCAAACGGCAAGTTCGTCATCACCATCGACCTCAACCCGCTCAGCCGGACCGCAAGGGCGGCCAACATGACCATCGTGGACAACATCGTCAGGGCCGTCCCCGAGATGACGCGGCTGGCAAAGGAGCTCAAACCCTATCCGCGGACCAGGCTCGAAACCATTCTGAAGACTTACGACAACAAGAAAGTCCTTACAGAGGCCTTGAAGTTCATGTCCACGAGGCTGGCCCAGCTCGCAAACAGCCATTGAAAACTATTTCAGTTCCCTTAAGTTCCTTCTCGCCTCTTCCACCTGTTGCCTGTGCCCCACCGCCTCAGCGAGCTCCAGGCTCTTCTCGAAGCAACCGCGCGCCTCGTCGGTCCTGCCCTCCTTCTGGTGGAGCTCCCCGAGGTTACCGTACAATATCGCCGCGGTCTTTTTATCCCCGAGCTCCTCGGAGATCGCCAGGCCCGCCTCGTAACACTCCCTGGCCTTGCAATAGTCGCCGCTTTCCATGTGGATGATGCCTAGGTTGGCCCTGATGCGGGCTATCCCCGGCCTGTCGCCCATCCGTTCCGCAATGGCCAGGCCGCGGTCGTAGCACCGGACCGCCTCGGCGGTCCTGGACAACCGCCAGTAGAGTATGCCGAGGTTGTTGTATGCCTTCGACATGCCATCGGCATCGTCGAGCTCCTCGGAGAGCTTCAGGGCCCGGCTGTACCAGTCGATGGCCTCGTCCCAGGATTCGCCGTCGTAGGCTATCGCGCCCATGAGTATGCGACCTTGGACCAGCGCCTTCCGGTCGTCGGTCCTCTCGGCAGCCTCCATCATCATGCTGCAAGTGGCCCTGGCCCCTTCCCGGTCCCCGTAGAGATGCTGGATCTCGGCCCTTACCTTCAGGACATCGATGAGCCTCTCGCCGACATCCCCGCCGGCGCCTCCTTCCAGTTCCGTCGCGATCCTCAGGATCTCCTCATGATGGCCCTTGCGCAGCAGCTCCGACGCCCTCGTCATGAGCAGCTCGGCCGAGCGCCGGCCCTGACCTGCTTTAATGAGATGGTAATGCGCCTCGAGCCACGGGTCGTCCCCGCCCTCCTCGAGGTAGAACTGGGCCGCGTTGGCGTGCAGCGCCCTCCTCTCCGTCGGAGAAAGCCGCCCGTAGAAGAAGTCCCGGACGAGCTCGTGGGCCCTCAGCGTGCCCTCCATGGTCCTGAGCAGGCCCCGGTGGACCAGTTCGTCGAGGGCCTTGAAGGTCACGCCCCTTTCAAGGAACATGCCTTCGGCAGGCACAGGCTCGCGATGCACCGAGGCGGACCTCAGCGAGGCCCGCTCCTCCTCGTTGAGTGCCTTGTGGACCTCCTCGAACAGGAACCGCTGGCTGTCGGCGGTGGACCCGCCCGCCAGACCTATGAGCTCGATTATCAGCGGATGGCCCTTGCTGACGGGATACACCTTTCCGAAGTCCGGCCCGTCGGGAGGCGCCACGGCCTTGTAGAGCCGCTCGCCGTCCTCGGGCCCGAGGCCCTCGAGCGTGAGTTCCATGACCCTGGTCCTGACCCGCGTGTCCTTGACCGAGAAGAACCGCGGCAGGGACCTCCCGGCCAGCGCGACCTTGAGGCCGGACCTGGCATCGGCCTGCACGAGGGCCTTCAGGAACTGGACCGTCTTCTCGTCTAACAGGTGGACATCGTCGATGACCATCAGAAGCGTCCCGGCCTCGAGCACCGCCCCGGCCGCCGCATCGAGGTCGACGGGGCCGGAGCCGTAGCGGACCAGGACCTTGGACAAGGAACCTATGCCCATCTCGGACAGGAAGCTCGACAAGGTGGCCAGAAGCCCCTGGAGCCCGGACCATTCCTTGAAGCCGAACCAGAAGACGGACCTCTCGCCGCCCTCGCGGACCTCCTGGACGGCTCTTGACAGGAATGTGGTCTTGCCTATGCCCGGCAGCCCCTGGATCGCGAAGACCCTGGCCGTCAGGGACCCTATGAAGCCCCTGAACTGCGCGAGCTCGCCCTCCCTCCCGAAGAAATACTTGATCTCGGGGACCGTCCAGGCCTGGGCCTTGCCATCGCCGGCCCCCGCCGTCGGCGCGAGGACCTTGTCGAGCGTGATGCCCTTCTTCTCGAGGCCTTCCATCAAGTGCCTGGCCTCCTCCTGTCCCTTGGCCGTCACCTGGTAGACCTTCTGCTTGCGCTTCCCGCCGCGGATATGGGCCATGCGCTCCTCGGCGAGGCCCTTTTGGCGGAGGCCCTTGAGGGCTATCGAGATGTGGCTCCGGCGGACCCCGACCCCCTTGGCTATTCCCGGCTGGCACAGCGCCGCGGGGACCTCGAATGCATCTGAAAAGAGCCTGAAACGATACATGTGGAGGAGCGCCCGCTCCTGGACCGTGAGTTCGGGCGCCTTCCCGCCGTCCTCATCATCCTCACTCATGGCTTGCGCTCCCTTACCACACCCGAGGCTAGTTTTAGGTCAATATGTACATATATTTATCTATTACAAGCAGCCCCCTCGAACTAGGCCGGATTGCATGCAGTCACGCGGTATTTATTGTGAGATGCAGAAGATGATGTTGAGGCAAATGGAACGGAGGATGATTGGATGTATTTCCCGTATCAGTATCGTCCGAGGCCCAAACCTGTTTCACCATTGCTCGCCACGATCCTGATGGTGAGCATAACCGTCGTGCTGGCGGCAGTCCTAATTGTCCCTTATGACTTTCAGACAGGAACATTTGGCATCTCCACATGCGGTGGACCTGGGATCTTCCCCCCCACGAATTCCACCATAGGCCTCCGGTCCGAAGGCAGCGGTAATGACCGCGTCCTTACAGTTAATTATGTCAACGGGGCCAACGGCGAGCACTTCTATACAAACAAGGTAGTGGTCCAGATAATCTGCGGTAATTCTCACAACGTCGTGGTACAGTTCCCGAGCTCTGGCACAGGCATTGGGGACGGCGACGTCAAGCATTTCGTGTTCCATGAGGTACATAACGAGACCTGGTTGAGGGCAGGGGACTATTTCATCGTCCACATCTGCGACAATGTCCACAACGGGGACATCTTCAGGATACTGGACGGCAACGCGACCGCGGGCGAGGTCCGGCTGCTGTGATCACTGCGGCGGGACCGTCACGACGCGCCTGGAATAGACGTAGTGCTTCCCGCCGTGCTCGAACAGCTTGACCTCGAAGCCGGCCTTGGAATACTCGTCGGCCTTGGCCCTGGCGGCAGCCTTGTCCGCATATTCCGCGCCGTCCCACATGAACTTCTTGCCGTCGAGATACATGGCGTTGTCGACCAAGCGCACCGCCTCCCTTCGAGGTCACCGGCCCGGGATTGGGCTGAGCCTATTTCTCCTTTTTGGGCCTTCGGGCCCTTTCGAGGACCATGTCCGCCGCCGTCGGCACCGCGGCCTTGACGGGTTCCGAGAGCCCCATGCGCATCTGCTCCTTGGGTATGTCCTTCACGACGCAGGCGATGATGATGACCTCGATGCCGCGCCTGTCCCTGATGTCCACCAGCATGTTGCTCGTTGGAACGTAATGGAACTGGAAATCGTCCGACTTCTCGGCGCCCAGATCGTCAAGATCGACCTCTAGCACGGACCCAGGCCCCTTGCCCTTGACCCTGTCGGCGCTGATGGAATCCACGATGATCAGGGTCTCGGGTATCACCTCTGTCAGCAAGATGTTGAACAGTATGCCCCTGGCCGAGGTCCCGACATCCAGCAGATACACGTCCTTGGGCAGTCGCTTCCTCCGCTGGAGCTCCTCTATGACCGCGGGCCCGAAGCCGTCATCGCCGAACAACAGATTGCCCGCGCCCATGACAAGGACCCGCCTCTTGCAGTAATCGAAGACGGGCTCGTCATCGCTCCCGTCCTTGTCCTTTTTAGCATTCCTGTTCCGCTTCATGGTAGACCTTGACCATTATGTCGTTCCGGTTCTTATGTCGGGTATCATATCGTCCATTAACGGTTCATTCTAGTTCAATGCCTAGACGTCGCACAAAGGTATTATAGTTATTATATTATTCCGCAAAAGGCAACAGGCCTTTAATAAATTGTTGTCAGAAATCGCGAGGGAATGCTATGGCAAAGGTCATCCATGAAGGGTTTGCGATATGCACTGGCTGCGAGCTGGCCATCCTCGACATAGGCGAGGCCCTGCTCGACCTCCTGCCGTCGCTGGACTTCGAGCACATCCAGGTCCTGATGGACAACAAGTACTACGGGAGCCTGGGTGACAAGGAGCACATCGACCTGCCCCAGGCGGACGTGGGCATCATCTCCGGCGGCGTCAGGACCGAGGAGATGAAGGAGCTGGCCCTGATCATGAGGAAGAAGGTCAAGACCCTGATATCCCTGGGCTCCTGCGCATGCTTCGGCGGCATCCCCGCCCTGGCGAACATGAGCACACGGGAGGACATGATGAAGACCGTCTATTCCACCGCGGGGACGGACAAGGCCGAAATCCCGAGCCAGGGCATACCGAAGCTCCTTGACCGCGTCTACGCCGTCGAGGAGGTCATCAAGGTGGACCTGGCGATACCCGGGTGCCCGCCGGTCCCGGATGTCGTGGCCGATGCACTCGTATCATTATTGCAGGGCAAGGCGTGGTCCTTGCCCGAGAGGAGCGTCTGCGACGACTGCCCGACCAAGAGGGAGAAGAAGTCCGGCGTTCCCATCAAGCGGCCCTTCGAGGCCCCCGTGTTCGACCCAACAAAGGGCCCCGAGGGAATGAGATGCCTCAACGAGCAGGGCATCCTGTGCCTCGGGCCGGCAACCAAGACCGGCTGCAGGGCCAAGAGCGACGCACCGCGCTGCATAAGCGCATTCATGCCGTGCCGCGGGTGCTTCGGGCCCATCAGGAAGGGCGCCAGGCCCATGGTGGACATGATGAGCGCCCTGTCCTCGATAGGCGTCGACGCAAAGCAGATCGAGGACCGGATGGCGACCTTCAACAGGTACATCGGAGCGAACAACAACCTCCGGGTACTTCCCAAGAGGAAATAGGAGGCGACGACGATGGGCAAGAAGATATTGATATCCCCTGTCTCGAGGATCGAAGGCCACCTTCAGATAGTCGTTCAGCTGGACGACGCCGGCAACGTGTCCGACACCAAGGTCCAGACGGTCAATTTGCGAGGGTTCGAGGAGTTCTGCAAGGGCAGACCTGTCGAGGAGCTCCCGAGGATAACCACGAGCATTTGCGGCGTGTGCCCCTCATCCCACCATCTGGCCTCGGTCAAGGCCGTCGACGGATGCTTCGGGGTCACCCCGACGACCACCGGCGTCAAGCTCCGGGAACTGATGGAGCATGCGCACTACGCCGAGGAGCATATATTGCACTTCTACTTCCTTGCAGGGGCCGATTTCGTCATGGGCCCGGGCGCTGCAGTGAAGGACAGGAACATCTTCGGCATCATCAAGAAGCTTCCCGACGAGGCAAAGCTAGTTGTCAAGGCCCGGTGGTCCGGCGCCCAGATAGCCGAGACCGTGGGCGGCAGGTCCATCCACCCCGTAGCCGGGGTGCCCGGCGGCTGGAGCAAGCCGCTCAGGCCCGAACAGCGCGAGAAGTGCCTGAAATGGTCCGAGCCGATACTGGAGCTGGCCAAGTTCTCCATCAAGTACGCCAAGGAGAACATATTCCCGAACTACCAGGACGCCATCAAGACCATCGGGGCAATAAAGACCGGCTTCCTGGGGACCGTTGGCAAGGACGGCACCATGAACCTATACGACGGCAAGGCCCGGATGATGTCCGCCAACGGCGAGATACGAGAGTTCGACTACAAGGATTACCATGATAATATCCACGAGCATGTCGAGCCGTGGTCCTACACGAAGTTCCCCTACGATGCTAAGGCCGGCAAGCTCGTCATGGACTACAAGAATCCCGTCGGCGTCTACAGGACGAACACGCTGGCAAGGATCAATGTCGCCGACAGGATCAAGACGCCTTTGGCCCAGGCCGAGTTCGAGGAGTTCCGAAAGAACTTCGGCAGGCCGGCCCAGAACAGCATGCTTTACCACTGGGCCAGGCTCATCGAGCTGCTCTATGCGGCCGAGTACATCCAAGTCATGCTGAACGACAAGGGCATAACGGCCACGGACACCAGGGCCAAGGTCGAGAAGACCCAGGCCGGCCATGGCGTTGGCGTTGTCGAGGCCCCGAGGGGCACGCTCATCCACGACTATACATGCGATGCAAAGGGGCTCGTGACGGACCTGAACCTTATCGTTGGCACCACGCACAACAACGCGGCCATCAACATGTCCGTTAGGCAGACCGCCGACGCCGTCATCAAGAATGGGAAGTACGACCAGGGCACGCTGAACATGCTCGAGATGGCCATCAGGTGCTATGACCCGTGCATCAGCTGCGCGACGCACAACCTGGACGGGGCCATCGCGACCGTGCTGCACATCTACGACCACAACGGCAAGCGGAAGAAGAGCTTCAAGAACTTCTGAAGGGATGGGAACGGAGGGGTGAAAAGCCCCTCCGATTTTATTATTATTTATTACTGAAAATCACTATAGAAGAATAATAGTGAAATTTACTTCTGGCATCATAATATCAAGTGTATTTGGCTGAACTAACATGCCAAAATAGATCAAACCGACAATTATGCAACAGGTTGTTGCACAATTGCCCTGGTATCATAATTGCATATTGCTTGAAAAGGTCCGCGATTTTGAAGAAAGACGATGGTACATAAAGAAATGTCTAGCTCATGGCTGGAGTAGGAATGTCCTTGTGCACCAGATCGAAATGGACTCCTATTGGAAGTCTCACAACATGCCTAATATTCCATCCCATCCCCCACCAATAACAGTTAAATCATGCGATTCAGTTCATGTCGGATGCTGGGAGGTCGTTCCGTGCACAAGGTCGTAGACCTGGAGCTTGGGGTTGATATTCTAGCCGCCAACAAGAGGATCGCGGAGGATAACGCGGAGCTTCTCGAGAAACACGGCATCAAGTCCTTCGATTTCGTAGGTTCCATCGGTTCTGGCAAGACCCTCATAATCGAGGCCATCATCGAAGAGCTCAAGAAGAGGCCCAAAGGCGGCCTTAAAATAGCGTGCATTGCCGGCGATGTCGCTGGCGACGACGATTACCGCCGATTCAAGAAGCACAAGGTCATGGCCGAGAACCTGAACACCGAGAAGGAATGCCACCTGGACTCACACTTGGTATCTCACGCTCTCGAGCATCTGGACCTCAAGAAGATAGATGTGCTCTTCATCGAGAATGTGGGGAACCTCGTCTGCCCGACCGACTTTCCGCTCGGGACCCAGAAGCGCGTCCTCGTCATATCCGTGACCGAGGGCGACGACATGGTACGCAAGCACCCGGTCATCTTCCGGCTCTCCGACATCATAGTCATCAACAAGGTCGACCTGGCCAAGATAATGGAGGTCGACCCCAAAGGCCTTGTCCGGGATGCCAAGAAGGTCAGGCCCGACGCCAAGATATTCCTGACGGACGCAAGGCACGGCAAGGGAATTAAAGAGCTCATGAAGGCCATGGGCCTCTGAGACGAGGGGAAAATGTCCGAGAAGCGGATACTTATCTACGGCGTGGTCCAGGGCGTAGGCTTCAGGCCCACCGTCTACCGGATCGCTAGGGCCCTTGGGCTCAAGGGCTATGTCCGCAACAACGGCTCCAATGTCGAGGTCGTCATTGACAGGGACCACGAGCTTTTCATTGAGACGCTCAAGAAGGAGCTGCCCCCGCTTGCAAGGGTCGACCACATCGATATCATCGACCTCAAGAAGAGCCTTGCCACCAGGGAGTTCGAAATCAAGGAGAGCAGAGAGGGCCGGCGGGACGCCCCCATACCGCCGGACACGGCTATGTGCGAGGATTGCCTGCGCGAGATGCTCGACCGGTCAAACCGACGGTACATGTATCCTTTCACGAATTGTACTAACTGCGGTGCAAGGTTTTCGGTCATAGCCGATATGCCCTACGACCGGCCCAACACATCCATGAAGCAGTTCAAGCTGTGCAAGGATTGCATGGCGGAGTACAGGGACCCGACGGACAGGCGTTTCCATGCGCAGACAATATCGTGCTGGAAGGAGGGCCTCGCCTACTCCCTGTTCGACAAGAAGGGCAAGGTCATCAAATGCAATGACCCCATCAAGGAGTTCGCCCGAAGGACCGATGACGGGGCCATCGGCGTAGTCAAGGGCTGGGGCGGGATGCACATCACCAGCATCCTCGATAAGATACCGGCCATGAGGGAATGGTACAAGCGCCCCTCGAAGCCATTCGCCGTCATGGTCCGGGACCTGGAGGTCGCCAGGAAGTTCGCTGTCCTGGACGAGTTCTCGGAACAGCTCCTGACCAGCCCCGCAAGGCCGATAACCATCGTCCCGAGGCGCGAGGATGTCCCTGGCCTCGACGGTGTTTCCCCAGGTCTCGGCAATATTGGTATCTATCTTCCTTACGGTGGCGTCCACCACCTGCTATTCGAGCAGCTGGAGGCCGATGCCCTCGTCATGACATCGGCCAACCCCGCCGGGGAGCCCATGATAATCGACAATAAGGAGGCTTTTAGTCTCGGCCTCGACATCTACCTTTTACACAATCGAAAAATCATCAACCGGGTCGACGACAGCGTCCTCATACCGTTCGAGGGCCGGAGGTTCTTCATACGGAAATCACGCGGTTACACACCACTTTACCTGCCTGTCCGCTATAAACAGATCGTCCTGTCCGTCGGCCCCGAGCGCAACGTCAATGCCTCGATATCCAAGGCCGGCCGGGTCTACACCAGCCAATACATCGGCCATTCCTACAAGTATCATGTGATGGAGTTCCTCGAGCACGGGACCCGCTATCTGATGCGGCTCCTTGGAATCAAGAGGCTTGACGCAGTTGCCATGGATATGCACCCGCAATATCCGACCAGGGCCTTCGCCAAGCGCATGGCCGAGGAATTTAACGCTCCCCTCTTCGAGGTCCAGCACCACCACGCACACGCCACGTCATTGATGCTGGACAACGGGATTGACAAGAAGATCGCGTGCATCTCCGTCGATGGGACCGGCTACGGCCCGGACGGAACTATATGGGGCGGCGAGGTCCTGGTCAACGATTACATCGGCATGGACCGCGTTGGGACCTTGCAGGCCATTCCATTGCTCGGCGGCGACGCCGCCGTCAGGGACCCACGCAGGCTCGTTTTCGCCATCCGGGAGCAGCTCAAACTTGGGAACGAGCTGTATCCGGACCGCGAGGCCGTGGTCCTCAGGAAGATGATGAAAAGCTCAGTCATGACCACCAGCCTTGGACGAGTCCTCGATGCCCTATCCTGCTGGCTCGGCCTCGGCTGCGTCCGCAGCTACGACGGCGAGCCCGCCATGAGGCTCGAGACATACCTCTCACAAGGAAAGCCGAGCCTTGAGAGCAATTTCAAGGTCGAAATCCAGGGCTCGGACCCTGCGGTCATACAGACATTGCCCATGTTCAAGAAGCTCGACAACATGCTGTGCCTGCACGGACAACACAAAGTGGACCTCGCCATCTCGTTCGTGTCCGCCCTCATGAAGGCCATGGTCGGCATCGCCGCCAAGGGCGCAAAGGATGTGGGAACAAAATATATCGGTCTAACCGGCGGTGTCTCCTATAATCTACCGATTGTGAGAATCGTCAGTGAAGAGGTCAAGAAGCAGGGTCTCACACTTTTATTGCACGACCAAGTACCGAATGGCGACGGGGGCATTTCCATCGGGCAGAATGTCAATGTCGGGGAGCGGATACTCAATGAGCGGTAAGGTATCTCTCAAGATGAGGAAGGAACTGGTGGCCCCGTGCGGTATAAACTGCGCCATCTGCGGCCGTTATCTCGCAATGAAATACGATGTGAAGCGCAAGGGCATCATGATCCCCTATTGTGAGGGGTGCCGACCGAGGGGAAGGGCCTGCGCGACCCTGAAGAAGAGATGTTCCCTGATCCTAAACAATGAGATACAGTTCTGTTTCGAGTGCGACACATTCCCCTGCAAGGACCTGAAACGGCTCGACCAGGCCTATCAGAAGTTCTTCCACATGAGCCTCGTCGAGAACTTGAAGCGCATCAAGAAGGATGGCATGGCCAATTTCCTAAAATCTCAGCGCAAGGGTTCCAAATGCCCCAAATGCGGCGGGATCATCTCCGTCCACAACGGGAAATGCTTCCGTTGCGACATTGACAAGATGAAGAAGAAGGGTGAGATAGGGAGAAAAAACGCCCCAAAGAAAAAGTAGCTCCTGGTATTCTGTCGACCACAACCGTTATTAATCCTAACTCGTTAAGTTGGTCCGTATGTGCCTGGCCGTCCCCGCATTGGTCCTCGAGAAGGAGGGCAACATCGGCAAGGTCGACTTCGGAGGTTCCATCCGCGAGGTGGACCTCTCCCTCGTCGATGCGAAGGTGGGCGATTATGTGGTCGTCCACGCCGGGTTCGCCATCCAGCTTTTAGATGCCGAGGAGGCCAGGAGCACATTGGAATTATTCAAGCAGATACTAGATGAAGGCCAGAAGGTCTCCCCCAAGGCACGTGGCAAGGGGAAGGGCTGAGGGGCCGCCTATGCACGAGATGAGCGTTGCCACGGCCCTTGTCGACACAGTTCTGGACAGCGTCAAGGACATGAATGCCACCAAGGTCGAGGAGGTCATATTCGAGGTGGGCGAGCTGGCCTTCATATCGGAACGGCAGCTCAGATTCTGCTTCGATGTCATGAAGAAGGACCATGCGGTCCTCAAGGAGACCAAGCTCAGCCTCCACAAGGTAAAGGCCAAGGTCAAGTGCACCAAGTGCGATTTCGAGGGCGGCCTCGACAAGGTCAACGAGAGTAAGAAGGAAGAGGCCCACCGAATAGCAATCACCTTCGAGTGCCCCAAGTGCGGCGGCACCCTTGATATCATCCTTGGTCGGGACATGATCATCAAGCGCATTGCCGTCGAGGTCGCGGACGACAAGGAGGCGAAGAAGTAGATGGCCAAACAGAAGACCCCTGACATGGGCGCCTTCCGGCTCCGCGACGAGAAACTGGCCAAGGAGGTCCTCGCGAGGATCAAGGCCTTCAAGCTGAAGGTCAGGATCATGCATGTCTGCGGGACCCACCAGGACACCCTCGTCAAGTACGGCCTCGAAGGCCTTCTGCTCAAGGCCGGCGTCGAGATACGCCAGGGCCCAGGCTGCCCGGTATGCGTTACCACTCAACGTGAGATCGAGGAAGCCATGGAGCTCGCCCGCCAGGGCCGGACCATCGCCGTGTTCGGCGACATGGCCCGCGTCCGCGGGAAGGAGGGCAGCCTCGACGACATGAGGGCCAAGGGCCACAGGGTCAAGGTCGTCTACGGCATAGGCGATGCGGTGAAGATCGCCAAGGAGGACCCGACCTTCGAGGTCGTCTTCATGGGCATAGGCTTCGAGACGACGACGCCGAGTGTGGCGTCCGTCATGCTCCAGGACCCGCCCGAGAACTTCTCGGTCCTCACATGCAATAGAACGGTCCCGCCCGCCCTTAAAGCCCTGGTCGAGATGGGTGAGGTCCATTTGGACGGCCTCATAGAGCCCGGCCATGTGAGCACCATCATAGGCACCAAACCCTACGAGTTCCTCTCGAAGAAGTACAAGGTCCCTCAGGTCGTGGCCGGCTTCGAGCCTCTGGACATGCTCATGGCCATCTTCATGCTGGCCCGCCAGATCAAGGAAGGCAAGGCAAGGGTCGACAACGAATATTCGAGGACCGTCAAGCCCGAAGGCAATCCAAAGGCCATAGCCATGATGGACGAGGTCTTCGAGCCCTGCGATGTGCCCTGGCGCGGCTTCCCGGTCATACCCGGCAGCGGCCTCAGGCTGAGGAAGCGCTTCGCGGCCCATGATGCACGGCTCGTCCACGAGGACGGCCTCAAGGCATTGGACGGCGTCGAGTTCCCTGAGCCCAAGGGCTGCAAGTGCCCCGAGGTCCTACGAGGCCTCATAACATCGGACCAGTGCCCGCTCTTCGGCAAGGCCTGCACGCCTAGGACGCCCGTCGGGCCCTGCATGGTCAGCGTCGAGGGGAGCTGCAACATCCTCTACAAGTACGGAAAGCCGCAGTGAGCAATCCCGAAATCCTAAATAACGAGTAATTAGTTCACGAGTTCGAACTTTGGTGGGATAGGCATGACCGTCCATTTCGTCAAATGGGACCCAAGCGCCCCGATGCTGAAGCGATGCAAGGAGCTCTACGAGGCCGCAGGCGTCTTCGATGTCGTCGAGAAGGGCGACCTTGTCGCAATAAAGCTCCATGTGGGCGAGTACGGCAACCCGAACCATGTCAAGCCCGTCTTTGTCAAGGAGATCGTGGAGGAGGTCAAGGCCCGCGGCGGCAAGCCCTTCCTAACGGATGCGAACACCCTTTACAAGGCCAAGCGGCACAACGCCGTGGACCACATGGCCACTGCCCAGGCCCACGGCTTCGGGGACATAGCGCCCTTCGTCGTCGCCGACGGCCTCAAGGGCGAGAACGGCAAGGTCATCAAAACGAAAGGCGTCCTGGACGAGGTCGAGGTCGCCGGGGCCATAGTCGAGGCCGACGCGATGATAGTCGTCACGCACGCCAAAGGCCATGTGGCTGCCGGCGTCGGCGCCGCCATCAAGAACCTCGGTATGGGCTGCGCCACCCGCAACGGCAAGAGGGCCCAGCACCGTTCCGTAGGTCTGACAATAAAATCCGAGCTCTGCGAGGGCTGCGGCGCCTGTGTGGAGGCCTGCTGGATGGGCGCGGCATCGCTCGTCGACGGCAAGGTCCATATTGACGAGAACGAGTGCATGTGTTGCGGCGGCTGTGCCGAAAAATGCAAGAGCGGGGCCCTCACGGAGGGCAACTTCGACAACATGAACCGGGCCCTGGCATCGACGGCCTACGCGGTCCTTTCCACCTTCAAGCCCGGCAAGGTATCATTCATCACCTTCGCCACGAACATATCCGAGATGTGCGACTGCGCCTCGAACCCAGGTCCCATCATGCACCCCGACATAGGCGTCTATGCCTCCAAGTCGGCCGTTTCCATTGATGCCGCCGTCATGAAGGTCATAGGCAAGCTCTTCGGCGACCACCACGGCCTGGACCCATGGCTCCAGCCCAAGGAGCTCAAGATATTCGGGATAAAGGGCGACCTGGACCCTAAAATAAAAGAAATATGAGGGGCCCCTTTTCAAAGGGCCCCTGATTTGTTGTCCTAGGCGCCCGGCGGTGGGTTCTGCGGGGGCATCTGCTGCGGCGGGTACTGCCCCGTCTGGTCCGGGGGCGGCATCTGCTGCGGCGGGGCGGCACCCTGCCCGGGCGCCGGGTTGTAGTATAGCAGGTCGTCGAGGCTCGTATCGTCGATCTTCTGCTCGATCTTCTTATCGAACTCCTTCTGCCTCTTGACCTTCTTGACGATCACCATCACAACGACCAGTACGATGACGACTATCAGTATCACCCAGATGAGGACCAGCGGGAAGGTCACGAGGGCCTGCCCGATGTTCACCTGCTTGGCCGTCATCTTCACGGTTATCGACGTCGTTCCCGTCGCGTTGTTCGGGTCCTTCACCGTCAGCTTGACCGTGTAGGTGCCGGCCTTGTCGAACTTCTTGTTCACCTTATCGCCGGTCATTGTCGTCCCGTCGCTGAACTCCCACGAATAGGTCAGGACCTCCTTGTCCGGGTCGCTGCTCCCGGTCCCGTCGAACAGTATCGCCTTGCCGTAGCCTATCGTCGTCTTGTCCGCCGGATAGGTGATGACGGCCTTCGGGTCCCTGTTCTTGTTGATGACCGTCACGTTCCACACATGCGAGACCGACATGCTCACGCCCATGGCCTTGACCTCGATGGACCTGACGCCCGCGGAGCCGTAGTCCGATGAGTAGGTGTACGTGGCCGTGTTGACGTTCGGGACGTTCACGCCGTCGATGGCCCAGGTATAGCCCTTGAATATCTTGGCCGGGTCCCTCAGGACGACTGAGAATGTGACGTTGTCCGTCTCGGTGATTGTCGGGTCGGTCGGGGGCGTGAAGGACGAGAAGCTCATGCGGCCGTTGCCAACGACGACCTTCAGGGACACGACAACGGATTCCCTCATGCCGTCGAAGGCCTTGACGTAGATGAAGTGCGTCCCGTCGGGCAGAGGCTTGGTGTCCCAGTCAATGGACCATATCTTGCCGCCCAGGGCCTGCTTCCACGGGTTGTCGTCTATGCCCACGAACACGGTTATCGTGTCCAGCGGGTCCTGGTCCGTGGCGACGCCCGATATGGGAACCGTCCCGTCGACAACGGAGCCGTTCGCCGGGCTGGAGACATTGACCACCGGTATGTGGTCCATGGTCAGGTCGATGCGGAAGCCCTTGGAGGTGGAGTTCAGGGACCACAGCCCGGCCTGGTTCTTGGCCCTGGCCGTGAAGAAGTAGGTCTTCTTGTCCTCGAGCGTGAGGTTCGTGAAGCGGATCTTGCCGGTCGCGAGGTCCTGCGGCGTCATCGGGACGAGGTCCGTCTTGTTCTTCGAGGTCCCGAGGCCCGCCTCATAGGCCACCACGCCGGACTCCGGGTCCGTGAAGCTCATTGTCGCCAGGGCCTCCCTGTTGACGGGCGTCGACGGGCCGGCATCCGTAACGTAGCCGGTCGCCCCTGTGACATCAACCTTGAAGGTCCTCGCCACGCTGAAGTTGCTCATCCAGCCGCCGTCCCAGGCCTCGACCCTCCACTGGTAGGTCTTGCCCTGCTCGAGGGGGCTGCCCATGTCCATGGTGAACCTGGCCTCCTTCCCGGAATCGTAAAGGTTCATGGACCAGCCGGCCTTGTCCAGCCGCTGGTCGAAGTCGAAGGCCATGGTCTTGAAACCGTCCTCGGAGATCTGTATCCTGTACACCAGCGTGTCCGAGTCGGGGTCGACCGCCGAGAAGTTGAAGGTCGGCGTCCGCGTCCCGATCCATGTGTTGTTCGCCGGAAGGCCCAGGACCGGGGTCCTCGGCGCATTTCCAGTGAACAGCGCGATCACAAGGTTCTGGAAGGTTATCTTGCCGGGCGTCTGCGACACGACCCTGCAGGGGATGTGCACATAGCCCTCGACGTCCTGCGGCAGGGCGTTCTTCTGGTCCTCGATGGCCTGCGTGAACCGCGCGCCAGTCGCGTTCCCTTTGATCGTCATGGTGTTGTTGAACCAGTACTCGATGGAGTTGTCCTTGCCCACGTCCACGGTGACGTTCGAGGGCCACGATTCAGGATGGTAGTTCAGCGTGACCGACCTCAGCTCAGGCGTCGTCCAGCCCATGCCGCCTATGGACACCTTCATCTCGAGGTGCGTGCCCGGCTTGCTGATGGGCGTGTCGGTGCCGCCGACCAGCGTCTGCCACTGGCCGGTCAGGTTCGCCCTGACGTCGACCTCGAAGCTCTCCCATACCTCGAGCTGCTGGAGGTCCTGCTCCAGATGGACCCATGTTATCGGCAGCTTCGTGTCCACCGGCACTATGGTCATATTGCCGTAGTCTATGTACCGCGTGATGTTGATGGCATCGAAGTCGGCCCTGAAGTGCTTGTTCGCCTCGAGGCCGTCGTAAACGACGAGGCCGACCTTGACCGTGGCCGGCATCGTCAGGTTGAACCACTTCCACTTGAAGTAGACCTGGCCGTTGTTGGAGTACCAGACCACCCACGAGTTCTGGTACCTGGTGAACTTCAGCCACGCCGGGCTCGACGAGAAGCCCGTCAGGTCCTGGCTGGACTGCCCGCCGCCGGACCTCTGCTTGAAGGCCATGTAGTTGCCGCCGTTGTTGCCGTACTTGCGCCACTTGTAGACCTCCTGGAACCAGTTGTTGGCGTCCTGGTAGACCATCAGGCCGCAGGACT
>Ga0315282_10007933_pt1 | contig 17312 bp, 20 predicted proteins | sample YL17G07_20_MG_FD_203693 | JGI IMG/M metagenome (GOLD analysis project Ga0315282, IMG submission 203693) | Sediment microbial communities from Yellowstone Lake, YNP, Wyoming, USA - YL17G07_20 | ecosystem: Environmental > Aquatic > Freshwater > Lake > Sediment | place: USA: Wyoming | collected... | reverse complement strand
CTACCCTCTACCATCTTGATCAAATGCCACCGCTGCAACTGCTTCTGCCCCATGAGTATGTTTTCCGTTTCCATGGGGACATTTTAACTTTGCAGTTAATGGGGACATAATTACTTTGCTAACACATAATCAATAATTCTTGTTGAAGTTTTCATTCAAAATTGGTAGACTCATTTCAAATCATAGGGTTTAAACCAACCTCCTAACTAACCTTTGGGGGACTCCCTTTGTTATTCTTTTTATCAATTTTACCTAATTTGCGGCGACGCATACTTATGGTGATCGAATCCGACCGAGAGGAAGTAAGTCGATCTGAACCCACTCCAGCCAATTTGAATAGGAATGGGTGTGTAAACTACTTATAAAAGGAGGTTGATCATGGCTAAGAAAAGTTTCACCATTTTGATTCTCGTACTCTGTCTCGGACTGTTTTTGGCGGGATGTCCCAAGAAAAGAGTAGCCATTTATAAAGAGCAGCCAGCCGTCCAGAGATCTGAAGAGGCTCGTAGACTTGAAGCTGAACGGGCAGCAAAGGAAGCAAGAGAAGCCAGGGAAGCTCAAGAAGCAAAAGAAAGAGAATTAGCAAGGATCAGGGAAGAGGAGGCAAAGTTGGCACAAAAGGGGGAGCTCGAGAAGAGTCTGGTCGCTAAAAAAGAACGGGGGATCGAAGGAGAAGTCTTCGAGAGTAAACTGCTCAAAGACATTCGCTTCGATTATGACAAATATGACATTCGTCGAGAGGATGAGGAAATTTTAAAAGAGAATGCAGCCTTTTTGAAGAAAAATCCTAATATGAAGATCCAGATTGAAGGTCATTGTGATGATAGGGGAACAGTAGAGTATAATCTCGCTCTGGGGGAAAGAAGAGCCAATAGTACGAAGAGATATCTTGTCTCCCTTGGCATTAGTGCAGGTCGTATTTCTACGATCAGTTTTGGAAAGGAGAGGCCCTTGGATCCGGGCCATAATGATGAGGCATGGGCTAAAAACCGAAGAGCTCACATTGTCGTGCTATCCAAGTAATCTAACGGATTTTCCTTGAGGGTTGACATTCAAGGAGGAAAACTTGAAGAAATTCGGCAGGATTAAAATGTTGATCTTTCTTCCCATTGGGGTGTTTCTATTGGGATTCGCAACCACCGGGGATGCACAGAGTCTTGCCAGGGAGATTGATAAAATTTATTCGGAGCTCGGTGCCCTTCGAGAAGAGAATAGGTCTTTGGAGAAAAAAATCTCCGCCCTATCCGATGAGAACCAAAAGCTTAGGACGGAGCTTCTCTTCCGCCTTGAAAATCTTCAATCTGAAATTCGAACCCTCTCTACGAGTGTCGAGGAATATAAGGATTATCTTAAGAGGCCCTCGAAAGAGATTGGCCAGGTGAAGGAAGATGTTGAGGTTCGCTTGAAGGTTTTGGAAGAGAAGAGAAAAAGCCTGGAGGAGAAAATCAAGGAAATGGAGAACCGTCTCAAAGGTGTGGAGGGAAAGGTAAAACAGGCGGAGTTGGAAAAATCGAGTCCAGCCAAAGAGGCCCTTCCTGAAGCCAAAAGGGGCTCGGCAGGAGCGGGAAGCCTTTATAAAGATGCCTACGAGACCTTTCAGAGGGGTGACTTCGAGGGGGCCCGAAAGAAATTTTGGGCATTTCTCAAACAGTATCCTAATGCCGAACTCTCTGACAAAGCCCAGTTTTGGATCGGAGAGACCTATTATCGAAAGAAGGATTTTGAGAAGGCCATCCTGGAATATGAAAAAGCGATCGCCAAGTATCCGGAATCGAGTAAAATTCCAGCGGCCTTGTTCAAACAGGCTCTTTCCTTTCTGGAACTGGGTGATAAGAAGAACGCCAGAAATCTTCTCAGAAAGGTGATCGAACGATATCCCCGTTCTGACCAAGCAAAATTGGCAAAAAAGAAATTGGAAACTATCAAGTAAGTATTAATCCTCTGTTTCGACGGTGGTGAAGATGTGTTGGATTTGATCTTCGCATGACCTCAAACCCTCAAAATGGAGATTTGCCAGAGAGTTGAAGATTACAATCAGATATCTTCAGTTGGGGTAATGCGCAGATAGTGCCGGGATATCTGGCGATGGGAGGCGGGGAACTTCTCAACCCTATCCCGTGTGTTACTGTAATGGTGATTTGGAAGTTTCCGTTTGCAATGCAATATTTCCATTGGAAATGTGCACCGTAAAGCTTGCTCTTGGAATCATTTGGTCTATTTCCGGTCATCTAAATTTGGTAGCAAAAGATAGTTTTCACAATCTTATTTCACCTATTGACAGGAGAAATCTCTATCGTAAATAATACGGATATTTGCAAATAGCGACTTTGCTAAGAACTCCAAACCCTTCGTGAAGGGGGGCGGGAAAAGGCGGGTCTTCTCAAGAGAAGATGGCCGAGCTGCCGAAGGATGGAACTTTGACAGGCTCGGCCTTTTTGTTTTGACAGACAAAAAACTGTAGGAGGCAAGCGAAAGTAAAGGGAGGAGGTGACATCACGACATAGGAAAGGGGGGATTCAGCAGCACCCCTGAACCATGCGAGAGCTTCCGGCGTTTTTATTTTTGGGGTATGAGTTGCTGACGATCAGTGGGTAATCACCTATGGTTTGGAAGACCTGTCGAACTGACAAAGCTGGCCGTATTGCAGTTATTTTTGAGGCCACGGAAAGGAGAAAATAATGCAAACTTCGAACGGTATCAAAGTTTTTGGTGTGTTGCTCGCGCTTGGCCTGATGACAGTGTTTGGAGCACAGGCGCAAGAGCTCCCAGCTGGGGCAGTGAGGCTTACCCCTGGTGAACTTGTCTGGAAGCCCTTGGAGGTTCCAAAGGGGGCGGAGATCACCGCCCTAATCGGAAGCCGCAGCAAGCCGGGCCCCTATGTGGTGCGGGTAAAGTTCCCTCCCAATTTTACTCATTACCCACATTCCCATCCCGATAACCGGACATACACTGTCATCTCTGGAATCTGGTATGTGGGATACGGGGACAAACTTGACCCTGCGAAACTCAAGGCTTTACCCGCGGGGAGCTTTCACACAGAGCCGGCGAATGTGAACCACTTCGTAATAACCAAAGAGGAAGGTGCCATCGTCCAGATGACTGGCACTGGCCCCAGCGACACCACGTTCGTTGACCCCGCCCATGACCCACGGAAGAGGTGAAACTGGCCACAATAAGCTCTCGCATGGTTCAGGGGTGCTGTTGAATCCCCTTCTCTCGGTGCAACGCTGACAAGGTAAGGTCTTGAATGCTGCATGACCACTTCTACCTAACCAAAGCGTGCAGGCGGGCGCCTATAGCCTTCGCCCGTCCTTGGCTGCAGACGTTTGCTGTAGCGTGCGGGCTGGAAACACCAAACTCTGCCACGGCGGAGTCAAAACCAAGCATCTACCAAGCCACACTTGAAGAACTTAATCAGGTGACTCCTGAAGTATCAACCGAAGAGCTAAAGAAGCTTCTTTCAGCCGGAGTGAAGCCTGTGCCAGTGATCGATACTCGATCTGAAAAGGAGTATGCCATCGCGCACATTCCTGGCAGTATCAACCTCTGGGAGAAAGAAGCGGAGTATATCATTAAGGCCTATCCCGATAAAGAGGCCGTCATAGTTTTATATTGCAACGGCCCTTATTGAGGAAAGAGCAAGCGAGTCTCGGAGAGACTCGTCAAAGAGGGTTACACGAATGTGAAGCGCTACCAACTTGGTCTGCCTGCCTGGCGGGCATTGGGGAACACCGTGCAAACGGATCTCGAAGGGTTCCGGTATGTCTTTACGCGCGACAAGACTGCTGTATTTGTCGATGCACGAAGCAAAGAAGAATTTAAAGCTGGTACTGTGCCCGGTGCGGTAAGCATTCAGAAGGGTGAGTCAAAGGTGGCTAACGAAGATGGCCGCCTTCCTTACACTGACAAAGGCACACGTGTGATCGTCTTCGGTAAGGATGCGAAGGAGGCCCGCACAGTAGCCGAGGAGGTTGCAAGAAATGCATACTGGAACAGTAGTTATTTCGGCGGAACATTCGAAGACTTGAAGAAGTCTGGATTATGGTAGAGAACGAGAAAACCAAAGGAAACTATTCAAACAAAGAGAGAGGGGTCCGCAAATGAAAGCATCCTTTGCATTTAACAGCGACGACTGGATGTAAGCCAAGAGGCAGTTGACTGGGTAGGATTCTTACAAATTACAAAATGCAGTATAATAATTGTTAGATTGCTTTCATACGATGCAGGAAGGAGGACATCATGTTTAAGGTTAAATGGTTAGTTGTCCTGGTTTTGCTTGTGACTGCAGTCCAACCGAGTTTGGCTGAAGATCGAGCACAGGTTCAAGGAGTATGGAAACTGGTTTCCTACGATGTTGAGGTTCAAGCCACCGGCGAAAAGTTCCCCCCGATGGACAAGAGCCCGACGGGTTATGTGATCTTCACCCCCGAGGCGCGCGTGTGGTTCGTACTGACTGGGGATGGGCGGAAACCTGCGAAAACCGCCGAGGAGAAGGCGGCACTTTTAGATACCCTAGTTGCGTACACGGGCACGTACCGCGTAGAAGGGGACAAGTGGATTACAAGTGCCGAAGTGGCCTGGAATCCGGAATGGGTCGGCACCGAACAGTCACGATCCTTCAAGGTGGAAGGCGACCGTCTTCAAGTCCTCACCCCGTGGCGAGTTATGCCGAACTGGGCCGACAAGGGAATGACCCGGAGCATTATCACGTTCGAACGGGCGAAGTAGAGATTTAAAACAATAACAGACGGCATGCTAACAAGACGCTCAAGAGGGACGCGGCGAAACGCCGCGCCGCTCACGCCTATCGTTATACCTCCTTTCTTCTCGTAATCATCAAGGTTGAAGGTCAGCTTGGACTGAAGGGTAGGTGTACTTCTCAGTATAGGGTCTCTCCAAATGTCTTCACCTCTCCCATCCAATTAAGGGTCCCTCCCCAATCCTCATTGACACACTCTTCCTAATCGAGTACTCTTCAATTGGGACGAAGGAAACTCCCATCATGGATGAGAGCACCATCATTGAACAGCTTGAGGAATTAGTAAAAAGCTTTAGCATACAGATCCGCAGTGAACCCATAAAGCAAGATGAAGATTTAGTCAGGGTGGTAGGGGGTCTGTGTCTGTTAAAAGGAGAGTACATATTGATAATTAATTCTAAGGCAACGATAGTGGAAAGGATTAACACCCTGGCGACGGCATTGAAGCATTTCGATCTCGAACAGATTTATTTACGACCAATTCTCAGGGAGTTATTGGACAGGATACCGGAGCAGGAACAATTCAACCTAATTGATAAGGAGAAATTGAAAGATTCTCGTTAGGATTCCTCCATGCTTATTAACCACGGCGTCCTGAGTTTGCACCAGACAATTCCTCATAAACTACCTTATCCATAAGCTCTCTGCGTTGGATGTTTATTCACGAAACTAAGGCCCCCAGGAACGCTGAATGTCAAATCCCAACCGCAAAAAGTGAATGAAGTAAGACGTTTACAAAACGCAACGAAGCTGGTAGGATAAGGCAGATTTCCGAAAGAGGTGAAAAGCTTGGATAGGAAGAAGATGGAAGATGCCCAAAGAAAATTGGAATGGGCAATTGAGAGTTTAAATTTGGGTATCAAGTGCATGGTTATAAATTATAAGGACGAAAAATATAAGGTTCAATTTTTTACACGGGAAAATAAACTAATCAGGGCAGTGGGGTTTAATATCTCTGAAGAGTGGATCAGGGATACTATTCCAATGAAGGATGATATCCATGATGAACTAAAAAGCTTGTTGGTGGGTTTAGAAGAGGAAGCAAGAATAAAAGAGCAGGCACAATTAAAAAAGAAGGGTTGAATAGCAACGTATTGGGAAAAAGTGAAAGCGATTAAAGCCGAGCAGTCTAGGTAAAAAACGGAAAGAATGAAGGTAACCCAAAGGGACTTGTTAACCATCGCAGCTATTGCGGTTGTACTCGTTGTGCTCATCATGAGTACCACCCATGAGAAGGCCAAGCCAGTCCCTTTTGACGACAAGCACCGGGCCTTCTATGAGGCCATGAAGAAGGGCCAGGATAGAATTGACGCGGAAAAGGGCTGCTTAACCTGCCACAACTCTCAGGCTATTCCTTTACCTAAAAAACACCCACCGAAGGAACAATGCCTGATCTGTCACAAGCTGAATTATTCCAAGCAGTGACAAAGAGGGTTGGAGCCTCCGATGCGTTACGGGGATGGGTTAATAGTAAGCAAGAATGGAGTAGGATCGTTCGTTGTTTGACCTTGAGAAAGAGGTGCAGAAGAAAAACAAAGGAGAATAATGGAAGGAGGTCTCCATGAGGTCTATATTGATAACTATTTTGTTAAGTGGGATTGTTTTGTCAGAAGCTTCTTCCTGCGCTACGATGTCAAAGGCACCTCTCGCTTCAGGTGAGGTAAGACTATTAAGCATGGATGTTGTGGGAGCTGGTCTCGAAGCAAATTCATCCTTCGCGGTTAATGTTTTTTTTGAGGCAGCCGGTAATCCACAGATTAAAAGAGCCTGTTTTTATGAGCAAGGGGAAAAACCATCCTGTTTTGATGTATCGGTTGCATCGTATACAACCTTAGGAACGAAGAAAGCTTTCCAAGTCTACCTTCCCGGTATTAGCGCTGGTTCTCATAGGATCGAATGTTATGTTGAGTACATTCGAGACGGAGAGACACAAAAGACGAATGTGGTATTTACTCAAATCATAGCTGGCACCGATGCTACTTAGGATGAAAAATAGAATACCTGATGAAGTCCTAAAAGAAATCTTCCCCAAGAGATTCAATAGGAGTCTGCCTGCTAAACAGATCTACACGCATCTGAGACAGATGATCCTTTCCGGAAAATTAAAGAAAGGACAGAAGTTATTGCAGGAGAAAATAGCCCAAGATTTCAAGGTTAGCAGAGTAACTGTCGGAATGGCATTTTCTCAATTGAAGAAGGATGGGTTGATAATTTCGAAGCGTGGGAGAGGGTCATATATCATTTGACGGGAGAGAAAGAGACGAAGAGGAAAAACAAAAGAGAAAAATGGAAGGGGGTCATCTCCATGAGATCTATATGGCTAGCCATTCTGTTAAGTGGGATTGTTTTATTAGGAGTTTCTTCTTGTGCCACGTTATCAAAGGAACCTCTCGTTTCAGGCGAGGTGAGATTATTAAGCATGGATGTTGTGGGAGCTGGCCTCGAAGCATATTCATCCTTCGCGGTTAATGTTTTTTTTGAGGCATCCGGTAACCCAAAGATTAAAAGAGCTTGTTTCTATGAGTTAAGGTGGGGGCAATACTGTTTTGATGTATCGGATGTGTCGTATTTCACCCTAGGAACGAAAAGAGCTTTCCAGGCACGCCTTCCCGGTATTGGTCCTGGGTCACATAGGGTGGAATGCTATGCTGAGTATATTCGAGACGGAGAGACGCGAAGGACTAATGTGATATTTACCCAAATCATAGCTGGCACCTCACCAATAACAGAATGAGAAAGAGTGAGACGATCCAAAACGGTGATCGATGTCCTTGATCAACCAGAGTTTATTACCTCTTCCTTCCTCAAACACTCAAAATCGAAATTTGCCGGAGGATTGAAGATTACAATCAGATATCTTCAGTTAGGGTAATGTGCAGATAGTGGCAAGATATCCGGCCATCAGAAACGGGAACTTCTCAAACTATCGCGTGTGTTACTTCTTCAAGGAGAGTACCCATTCCGCAATATGATAATTTTCGTCTTATTTTTCTATTGACAAAAAATATATTTGATGTATTGTTGATTCAACAATCCTCCAAAACTTTCTCTCTCCAAAGGGGGTGGTGAATAGAGAAAGACGATCAACAACCGCAAAAGAATTCTAAGCAGCGCATAGCCAAAAAGCCAAAGGGTCGGGCACCTGATACCGGCCCGCACGCCGGGGAGAACGAAATACCGGCTCTCTGAGGAGGAAACTATGAGCTCAATATCGCTTGGAAAAATCGTTGTGCTGTCATCGATTTTGGTACTGCTTTTCCCCAATTGCGTAAGCAAGAAGACTCTAGCCGAACTCGGTACAAGGTATGAGAAAGCGAACCAGGCGGCGGTCGACGTAGTTTCCGTAGAGTCGAAGCAAGTGAAGCGAGTACGAAGGGTAGCTGCTGTTATAGCCTATATAAATAACCCATCTTTACCAATCACAGAAAACATTAATGCAAAACAAATAAATGGAAGCTTTATCAATTTCGTCTGCACAGGCGCAGACGATTTCGAGATCACGTCCGCAGGGCTAACATTCACTTCAGAATACGCAAAAGTGGTGAAGGCAATCACAACGGCACCTGAGGATTCCATTGGCGGTTACATAAACGCGTTATCTGGACTAAAGGGAAAGGATAAACCGCTTGCATTACCGGAGATCAAGAAGAACCAATTCGAAGAATGCCGTAAGGAAGTTCAAAAGGATATACCTCCGACTGGGGTCACGGCCGTAACTGCGCGAAGGGAGTTCGTCGCGGAGACGATCGCGGCAGTCGGAGCAATACAGGCTATAATAGACTCCCTTCAGAGGCTTGTAAGGGAAGGTCTGAAGATAGCAACAGAGGCCGAACAGCGGGCAGCTCTCAAGTCGTTCATTACCAAGAATCAAGAGCCCTACCGACAGGTGCTCACCGAGGATCTCAGTTCGAATGAGCTTAAGAATGCGTTCGAGCGCCGTCGGCAGATTGCGGTCGCGGCGCCATATTATGCATTTGAAGACATGATGAAATTGTCGACGACCACGGATCGACGTGAAATTATAAAAAGGACAGTGGAAATAGATCAGGCCCTCTCGGAGTATGATGCGATTCGTATCCTGCAGCCGCCAGCCGCTGTTGTTGGTCAATTTAAGGAGATCAACCAGAAGCTTCAAGATTTCGTGGATGGCAAGGTCTCTCGCGACGATATCATCCAGTTCCTTTCAGAGACTGCCAGCCAACTTCAGGACGCAAAAAAGAATTATGACGATGTATCCAAGAAATTCCAGTCCCTAATAGATGCACTTAAGGTGAAGTAAGGCGTGAAGGGAGGGATGAGAAAAATGCGGAAGCAAACCGTGGTTCTAACTTGTCTGGCAGTGTGTATTGTAGGGATGCGGGCAAGCACGCTTATGGCGTCCGATTCTAAAAGCATTTCGGCTGCGCAAGAGCTCGGAAAAGAGATTAGTCAGAGAGCCATTCAGGTAGATAAGGAAAAGAAAGCACAGGGGCAAGAGCAAAGGTGCGAACCGGTGGGAGATCCAAGCGCGCTGGCGCGAGTTCCGCTGCCGGCTTCAAACGGACCTGTGGAGTGCCCAGTGTTGAAGGCGCTGCCCGTGGAAGTCTCACCAAAGTCGCTTCGAAATAGTGTTGCAAGACAGAAGCCCGAGGAACGGGCCCGGATCGCCAAAGATATCGATAGCCAAATCCAACAGCTTCAAGCGGCGCTAAATCAGCGGCTTGCAGTGAAACAACCCCGCCCGCCGGAGATCGCAAGAGAGATCGATGAGCTCAATAAGGCGCTGAATGCCAAACGCCAAGCATATGATTTTGCACGAGGGACCGTACAAGCGATCAGCCCCGCTGCGGCTGAATCGTACGCGGCAATCTCGAACCCGTATTTCTTGATGTGTGGGAGTAGGTACTGGGCGCCGAAAGACCCCTTGCATTGGTGGGATCAGATTATTTCCCATGTTAGCGACAAGCTAATGACTCACGGCCGGAGCGTCGGCCTGTTGTCGATCGGGGATCGCCCCGCGGGGACGGCGGTGGTGGTAGGCCCGCAACACATCATAACGAATAAACACGTAATGGAGGAGCTCTCAGATTATAATCATTCAACGCATTTTTGGACAATTCGAAAGGATGTGACGGTTACCTTCGACAAGGAGCACTCTTTGGGAGAAATCTGCCCTATACCCAATACGCCTAGAACGTATTACGTAAACGGTGTCTACTCTGTGGCAGAAAACGGCGATGACCTAGCGATCCTCCTAACCTCCTCCGATAAGAATTTCCCGCCGAAGATTGAATTCGAGAGGCGACAACCACAGGATTATGCTGGAAATATGACAGTAGCGGTGATTGGCTATCCTGGAGCTCCGGACGACATGACTATCGCCGAACAGATTGAGTTCTTCCACACGCCGATTACTAAGACCCCGCAATTCGGGTATAAACGATTGTCTGAGGGGTTCACGGGTAGTCGGGCGGTGACTTTCAATGGATTATTTGTGCACAAGGCAAACACTGCTGGTGGCAATTCGGGAAGCCCAGTTTTTGATGTCCAAGATGCAGGACTCGTTGGGTTGCATGTGCAAGGGCACAATCGATTTCTTAATGAGTTTGGCTACAATGAAGCGCTGACCAGCGAACGGGTGATCCTGCTGCTTACCGCTTCTGGATTAACTCAGTAGTGGCGGATGAAGTCGAGGATCGGGCCGTAACCTTATCTAAGGCAATCCGTAACTACAACTCCCTTTTACGGGAGCGAAGGACGAACCCATGCGAGTTTAGCTCCAGCGCGTGGTCGAAGGGGCTTTATTTAATTGACAGATGCAACATTTCTTGATAATGAAGTTCCAAATAAAGAATGTATTAAGAAAAGCCAACGCTGTAGTAAAATTGTTTTTCGAATCTGACTATGAAAAATTACTTGACTAAGCCAACTTGGGTGATTCTGCCAATTGTTCTATTCTTTTTATTCTCCTATGCCTTTACTCAACAAAAGCAGAGTGAGTCGAAGGATGCAGATTTCTACTTCAATCAGGGAATTGCCTATATTGATAAAGCTCAATATGATCTGGCGATCGCTGCTTTCAATGAGGTTCTTGAGATAAACCCAAGGGATGCTGAAGCCTACTGCAACCGGGGGATTGCGTATAGGGAGAAAAGACAGTATGACCAGGCAATCGCTGATTACACCAAGGCTATTGAGACAGATCCAAAGTTAGCTGCGGCTTACTACAACCGGGGGATTTTTTATTACTTCAAGAAAGAATATGACAAGTCTTGGGAGGATGTGAAGAGGGCACAAAATTTAGATTATCAAGTCCCCCCTAAGTTTCTTGAAGATCTTCGGAAGGTTTCGGGAACACAAAAATAAAAGAAAAACAGGTGATTCTCTATCTCACCCTCTTGACCCTGCCCCCCCCAGCCCATTCCAAAGCAAAACGTAACTCTTAAGTCAATAGTTTTGTAAATAATACGAATAACCCATAAGGGATGACACTTTCAATCCATAGTCTTCACCTCTCAATCCAGCTCCAGAGTAATGGTTTGAAGGAGATAACCGAAGGGAACTGGCGTAGCCTCCTTCTGCGGAGGCTGAGTATCTGCTATAAACCCTCTGGTTTAACCCTGCCGAAGATGTTTGGATTCGATCTTCGTCTATTCAATTCGGATGCATCATCTCTACAGTAATCCACAACTCAAGATGTCGTCGTTGGATGAGCAAGAAGATAGTCACGAAGGAGGCAAATGTTTTGTTCCTTTAACTTTTTGAAAAAAATATTTTCCAAAATGTATCGTATCACCGGTCAACAGATCATTAGCTTTAATAGAGACGGCAGCCGTCGCCTTTATCTCCATAACAGGCCTCCCGATACTTTGAATATCAGATTTTCACACTTGTCAGGACCCCTATTCTTAACGAGACCGTGCTCGAATTGTGTCCATGTTTATATGAAATATCAAAGAGATACGCTAAATCCTGAATGTGAAATGTTTCTTCTGGACAACCTTTTTTTTCAGTGATAAGGTTGTGAATTATGAGCGACCATTTCTATACAATTGACCCTAATGAACGGGATGGTGCACTGCAATACGGATATGAGTTCGAAGGCATCCAGTGCTTCGTCCTCGCTCAGCGACTGGCTGGGCCTACAGCATTCTACCGGGTCTTTAACCCCCAGAATGGTGACCACTTCTACACAATAGACGCCGCTGAACGTGACAACGCAGTGAACAATCTGGGCTACCGCGCCGAGGGGATAGCGGGATGGCTTTATGATTTGGCATCGACCGGCACAACGCCGCTTTATCGTCTGTATAATCCGCGCACCGGCGACCATTTTTACACAATAAATTCAGCGGAGCGCGACAATGCCGTGGCAAACATTGGATACCGAGATGAAGGAATCGCTGGTCACGCATATCCGCAACCGACGTTGAACGCCGTTGCTCTCTATCGCTCGTTAAATCCCAACAGTGGGGACCACTTCTACACCGTCGACTTAGGGGAACACGGAAACGCTATCCATCTAGGATATATCGACGAAGGAGTCGCCTGCTATATTTACGACCATGCACCGGCTGGATCAATTCCCCTGTTCCGATGCTGGAATCCGAGCAACAACGACCACTTCTACACAATAGACGCCGCTGAACGCGACAACGCGGTGAACAATCTAGGCTACCGCGCCGAGGGGATAGCCTGTTATGTTCAAGGCACGTTGCAGCGTGGTTGGGTGCCTCTCTATCGCCTGTACAGTCCAAGTACCGGTGACCACTTCTACACGACGGATGCTGCCGAAAGGACCAATGCAATCTCCATGTTTGGGTACACGGACGAAGGAATCGCATGTTTGGTCTATGCTACGCAGACTCCAGGAATGGTTCCTTTCTATCGGCTCTATAAGGCGTACGATCACTATCTCGACATCAACCTCATATGCGTAGCGAGCGATGCGTGGAGCGCAGCTGAATGGAATGAGATTACTAACGCGCTTGCCGTGGCGCGCAGCATTTACCGCCAGGTTGGTCTGAGCATACGCAATGTCGGTTGGTACACTATTGCCAGTTCACAGGCCGGTGGCTATCCGACGATCGATAATGGAGGTGAGGCAAAAGATCTCACTCAGGACTGGACAGTGCCAAATGGTGCTCTCGATGTTTTCGTTGTTCAAGCCATGATTAATGCAGACGGTCGATCTGCGGTCGACGGTAGCTGTGACAAAGACTCCAAAGGGATGAACGGTTCAGTGGTGTCCCTCAATGGAGGGACCGCTAATGTGGGCAATACACTTGCCCACGAAATGGGCCACTATCTGGGGCTAAACCACATTAAGGATTCTGGAAACTTCATCGGGGGAGACGGCGCCTCTGACAGTTGGACCGGCACCTACAGCTGGCAGGGTGACATCATGAAGAAACACTGTTTTGTTAATCATTTCTGAGGCAGTAAATGAAGATCGAAGAAATCGAAAGTATCCTTGCCGGTGTTCATCATAGGTTGAAATCGCAAGATCTGGTGGGCGCTACCGAAGAAGATCTTTTAACCGTTGCCCGACGCCCCCACGACCGTTTACGAGGGCACGCGTTAGATGAGTTGGCCCGGCGACGTAGCAGCGCAATCTTAAATATCCTTCGCGAAGACCTAAGAAATCCACAGCTTCCCCCCCACATTCGCGCAGAACAGGCTTCGCGATTAGGCCGAACGGGTCTTAAAGCTGTTGAACCGATCCTCATTGAAGCATTGCCAACATCTAAGGATGGGTTGGTGACTTTCAAAATCATTTCCGCCCTTGCACGCGTAGGAACAGAGGCGGCGCTCCCTGCTCTCGAAACCGCTGCGAGTTCTGGGGTTTCCACAATCTCTCGGATCGCCGAATTCGCGCACTCGGTTATCTCTCATCGGCTTGGGCGAGTGCCTCGACGGACACCGCTCGATGGAGCCCCACCTCGTATCGTCCTAAAAGGCCCTGCTGCAGCCATTGCCTCCCAGCTATTGCCTCACCCCCGTGTGCAGTCATTGGTTGACGAACTCGCCGGAGATCTCTATGGGTTGGGGCCTACGGTGGGCCCCGCATTCGAATTGAATTGTCCCACTGATCGCTGGATTGTCATCTTGAATCGAGAGGTCAGTTTCCTTGCGCCTGCTACACTATTGGCGACGCGATCTCTTCTACTCGGGGTAATGTTGGTATACTTTGCAGAAGATGATTCTTGGGCAATATCGCGAGTACTTTTGGCTGGACCTCACACTGGAAGAAAGGTGTATGTCGGTGTCTATCGCCAGGACGGAACACTCACCCAAATCGGTTCGGGAGAGTCCGCCGCAGATTCATTGACGATAGACATCGCCTCTGTACAGATTCCGGGGAATTTTGGGTTGAGTGCTCGCGTGTATGCCTACGGTACGCACCTCGCCCTCAGCGGTTTCGCCGGCACTGCGAAGCTTGCTGGTGTGCGTCCTACAGAAACCGCACCTCCGAAGTAACTCTTGCCAATTTCATATTGTAAACGGGACCTGCTAACTTTGAACAGGCCCTAAGCTATCTGGCTATCGGGGAGGAGGAACTCTCAACTCCACCGCGTGTATTACTTCCTGTACTCATCAGGTCGAGATTCCATATCGGGATACCAGATTTCAAGCGATAATCCTCAAAGAGATAAATTTCGCAACTTCGCTTATGCAACTTTGTTTTAAGTATTGACAGGAATATTGATTTTGGTACATTTGTCTTATTAAGGGGGAGAATTAAAGGTTGCTTATCCAATTAAAGAGGTTGATGTTCCTCTCTTGAATACAACCCTTCAATTTCCAATAGTAGTGGCACCTATTCAATAAGGCCGACGCAGGTCACCATGAGTCATAGCGAACATGATGCAAAAGTAAAGAAACGCTGTTTATGTAAGGGATTTATTTTTTGTCTCAATAAAAAAGGAAAATGCATCCACTCCACCCCGCATGCGCACTTTTATGGATGTGATAGGCCATGCCGCTTCTTTAAAGATGAAAATAACAATGGATTCACCTGTGTTGAAACAGATGACAGCCAAAAATGAATAAGTAGAATTCATAATTCAAAAACCATGGCAAAGAGTATTGGGGACATAGAGGGTAAAATCAAATGAAAATAATTTCGCTTTGTCTAACTCTATTCTTGGTCTTGGTTGCCAAAGTAAATGCAGCAGATATATTTCTTGATACTTTCTTCGATTTAGATAATGTTAGTACACTACCTACAATATTTATTCGTGGCGAGATTGTGAGAGGTGATTACGAGAAATTAATAAACGTGGTCAAAAAACATGGAAGTATCCCAAGTACGATTTTTGTGGACTCCGTAGGAGGGGATGTAATAGAGGCAATGAAGATTGGGAGGTTTGCGAGAAAAGCATTATTGACTACAGGTGAACCTACCGCCAAGAGGAAATGCCAAAACGGGTGCGTCTGTTATAGTGCTTGTATGTTTATTTATCTCGCTTGTGTGAACAGAACATTTGTCAGCCTTTTTGGGGAGAAAGTAAGTTACGCAATACATAGACCCTATTTTGACAGATCATATTTTTCAGGTTTGTCTATGAAAAAAGCGGAATTGAAGTACAAGGAACTCGAAAATTCAGTAAAGACATATTTGGAAGAAATGAACGTACCACAATCGATTATAGAAAGAATGTTTTCAATTCCGTCAGATAGAATGGAAGTTTTAACAGGGTATCAAATAATTGAAATCATGAAAACGTCACCACCTGCATATGAAGAATGGTTACTAGCTAAATGTGGTAATCTCACCCCAGATGAAGGGCGAGATTCATTAAAAATTGCAATCAAAGAAAAACATAATTTTAGCCCGGGTTACGTTAAGTATCTGCAGGACAAAATGGAAAAACTTGTCAAATGTAGAGTCAAAGCCCGCGAGGAAGTCCGCAAGGAAGTATTTCGTTCTCTAAAATAACCATCGGGCTGAAAAGAGAGATTTTCTTTTTGATGATCGAAGGCTCATTTGCTTATTGGTAGTCGAGCGTCATCAACTGTTTCAAACCGTAATTGTCGACCACCAGGTCAAAATGTCAAGGAGAATTCGTAGGTGCTATGCATTAACTAAGAAGGGCAAGGCTCAGTATCTGCTATAAACCCTCTGTTTTAACGATGCCGAAGATGTTTGGATTTGATCTTCGCATATTCAATTCGGATGCATGATCTCTACAGTAATCCTCGACTGAAGATGTCGTCGTAGGTGTCAAGAGCGAGGGGCAGGCGTTAAGGTCTGAAGTATTTTTTGATGGAGGCGTTGAGGGTTTTTGCGAGTTTTTCTTGAAAGTCGTTGGTATTGAGCAAGCGTTCGTCTTCTTTGTTGGTGATGTAAGCCATTTCGACCAAGACAGAGGGGATGTCCGGGGCTTTCAATACAATGAAATTGGCCTGGCGATAGGTAGGGTATTTTACCGGATTGACCGCTCTGATATTTTCCAGAATGGTCTCGGCAAATCGGAAACTCTCCTTCATCGAATTATTCTGCATCAAGTCCAATAGGATCTGGTTTAGATTAGGATCTTTTGCATAGGCGGTGGGCCTCAAAAAAGCGCCTCCCAGAATGTTCGACGTATTTTCTTTATCGGCTAAGATCTTGGCCGCCTGGTCCGTCGCTCCGGAGAGCGAGATGCAGTATGCCGAAGAACCTCTGGCTTGGGGATTAAAACTTCCATCGGTGTGAAGGCTGACAAAAAGATCGGCACCATATTCCCTTGCGATCTTGATCCTTTCTTCCAGAGGGACAAAATAGTCTCCCTTTCGGGTAAGGAAAGCCTGAATCTCTTTATTTTGATTCAGGAGATCAACCACCTTTTCTCCTACCTTTAATACGATATCCTTCTCCATCGTCTTTTTCTGACCGACGGCTCCTGGATCTTCACCACCGTGTCCAGGATCGATGACGACGATCTTGGTCCCCTGGGGCTTAATCTCTTTTTGTTTTTGTCTTTCTTGTTGCTCCTTTTTTTCTTGAACGACATCGATGAGATCGATCACAAGGCGATGGGGCTTATCTTGGTAAGCCTTGAGAGCGAAGACGTTGGCACTTAAAGGCTTTTTTTGGTGAAGGATAAGTTTCACTCTCTCTTTCCCGATTTCAGCCAGGCTGATTTTAGTGAGGAATGGGTCTTTGACCTCCATCTCTTTCTTCAGTTTTTGGAGGCAGGTTCCCTTCAGTTCCAGATAGAATTCGGGGGGACTTTCCTGTGATGAACTTTGATATTGAATCGCTTCGGTGAGGTCAAGAACGATTCGGGTGTGGTCCGGCGCAGACCAGAGTCTTACATCTGTAATGACAGCACCGAGAGCTAAAAAAGGTTGTAAAAGAAAAATAAGGATTCCGAGGAAGGAGAGGGAAATAATTTTCAGAAATTTAGCTTCCATTTTTCAATTAGCGATATCACAATAGATGGAATATGTCAAATCCGATCCTTAAAAATTCAGGGTTCCTCTAAAAATTAACGAAATTTACTATCAACCCTCTACCAATTTAGCAACCGGTATGTTATGACCATCAAAAACAACACAGAGGGAGAAGAGATGATGCAGACCGGTT
>Ga0315282_10007930_pt1 | contig 17314 bp, 12 predicted proteins | sample YL17G07_20_MG_FD_203693 | JGI IMG/M metagenome (GOLD analysis project Ga0315282, IMG submission 203693) | Sediment microbial communities from Yellowstone Lake, YNP, Wyoming, USA - YL17G07_20 | ecosystem: Environmental > Aquatic > Freshwater > Lake > Sediment | place: USA: Wyoming | collected... | reverse complement strand
TTCACCGTTGGCATTCTTGCTCACACCCAAAATGTCGTAATAGTCTCTCGTGGCCATTACTTCTTGTTCTCAAACCTCTGATCTGACTGCCGCCTGTAAATCTCACGGATCGTTCGATCGAGATACCCCTCTGGGTCGTCAACGGCCTCCCCTGTAATGACAAAATCGTTTTGGCCCGTTTTCTCGCGGATGAGTTCCAATCCGTACTCATAATCTTTTGAAAGCCGTGAGAAAAGGGCGGCCCCCTTCTCTTCGCTCAGGATGATCTCCGTGATCCGGTTAATGGCCTCTTCGCTAAACTGGAGATAAATCCCCGTGCGCCTTTGAAAATCCTTTTCAAACTCCTCCGCCTGCCGTTGAATCTCAACCACCTCTTCAGAAACGGTATTGACATCATACCCTTTTTCGATCATCCGATTGACAATCAGATCGATCCGGCCTTCTCGGAAAACCATTCCATAACGTTTTTTAACTTCCGCCTCTTTATGCAGAATGGACTCCTTCAAGGACAGTTTCTCCTTTGAAAGAAGATCTTCAAATCTGTCCAACATCTCCGGATCGGAGGGATCTTGAAGCAATCGCCCCAACGCTCTCTCCGGATTTTCTACCACAGCGGGCGTGACGACGAATTTCCGGATATCGGTGGAAGGCAGCCGCTTCTCAAATTTGATCAGGACCTTCTCAACGGCACTGACCAATCCCCTTGCACCGGTTTTCTCTTCATAAGCCCTCTCAGCCAGTCCGTGCAGGGCTTCGTCTTCAAACTGAATGTCAATCCCATAGGACTTGAAATCCTTCTTTTTTCCGAGGATGATGGGATTGTTGGGATTTTTCAGAATGGCATAAAGATCGTCGGTCTCCAGCTTTTCGAAAACGGTGGTCACCGGCAATCTTCCGATGAATTCCGACTCGAATCCATAAGCGATCAGATCCTCTGCTTTGACCTGTTTCAGATATTCGGCCCTTTCGTCCTTTGAGCGGATCTCTGCCCCAAAACCAATCCCCTCTCGATTCAAACGCTTTTTGACCAATTCCTCCAGTCCGTTGAAGGCTCCACTCATAATGAAGAGGATGTTCTTGGTGTTGATGGTCCGTTTCTCTCTCTTTCCAGTCTTCCGGTAATGTTCAATGGCCTCCAATTGGGAAATCGGGTCGTGGGCAACTTTAAGGTCCACCTCAGTCTCCTCCATCGGTTTGAGGAGCGCCCGCTGAACCCCGGTTCTCGACACATCGGGACCGATGAGATTGTTTGACGAGGCAATCTTATCAACTTCATCGATGTAAATGATTCCATACTGGGCCAGTTCAATGTCTCCGTTGGCTTCGTAAACGAGATCCCGGACCAGATCTTCCACGTCGCCGCCCACATAACCCGTCTCGCTGAACTTGGTCGCATCCCCCTTCACAAAAGAGACTCCTATCTTCTTCGCAATCAGTTTGATCAAGTAGGTTTTTCCCACGCCCGTTGGGCCGATCATCAAAATGTTGTTCTTGATATGCCCCACCCCTTCGTATCGATTGCGACCCTTCGTCATTTCAGTAAACTTGATTCGATTGAAGTGAGTGCAGATTTTGGTGGCCAGAATCTCTTTGGCCTCGCCCTGCCGGATGATGTAATCATTCAGGAAGGCCTCCAGCTCTTCCGGTTTTAAGTCAAAATGGATCGTCTTCTTAGCTTCCCCCTGCTCTTTTTCCTCTTTCGAAACCTCTTCTGTCTGGGTTTTTGGGAAGAGCATGGGTACCACCAGTCGGATTCGGTCTCCATACTTTTTGCCTAAGTAGTCATTCAGTTCCTTCTCTAATTCCTTCTGATCTGGAACCTTTGAATCAGAATCTTTCATAAAAATCAAACTCCTTTTTTTCCGATGATTTACTCTGGTTAATATAACCATTATGCCACTATTTTTCAACTCATGGGATTGACGAATGGATTCACAGACTCTGTCGATCTTGGAAGAAGTTTGACCCTGTTGTTGCAAAAAGATCCTTTTCAATTAACCGGGTGCCTTTGAGGTTCTGCGATTCCGAGATCGAAATTTAATGCAACAACGGGGTGAAGAGATAGGAGGTTAAATGAACTGGACGGATTTCAGCCGATCTCCCTCCCAGCGAAACTGCCGTCTTTTCCTCTTTCGATAAACCTTTCCTTCCTGAAGAATGGCACCGACCAGTAAGGGAAGAGCGACGGTTGCGTCCATATAGACGGCGGCATAGCTTGACCCCTTCTCAATCTTCCCCCAGGACTTTGCTTCTTCAAAGGTACAGCCAGAAAGCCCTCCCCATTTGGGATCATCCGTGGTGATCTGAAAGGCATACCGATGGCCGCTCTCTCTCTGGAACAAGAGCTCACTGACGGGGCCCAGTTGTTGAATATAGTTCTTTGGAACTCCTCCTCCAACATAGATCGCACCGGTCGTGGACGCCAATTTCTTCAATTGAGCGATCTCGAAGCTGTCCCGAATCTGATCGATGAGGAGACCTTCCGAGGCGACCTTCTTTCGTTGGTGAAGAAAGGTCAGGCCGATTCCAATGGAACTGTCACTCAGGGCAGGGATGAAGACGGGAACGCCATGGCGAGAGGCTGTCCTGAGAATCGATCCCTCATCTTTGAGGGTGTTTCCCAACACCTCCAAATAACACCTTGAAGAAATAACCCTCTCTCGCAATTTCTCCGGAACCCTTGAAAGAAGATGAATGACCTGATTGATTTCATGGTCGTCCATGAACGCATCATAAACTCGCACGATGCGATGTTTTCGCAGGGCATCGTCATCACCTTCCTCAGACCCGACATAGTGTCGATATCCAAAGCTCTCGAAAAGATCGTGAAAGATGTTGGCGCCGGTAGAGACGATCACATCCACCAACTTCATCTCGATCATATCTCGGATCACCCCGCGCATCCCGCCAGGGATCATTGCCCCGGATAGACCCATAAAAATAATGCACTGAGGGTCTTTGAGCATTTTCAGGAAAACTTCAAAACACTTAAAAATATTCCGGCTTTGAAAAGAGGTGCGTTGGAAGGCTTCGACCAGGTCGAGAAGGCTTTTGGTTTTTTTGAGATCGAGGTGTTGGACAGGCCGTTGAAGAAATTTGGATTCTCTTTTTTTCATCGTTGCCCCTGGAGGAAGAATTGTTGCGGAAATTATCAAATAAAAACGGAGAAGTCAAGCAAAATGATTCATTTTTTTGTCCCAAATTGCTTGACATTTAGAATGAAATACGATAATTAGATGGACTTGGGAAATAATGGGGATATTCTTAGGAAAGGTTGAGTCCTTCTATGGAGAAAAAGTCAATCCGAATCGCCATCGTGGGTGTGGGAAACTGTGCCAGTTCCCTCATTCAAGGGATTGAGTTTTACCGCGTACAGAGCCGCAAGAATCCGAAATCTGAACCCCTGGGTTTAATGCACCTGGATATCGGCGGCTACAGACCCTGGGATATTGAGGTGGGTGCAGCGTTCGATATTGACCGAAGGAAAGTGGGGAGACCTGTCAAAGAAGCTCTGTTCGCCAAACCCAATTGCACCAAAACGATCTGCCCGAATCTCAATGATTCTGCCGTGACCGTTTCCATGGGAGAGGTGCTCGACGGAGTTTCAGAACATATGAAGGATTACCCCGAGGATCGCGTCTTCCTTGTCGCCAATGAAAAACCGTGCAATGTGGAGAAGGTTCTCAGAGATTCCGGAGTGGAGATTCTCCTCAATTACCTCCCTGTGGGTTCGGATCAAGCCACCCGGTTCTATGCAGAAGCCTGTTTAACCGCGGGGGTGAGTTTGATCAACTGCATGCCGAGTTTCATCGCCTCTGATCCTCAATGGGCGAGGCGTTTTGAAGAAAAAAGGGTCCCGGTGGTAGGTGACGATGTCAAGTCCCAGATGGGAGCCACCATCATCCACCGGGTGTTAGCAAGACTCTTCGAAGACCGGGGGGTGCGGTTGGACCGGACTTACCAGATCAACACCGGCGGAAATACCGATTTCCTCAATATGCTCAATCGAAATCGTTTAAAGAATAAACGGATCTCCAAAACCGAAGCGATTCAATCCCAACTCGGGGTTCCATTAGAGCCAGAAAATATTCATATCGGTCCTTCCGATTATGTCCCCTGGCAGAATGATAACAAGGTTTGTTTCTTAAGGATGGAAGGAAGGGGGTTTGGAGAAGTTTCCCTCAACCTCGAGATGAGACTTTCTGTCGAGGACTCTCCCAATAGTGGTGGGATGACCATTGACGCCATCCGATGTTGCCAACTCGCCCGCGAACGAGGAATTGGAGGCCCTTTGCTTTCTATCTCAGCCTATGCGATGAAACATCCGATCCTTCAAATCCCTGACAATGAGGCCAAATCCATGGTGGAGGAATTCATCGAAGGGAAGCGGGAACGGTAACCACACTTTTTCCTCTTTCAAATTACTTCCTTTGTTCAAGACCTCATCATCTTTAACAAAATTATTTCAAATAGCCATTTCCATAACCTAGTCCATCTTGATGGCCCAAAGCGATGAAAAAGAGCTCTCCGGTTCCAATCCTTCGAAACACAACCCCCTGTTTATGAAGTCTCTCCGCCGCTTCTTCTCCGAAGATTTGCTCCAAATCTTTCGATATGAGAACTTCGTTAAGCGATTGATTAACAGAGTGTGAAGTTTGGTGAGGGTGAGATGGGAGACTTTCATCAAGGAGCATGGCCGGGTCAAAGGGTCGAGTTCCACTGAGGCTGGCCAGATGGTTCCCCACTTCCAGAACATCATTAACGATCTCTCTTCTTGCCCCGACTCCGTTTTTCTGCTTCAAACACTCGAGGATTGCTTGATGTGCCTTTGTCACGTTATGGTAGAATTCGGTCCCCGGGTCTAATTGGAATTTGATATCATTCAAGATATTATCAATAAAGTCCATCACCAAGATCAGGATAGGGTTCTTGGTCATCCGGGCCAGGTAACGATGGAACCCGATCTCTCTGGAAACGATGGTTTGGGGAACAGCCGGCTGCTCCACAATCATGCTCTCCAACTTAAAAATATCCTCCGGTTCGATTCGCGAAGCGGCGATCTGAACGACAGGGGGTTCGAGCAAATATCGGACCATCGTAATGTCTTTGATAGAGACTGTCTTGAAGTGAAGGAAGTTGATGATGCCGTGGATGGTTGTTTTCATGTCAACTTCTGCGATAAAGACGCCTCCGGCGATCCCTTTCTTGATCTCCACCAATCCCATGCCTTCGAGGACTCTCAGCGCCTCTCTTAAGGTAGCTTTACTGACACCAAACTCGGACATGAGTTCTTTCTCCGAAGCGACTTTATCCCCGGGCTTAAATCGACCAGAGAGGATGGCGTTTCGAATCTGTTCGATGATCTGATCAGATATTTTGTGGGTTCTACTGGCAGCCTTGAACAAAGATGTCTCTCGCTTGTTTTTGTTCTTGCAAATTTTATGAATCGGAGCAGATAGAACCAAATCTTTCCATCCCGAAGATTGTATTGGATGCTGGGCCTGTGTAAACGAATGTCTCACAGAGTCAGTCCCATTGGGGGAAAGTTGACCCTTCTCCGGACAACGAATCCCTTCTAAACTTTGACCTCTGATCTAACACCAATCCCAGTCTCGCTTTTCCATTCAGGCCATTTCAGGTTGATTTCCTTCCGCGGGTGGTATTCATAATAGCCATTGAGATGGTTTTTCAGTTTCAGGTAGGAGTGTTTCCATCCAAGAATGATGTCTGCTTCATAATCCTTTCTGAGAGCCATTCCATTTTTTGAAGTGGGGAATTTACGCTCCCCCTTGTAATTCCTGCTTTTCGAGAAGAGGCGGCGAGCATTGAAAAATTCTCTAAAATTTTCAAAGAGTCTGGCCAATGGGGGCAACTGTTCGCGCCACACGATATATTCTCCGACAGGAACAATATCATCAAGCTTTCCCATTGGGAGAACAACCCTGGCACCTGATTCTTTAGTTAACTTTAGTGCATCCGGAGTTGCGGCATGAGTTGTTACGATCGCGACCGGAACAGGAAAAGGTCTATTAACGGCAAAGTCAAGAAGGTCGCGGCTTTGAGAAAGTGTGTGGTCCAAGATGACTAAATCATACATGAAGAATACCAAATACTCGAATGCTTCTCGATAGGTCGTTGCCATCTCAAAATGACAGTTTGGAGCGGTCTTTAGAATTTTCTCTTTCAGAACGTTCAGGAAATCTTGGTTGCTGTTTACACCCAATACCCACTTGTTATTGAGAATGGATTCTTTCATGGCCTCCTCCTTTGTCGAGCACCTCGACTCTTCTTTTCGGTCTCGACAGTTTCTTTTTCTTCGGGTGTAAGATATCCCAGAGCTGATCGAGGTTGACAAAAGCCCTTTTTTCCGGGATTCCAGGTTCCTCCACAGTTCCCGCAAGCGTGTGAGAAGCGCTCTCCTCACGCCGGTAAATCCGAATAATGTAGGTATCCATGAAGACCTCCATTATATCTGCGCTTTCCTGTACCATAGACGTGGTCACAGATCAGTCACGGATTCGTCCTTTTTTTAAGAAAAAGATGAATGAATAGGAGAAAAGAGTATATGCCAGAGGAATATGTAATAAAAACGCAGGGATAAGTGAGTTTATGGATGTTTTTTTGCGGGGGAGGAATTGAGGAGGTCGTCAAGGAATTGGGGGATTCCTACCCATTTATCCCCCACTGGTCGTGGCCTGAAGAAAACCGTTCAGGCTTGACTTGGACATGAAAAAAGTCTACTTTGAACCTATGGAAAGGAACAAATCGATCCTTAAATTATCTCAAGCCGATGAAGAAAGGGAGCTTGAGTTTGAGCTGAATTACCTTGCCTCTTTGACCTTTGAAGAGCGCCTCAAGATGATGAAGCAGAAATCGAGAGAGATGCTGAGACAGATGGTCGAGCATGGACACCGAAGACCTTTTGAGATTCTTAAACGCACGTAGGGTTGAGTTTGTAATCACCGGAGCCACCGCTTTTCCTATACACGGCTACGCCAGGGCGACTCTTGACATCGATATTTTCATCCGTCCCAAACCCCAAAATGCCGCTCAATTGTTGGAGGCTCTCAGAGATTTTGGTTATGACGTCTCTGATATTACCTTGGAGGATCTTTTAACCAAGAAGGTGCTCATCAGGCAGTATCTGGTAGAAACCGACATCCATCCTTTTGTGAGCGGAGTCACTTTCGATCAGGTCTGGAAGAATCGTGTCTCTGGAACTTACGGGGATGAAAAAGTCTTTTATGCCTCGTTGGATGACCTCATTGCGATGAAGCAGGCTGCTGGAAGGCCGAAAGATCTTGAAGATCTCAAAATTCTCCAAATTCTCAGACAGAAGAAATAGGTAAAAGTAGCCTATCCCTTTTGTCCGTCCTTCAATCAAATTTTACGCACTGCACGAACGTTCCCTCTTTCTTTTTCATTAATCCTTCCTCTTGAAATATATCTGCTCTGCATGACATTTAGGTCTTGAATTTTACATTCCCGGTCAGAGTTCTATATATCGCTTGTGTCTTGGGAGAGGGTTCGATGCCGAGGGTTGCGGTAAGCGTTTTCTTGCAGCACCGATACGTTTCAACGGCCTTACCGTCTTGACCAAGATGCCTATAGCAAATCATCAAATGCTGATAAAACTCTTCGCCAAGGTCATCAATGTCAAGAGCCCTCTGATAATATTCTATCGCCTTTTCCCATCGGTCTCTGTTCTCCAGGTGTTCTCCTATCCTGGTGACGAGACGGAAAAACTTGGTTCTTAATCGCTCACGAAAAGAGGTCGTCCAGAGGTATCCTTCATCCGCTGCGAGAAATTGCCCTTTATAGATAGCAATGGCCTTCTCGACCAATTGTATCATCTGTTTTTCTTCATCGTCTCTCTGTGTCTCACGTTCCCCCATTCTTTTAAATTCGGCTTCACTCTGTTGAACAATCCTTTCAAAAGCCCAGGCATCCACCCAGCAATAACTTGGGTCTAAACTTGCCTTTCCTTCGTGTAGCTCAATGGCTTTGTCGTTTCCTATTAACTTTCGCAAACGGGATAGCGTCGTCGTAAAGGCGCTGTGGGCTGCGTCACCATCCGCATCAGGCCAAAGCGAGTCGGTTATCTGTCCTTCACTTACCTCGCTGCCTCCGAAAGCTATCAAGGCCTTAAGCATTTCAAGGGGTTTCTTTTGGACCTTGCCTGAGAATTGAAGAGGCTTGTCATCTCTCAATAACTCGAATTTGCCGAGAGTGTAGATCTTCAACGGCCAGGGCCAACTTTCAATCCCGGAAGAGATATCATCCGGTGGCAGACGAAATATGCGGATAAGCTCCCGGACATATTCCACCTCGATCCCTTTCTCAAGGGCTATCGCGCAGAGACGGGCCATCACTGCGGGTTGCCAGATGAACACCATGGTTTTCAATCCAATGCTTTTCCCATGAGCCAACCCCTTACGCAGGGCTTTGATGCACTCCTCTTCCTCACCCCGGTCCATCGCAAATTGGGCCTCGGCCAGAAGAAGCTGATATTCAGAATACTGGCATCCGTATCTCTCAATCAAACCCTTAACATTGGTAAGCTGGGCAGATGCCCCTTCCTCTTCCCCCTTTCCGTGCAGAACCTTGGCCATTAATATCCGGGTCATGAGCTCAGGCACAGGTGTTCCTGTTTCAACAGTCAATTCCACAGCCTTTTCCGCATGGGGGGAAGCCTGAGCTGTCCGGCCTCGAAGCAGCTCACACCAACCCGAAAGACAATGGTACAGGGCAGCCATATTTCGCTGACCCGGTCCGAAGCTGGCTTCCATCTTATGCAAATATTCTTCGGCCTTTGTCAGATCACCGAGAGAAAGCGCGCCATATACCCCATGAGCAAAGAGCATGTGGTCCAGAACATGGATGCCATGTTCCTGCCCAATCTTAAGGCCCCCCAGAATCGCTTGAATATGCAATTCGGGATCCGAGACAAGAGTCTCGAGATACATCGCTCCCCATAATTTCCAAAAAATCAGGTGGAATGGAGTAGCCGAGGAGGACAATGCCACTTTCTTGGTCTCTTCAATCATCATATTCAGCTTATCGAGTTTTCCTACCCACATATAGTAAACGACTGCCGAACCGGAGTTTTGAAGGCGGAGATTGATATTACCAATTTCCTCGGATGCCTGTAGTGCGCGGTTTAACCATTCTTCAAAATCGGGGCGCTGCGGCTGCCTCCACAATAATGCTCCTGTCATACTTGATGAAACACGGGCCTCGATCTCTGGAGAGGGAAAAGATGGATTCTGCTGCATTCGTTTGTCGAGCCAGTCAATCCATCGATCGAGCCTCGCAAAATCGTCCCACTCAAAATAGATGCTGTCCACAACTCCGGACCATGCCAGACATGTTCCAGCATCATCTCCCTGGGCTTCGAACAGATGAAACGCTCTCTCAAACTCTACCCGTGCGTCAGCAGGGCTATAAAACAGCCTGCAAACCCCTTTCCAGTAGAGAAGCCAGGGGACCTTCTCCATCATCTCATCAGGGAAACGGTTCAGCCATTTTTCAAGAGGCCTGCTGCGGCCCTGACCGACCAGATTGGGCGCATGCTTCAGTACCAAACCCGTAAGGCCCTCCCAATCCTTTAGTTCCAGGAAAAGGTAAGCAGCATCTCGCGTTTGACCTGCCTCTTCAAGAAGTAATGCTTCCCGATGGAGCAGAGTCGAGAGAGTCTCCGTAGAAAACGTCTCCCTTGCACGGGCCATCAAAAATTCTCTAAATAGCGGATGATACTGATACATAGTTTCCTGGGAATAGTGTGCTTCCGTAAAATTATTGTCTCTGCTCAATGTTGAAAGAATTTCATCGGCCTTGGGGAAGCCAGTAATCTCTTCAGCCATTTTTGTGGTCATTCTTGGTAGAAAAGATGTCTTGAGTAAAAACTCCTGCATCTCCTCCTCTGCTTTACTAAAGAGCTCATTCCCAAAATAATCAATGATCTCGGTCGGGGTTAGCTTTCCAAGCAAATGAGGCTCAATTCCCCTCTTTAAACTCTCCAGCATCAGCACCAACCCTGCTACCCAACCATTCGTTGCATCATGTAAACGCTTAATTGTTTCCTTTGACGTTTTTCCTTCTTCCCTCAATCTTACAATGCCACCCGACTCTTCCAAGCTTAACCGGAGCTCATCCCATCCGAGCGCTTTGATCAGACCATTAGCACGCAACCGGGATAAAGCCGGAGGAAGATCATGGCGGCTGATGAGGATGACATTTGTTCCCTCGGGTATAGTGCTCAGTCCATTGCAGATGACATCGTGGAAATTTGATTCGGCAGGCACAGAGTGATAGTTATCCAAAACAAGAGCAGAGGGGACTTTCAACCGGCCAAAAAGATTCTCAAAATACCTCAGGGTAAATGTTGAAATACCTTGCAAATATTCGGGGGTAAGAAGAGGCAGGGAGGTTCGTCTTCGAGGTGCAGCTTTTTTCGCCGCCATGCCCATGTAGCTGAAGAAGGTGGCAATATCCGAATCTCCTTCGTCCACCTGGTACCAGAGGCAAGGGAGTTTATTCGCATCGAGATAGCTTGAGACAAGCGTGGTCTTTCCTGAGCCCGCAGGGCCAGAGATCCAGATCACTGGATATTTTCGGAAGGTGTCAAGGAGTCTAAACAGCCTTTTCCTTGGGAAAATCCCTATCGCTCTCGGCCGGGTTATCTTGGCGATGTGAGGTTGTTTCTTCATGGGCTTCGATTACCTTAAATCCCTGATCTGAATATAATCAGAAAATCCCGTACTGCTTATCATCGGCCTGTTACATTTCTATATATCGCCTGTGTCTTGGGGGAGGGGTCGATACCAAGGGCGGCAGAAAGGGTTTTCTTGCAGCGCCGATAGGTTTCAATGGCCTGGCCATGTTGACCCATCTGCCTGTAGCAAATCATCAAATGCTGATAGAATTCCTCTGCAAGATCGTCAATATCAAGACCCCTCTGATAATTTTCTATCGCCTTTTCCCATTGGTCTCTTTTCTCCAGGTATTCGCCTAACTTGGTGATGAGACGGAAAAACTTAGTCCTTAATCGCTCACGAAAGGAGGTGGTCCAGAGATATCCCTCATCCGCCGGGAGAAAATGCCCTTTATAAATAGCAACAGCCTTCTCCGCTAATTGGACGATTTGTTTTTCTCCATCGTCCCTCTTCGTCTCATCTTCCCCGATTCTTTTAAATTCGGTTTCAATTTGCCCAACAATCCTTTCAAAAGCCCAAGCATCCACCCAGCAATAACGGGGATCTAAAGTTGTCTTTCCTTCGTGTACCTCAATAGCCCTGTCATTGCCTATTAATTTTCGCAAACGTGAAAGGGTCGTCGTAAAGGTGCTGTGGGCTGCATCACCATCCGCATCAGGCCAAAGGGAGTCGGTTATCTGTTCTTCACTTACCTCCTTAGCTCCGAATGCGATCAAGGCCTTGAGCATCTCAAGGGGTCTCTTCTGGACCTTGCCTGAGAATTGAAGAGGCTTATCATCTCTCAGAAGTTCAAATTTCCCGAGCGTGTATATCTTTAAAGGCCAGGGCCAGTTCTCCAGATGGAAAGGCGGCGTCTCGGGAACCAGTTTCCGCTTCCGGATGATGTATTGCACATATGGCACTTCGATCTCTTCTTCAAGAGCCTTAATGCAAAGCCTCGCAGTGACAGCCCGTTGATCGACGTAGGTATTTGTAAACCTCCTTTCCTTTCCAATGGCCAATGCTTTTCGAAGTGAGACCAACCCGGAAGCTTCATCCCCTTGCTCAAAGTGAAAGTACGCCTCTATCATCAGGCCATTGTATTCGAATAATCTGCTTCTCAACCTTTCTGCAATTTGGAAGGCCTCATGAAGATGGGCCCACGCTTCTCGGTGATTTCCTATCCTGTGTTTAACTTGGGCTACCAACAGGTGGGACAGACATAAACCGATATATGTCCCACTATCCCTTGTTGTTTTCAAAGCCAATTCGGCCTCGGAACTCGCAGCACTTAACTCAGAGCGCAAAAGGAATTGACGGGTTTGACAGAAATGATAGAAGCCCTTCTCGTAAGACCTCAGACGATCCCATAAAGAAACGATCTTTCCAAGCATGGCCTGGGCCATTTCAAGGTCGCCTGCGTTCTGGCAACTCGTTATGGCATGCTCCATTAGAAGGCAATCCAGAAACAAAACGCCGGTATTCTCTGAGGTTCTTAGACAGACAGAGATGGATTTGAGACATTCTTTGTGATCACCTGCTGATTGGTGGTGCATTGCCTCTGCAAATCTTTTCAGAATGAGGACAGCTGGTGACGCCTCTTTGGATTGGGCTAATTGTTGAAATGATCGGAGGGCAAGGGAGGATTCCTCATAATCACCCATAACCAGGTACCAATGCACCATTGCGAAAAGAATTTGTGCTTTGACAATAGGACTACCTGGCCCTTTAACGATTGAAGCGGCCCGCCTTACCCATTCTTCGATTTTCGAATGCTCGGAACGCCGATAAAATGTCAAAGCGTTAACCATGCTCGACACCACAAGAATCCAGATTTTTGGAGGAATGGAGTCTTGAGGATTCTCCGGCAGCTCCGGGAATATCTGAATCCAATGATCGAGGTGCGGAAGACTTTCGAAACCCCATAATATGGAATCCAGAACGCCTGACCACGCGATAAGGATACCTGGTAGATTACCCTGAACCTTGAACTGCTCGAAAGCCTTTTCGAAGTAAGATTGAGCTTCGGAGGGATCAAAGGAGAACCGAGCTGCTCCCTTCCAATAGAGAAGCCATGGATCATTTTCAACCATAACTTTGGGGAGACTGTCCAGCCATTCTTCAAGAGGGCGATACCTTCCCTGGGCGAGCATCAAAGGAGCTTGCTTCATAATGATCCTGACCATTGCTCCCCAATCCCCGATATCACGATAGAGCGAAATGGCAGCCTCTGCTCGACCGGCCTCCTCAAGAAGAAGAGCAGCCTGATGAAGCAAAGTTGATAGAGTCTCATTTGAAAAGGTCTCTCTCGCACGAGCCATGAGAAAATCTCTGAATAACTGATGATACTGATACACAGTCTCTTGGGAATAGTGTGCCTCGGTAAAATTATTACTCCTGTGCAACGCCGAGAGAATACTACCTGCATTGGGAAGACCAGTAAGCTTTTCAGCCATCTTTGCGGTGATCCTGGGCAGAAAGGCAGTCTTCAGCAAAAACTCCTGTGTCTCCTTCTCGGTTCGTTCAAAGAATTCGCTCCCGAAATAGTCCACAATCTCCTTTGGCGTGCGCTTGCCAAAAGATTCAGGCGCAGCTCCTTCTCTTCTTAGATTCTCTAACATGAGGATAAGTCCGGCTGCCCAACCATCTGTCACATTGTGTAAATACCTTACGGTCTCCTTTGGCAGCTTTCTCTTTAACCGCCTCCGCGCAATTTCAGTTGATTCCTCCAGGGTTAAACGGAGATCATCCCATCCGAGCATTCCTATCAGGCCATTGGCGTGCAACCTGGATAAGGCTGGAGGAAGATCATGGCGGCCGATTAGAGCAACACTCATCCCATCGGGTATCGCGCTGAGTCCTTCACTTATGACTTCATGAAAAATTGATCCGGCAGGGACCCAATGATAGTTATCCAGGACAAGGATATACGGAACTTTAAACCGGCTGAAAAGATTCTCAAAATACCTCAGAGTAAATGTAGAAATACCCTGTAAGTATTCGGGAGTGAGAAGGGGCAGGGGCGTCCTCCTTCGGGGTGCGGCTTTTCTTCCGGCCAGTCCCATGTAGTAAAAGAAGGTGGCAATGTCTGAATCCCTTTCATCCACCTGATACCAGAGACACGGGAGTTTATTCGCATCGAGATAGCTTGAAACAAGGGTGGTCTTCCCTGAGCCCGCAGGGCCAGAAACCCACGTGATCGGATATTTACGGCAGGTATCGAGGATTTGAAAGAGCCTCTGTCTCGGAAAGATCCCTTTCGCACTCGGCCGGGTTATCTTAGCGATGGAAGCATGCTCTCTGGTCATGGTTTAACTCACTTCACTCCTTTGATCAGGCTCTGCAGATTCACATGATCACGATTAATCCACATTGCCGGAAAGAGAAACTGCAGACTCAGATCACTCCGCAAGTCGAGGTAATCCCGGAGAACCCCTTGCCATAACGTGAACGTGCCCATATCCTTGAAATGGGACCAGAGGCTGGTCACTGTTCGATAGAGGCGCTTCTTCTGGTCATAGTTTTCGATATGATGATAGAGAAAAGTTTCTTGATCGATATAGAGGATCGTATGGCCGTAAATGTAGTTTGGATCTGTCTGGGTCAGTTTTACGACAAAAATCGGTCTTCGCTCAAACTTGATATTTCGATATTCAAGGCCCTTCCTGCTAACATAAATTGACCCGTCCTGGTCACAGGCCGGGACAAGATATTCCCGCTCCTCGATCAACTCGAATTTCCATGGGTAACGTTTCGGCGAAAATTTTCTATTAAAACCCTCAAAATCGTCAAAGGTGATCTCCTGTCCCACGGCTTGATCCTGAACGTCGGTTCCGGACAATTTTCGTATACGCCGGAGCGCGTTGATATACAACATCAATTGGTCAATTTTGTTGGGGTCCAAGTAAGAGACCAAATTAAGGACATTCCCATAGAGGTCGCGAGGGGCGATGTTCATGAAATTGACTGTTTTTGCCTCCTCCAATTTCCGGGCTCGGTCATCATACCAACCGTAAGGCTCCATAAGAACCCTTCCGTGCAATCTCAGAAACCAAATTCGACCTGAGGAATCAAAGTCTATCTTCAAATCTTTCTTAAACCCTTTTACAAACTGGAGTAACATCGTGTTGTCCCACATGGTGTAACGTTTCTCCCAGTTGTACATGATCTGCTGGGCCTTGAATTTTCCAGAAGGCCTTGGAAATGGAAATCCTGCCTCATAGCTTTCGGAGATAAGATAACCCTGGTCATTCTGCTGGGTCTTATCCATCTGCTTTTCTGTCGCCTCAGAGATTGGAAGGGCGTAATAGTACTGCCGCGTAGGAATGATTTCTATTTCAGGAAAATTTCCAGCATGGGGCGGCCCGCCCGGTTTGAAAAAGGTGTCGTACTGCAGGGGAATCATCAATGTTTTCAATCCTGGAAATTTTGCCTTATCCTGATGGGAATAGATGCCTGGTTTAATCTCAGGAGCGATCTTGCCCACCACATCAGGAGACTTAAATCCAATTACCCCGGCCCATGTCCTCTTCATCGTCTCGACATCGTAAGCCAGCTTAGAATAGGCCTCCGGGGGTAAGATTTTTTGATGGCTCAAATTCTTAAAGAGTGGTCGGGGATCGTCGAAAAAAGCCTTATGACTCTCAATCTGCTCGAAAGTGATATCGCATTCCTCGGCACTCCATGAAGCCGGGATTGGAAATGTCGAAAATAGGAGGATCAGGAAAAAGATGCTGGTGAGTTTATCTTTTTTCATGCGGGTTACCTCCCTTCCGTGGATAGGGGGTTAAATTAGCTCCACCTGTAAGTGACTTTGAAGTAGATCTGGTCCTTATTGTCAAAAACTTCAAACCCCCTCCCTCTTAGCTCACCCCGAAAGAGCAGAGACCCAAGCGTGAAACGCCAATTGTGAGTGTAGTCATACATGAGTTCCAACTTGAAAAAGTCCGACTTGGTGGTGATATCGCGCAGCCAGAAGAAAGAGGGGACTAATTTAGCATTGAAATAAGAAGTCTTGATAAGGAGAGTGGCTTGATAATTATTTTTTTCAAGGTTCACAAGGCCGTGTCCGGAGGGGAAATCTATTATTTTTCGGTGGAAAAATTGGGGTAATATAGAAAAGTAGGCTCTCGGATTCAAGAGAGGAATTTTGATCTTCCAGTCGATACCAATGGCCCACCGAAATTCATCAGACTTGTCAAAAGTGTTGATCGTTGTGGCAAAAGTGTTTTTGAAGGCGTAAAAAGTCTCCAACCGCACGACCGGAGAGACACCTCCGAGGAAAGAAGCTTTCAAAGGGGTAATATCCCTGCTGAATGTAGCACCGACAAAGCGGAAAAGGGGAAATTCGCCCTCCAGGAATGGATGAAGAATTAACCTGCCGTCCGAAGCCAAAGTAACGAGAGGAAGGCCAACATTCCTTGTTACGGGATCATTGTCGCGGCCGTAAAAGTAATTCAGGGTGATGATGGAATCATATACGACTCCCTTAACCCTCAAACCGTATTCAAATCCATCAGGATTAAAACGCCCTGGCTCTTTGATCTTAGTCAGCGCTGAACCCAGATGGGCTACGCCAAGAGGAAAAGGACCAGGGATCAAAATATTCGGAGCCCAGACCCCTCCCTCATCATTTCCGGTTTGAATTAATTGGTCGGGAATAAATTCTGCGTTGGGGTTAAAGACAAATTCAAATCCGAGATCCTGTAACCACCTCGAATGGACAGGCAGAGAGTAATTGGCCCTGACGAGCCAGATCGGGATAATGGTCGTTTCAAACTCAACATCGGCAAACCCTCGTCGCTGGTCTAAGGGGTTGATCTGGTCCATGAGCCTGATGCCATCCATTTCTCCCCAGGAGACGATTTGCTTACCAACCCTGAACATGAAGTTTCCTGGAGTCCAGGTGAGGTGGACCTCTTTCAAGACCTGCCAATATTTTGCATCAACATTCAAGCGATCCTTGGATCTTGAGAATAGCTTTTCGTGCCAAGACTCCCTGTTGGCATTTAACTGGTAGGCCCAATCCACCGTAAGCATACTTGAGCCGTAGAACTTCAGTTCGTTGCTGATCTTGTAGTCTCCTTCCACAAAAAGGTTCATGAGTGCGGATTGGAGACCTTTTTCAGTGTCATACTTATTCTTATCGCTGAGGGTGAAAGCACCTCCCTGAGTGACATAGCCTAAAAGATTGAGCGGTCTTTCAAAGACAATATATTCCTCTGCTCTCGCCGGGAAGGCCGTTAAGCAAAGAATTGACAGAACTGTCAATAAGATTATAAGAACCTGTCTCAAGGAGAGATAGCATAGAGAAATCACCGATGAACCCCGATCCACCTTACTCCGCTTCAAGAATTCGTTATTGAAAAATTTCACAAAGTAAGAAATAAAAAAAGCCCTTATAGCTCTAAACTTATTTAGCTCTATAAGGGCTTTCCTTCTTCGGCTGCCTTAGGACCCATACCCCCCCCTCGAATATAAAGGGCCCTCGACTAATTAAGAATCAATTATTGATTAGACTGTTGTACAAAATCCCCAATTCCTTGCCGAATATAAACCACAAATTTGATTCTAATGTCAAGGATTATTTTGATTGGAAGCGGGCAGGATTAATTAGAAGG